>ENA-ORBV01000017-ORBV01000017.1-microbial-mat-metagenome-genome-assembly--contig:-NODE-17-length-296155-cov-8.590236_pt1 | contig 296155 bp, 260 predicted proteins | sample MGYA00237777_ERZ505514 | MGnify/ENA primary metagenome ERZ505514 (study PRJEB26160, sample SAMN06269048) | microbial mat metagenome | isolation source: Oligotrophic lake microbial mat | place...
GCCCATCCCGCTGTTCCGGTAGAATAATCGAAAATGATGCCCCGCTCCGAAACAGCCACGACAGAAGCGTTCCCGACCGGCCCGACGGGCGCACCGCGAAGAGGGCCGGCGGTGCCGGAAGGATAATTCGGCAGGTCGTTCACAGTCAGGGCCGCCGAATGTCCGATCGGGAGACCCGCCGGAAGATGGTTCACATTCAGAACGCCGGCCTTGCCGTTGCCTTCGACGATAAAGTAGATGAAACTGATTTTCGAGAAGTCAATGCCCTGGAACTCAGAGAGCGGGATACGCCAGAATTTTTCCGCCGCCGTAATACCCGAGATTTTCACAAAGTCACTTTTTCCGGCCGAGTCGATGACTTCCAGCTTCACTTCACCCGGACTGCCCGAAATTCCGAAAACGAGATGCTGCAGCTGCCTCAGGTCGGCCGATTCCTTGAGCGAGGGGGTCGAGAAATCATCAAACAGGAATCCCCCGCCCTGCCAGCCCGTGGTCCCGGTGTTATATTCGATCTCCGCACCGCGGCCCGTCGCTTCCGCGCTGTTGAAAGCCACTTCATCAATCATGCCCAGAGAAGTCACCTGAACGGGTCCCAGTGTTCCCAATGGAAGCAGCTTAAGATCCTGTTCCTGGGCATTGGAAGAGATGGATGTTTCAGGAACGGGAATAGTGAAGGCGAAAGCGTTCGACCACTGGCTGAACGTGTCAGGAATACCGGTCTCATCTCGGGCGCCGCGCACTCTCACGAAATAGTTTCCCGGCTCGAGGTCCGCGAGGGCGGGAGAAGAATTCACAGCCGCCTGCGCCGCAAGCGGATTGAACTGCTGGTTCGGGCTTACCTGGTATTCGTAATAATTCGCTCCTGCGACTCCCGCGAAGTTGATGGCCGCTTCGCCTTCGAAGAAATCCGGCTCGACTCCGCTGACGGCGGGTTTCAATTGGCTGAAAAGGGCCCGCTTGTCGTAAGTGAAAACGTCGGACCACTGGCTGACAGGGCCCAGATTCACATCCTGCTGGATCGATGCGCGCACGCGTACATAGAAGACATCCACGGCGGGAAGAGGGAACACTTCCGTGCCCTGCCCGGTAAACCCGCTGTGAAGCAGCGAAGCAAAATTGGGGTCGGCTGAAACCTGTACTTCGTAAATGGCGGCGTCCGTGAGCGTGGTGAACTGCACTTGGGCATTATTCGCGTCCGCCGGTGCGACACTATTTATAACGGGTTTTGCCTGAGTGAATGTATTTGCAGGCACGTTACGCGTGAGCGTATCCGACCATTGAGTCACGGGGCCCGTTTCGAGCTGCGCATTTGCTGACGCTCTGAGCCGGAAATAATAATTGCCCCCGGCCTGAAAACTGATGCGTTCGGGAGACTGCGAGGGAAAGCCTTCATGCACGATGTTCGTGAACGCCTGATCCGAAGCGGCCTGAAGCTGATAAATAACCGCTCCCGGGACAAGATTGAAAGAGATCACGGCCTGCGCGGCACTGTTTACCGAAGACGACGCGATCACAGGTTTGACGAGAAGAAATTCATTCACGTGTTCACGCAGAAACCGCAGCTGGATTTCGCCGCGCCGTTCGGGCGAAAGCGCGCGGTCGAGGACTACTTCCATCTTCTTTATCTTCTGCCCGTCAAAAGCTCCGTTGTGATAGAAGGAATCCTGAAGCTCGAGCAGAAAGAGCTGGGTGCTTGCCGTTAAGTCGAGCGTATATTCGGCCGTTTTTCCCGCTTCGTCCGTCAAACGAACCAGAACGTTGCCGCCCTGTGTGTTTTTCAGGGCGAGCGCCAGTTTCGTTCCCGAAGCGGGAATATAGGGACCGCCTTCCGGCACGATAATAGCTTTAACCGCTGAGCCGGCGGATGCGCCGACATCATACTTGAAGTGAAATCCCTCAGCCGCATCGAACCCGCGGATGTAGCCGGGCATCGTTCCCTGCCCCAGGTTATAGCCTTCCGACTGCATCTCGGGTCCCGTCGGCACTCCGGCTTCATAATCCGCCGTAATCGGCTGGCCGCCGATCGGAATCCCTGTCGCGGCGCCGCCCGGCATATCTTCCAGAGAAACAAAGATTTCGCCCCTGCGGTCATTGGGAACCTGGCTGCGTTCCAGGTCCGTGAAAGTTTGCCTGAGAATGACTTTGGACACTTTCGAGGCGTCGAAACCCGCGCCCGTCAGATCGAGATCGTGCGTTACTTCGGTCTCTGTAAGCAGCACCGTTTTCGCGATCTGGGTGCCGTCGGAATCGATGAAAATCAACTGCAGTGTTTCCAGGCCTTCGGACGTGGAGACCTTATTCTGCCGTCTCAGACCGATTTTAAAACCCGCTGCGAGATCAAGTGGACTCGCTTCGCGCGTGAGGAGCACGTCCGCCGCGGCTCCGGCGGAGGCGCCGATATCATAACGATAGGAAAAATGATTTCTGTCACCTGGAACGAGCGTCACATAACCGACAAGCGGGCTTGCCTTGCCGAGGGAACTATAACCCCGGACTTCCACACGCGGTGGTTTTGGGGCTTCGGTTAAAAGAGAAGTTATCATGAGCACGGCGCGGGCCTCGCTCAACGGCGAGGATTCAAAAAAAACTTCGTGCTCGGAAAGAAGTTCTTCGGTCTTCTCCAGACTCTCTTCCTGGCCAGGGACAAAAGGCTTCAGAGATTCGGGGGTTAAAACAGGGGAAAAAATTTCCGGAGGTGCTTCGGAATAAGCGAGGGGTGAAGCGGGAAGGCCCGAGATAATCAGGGAGACTACCGCGGCGTAACTGATCGCCGGTCTGAAGGCGTTGGGAGTAGGCATTTAGGGGACCTCCCTTACTTAGAACTTTTTAAACATATTTTCCAAGTGGCGCGATATTACTGCAGGGCAGGAAGATATGCAAGCATCAATCTTCGCGGCATGAAGTTAAATTACCCGCGGAAGGCTTGTTTGCCTACGTAAAGCGGACAAAATCTGAAAAGAATTCTATCAATAATAGATAAGTTGACTCTCTTGGTGAGGAATTAGAGGAAGCTGGCGAGAAACCAGGCGGGACTACGGCTTGATATTGTCGGGAATCTTCGCGGGCAATTCACGTTCGAGCTTCAGCATGAATTTTCCGCCCGTGGCAAACAGCTTGCGCTGTTTATCGAAGCGGATTTCCATGACGTCAGCCTGGATCATCCCCTCCTTGATCTCGATTCCCTTGATATTTGAAATGCCGAGGCCGTCGGATTTGATCTCGGCCGTAATAAGGGGCTGACAGGAAACGGAACCGCGGTCGGCTTCGATTTCGCCGAGGACATTCTCGACTTCGATGTCCCCTTTACAGATCGTGATCTTTTTGACTTTATTCACGGGAAGGCCGGTGGTCTTGACGCCGAAAGCGGAAAGAAGACTTTTTACGTCCTTGCCGGTGAGCTCCGCCTCGCCTGCGCTGAGTTTCTTGAGAGCGGCGCTCAGGGCGAGTTTGCCCGACAGAACGTCGTCAATGAGGGATTGAACTTGGATCATGGGCGCATACTATAACAACCTGATTTTTTTGTCATCTGCGATATTGTAATGACCGCAAAAAAATTCACGCCCCTCACACACCCGCCGCCAGCGGCTGTTCCGCAAGCAGAAAAGTCAGAGCAAAAGTCGTCCCGCAGCCTTCAAAGGAAGTAACCTCGATCGAACCGCGGTTCTTTGAAACGAGTTCTTTCGTGAGATAAAGCCCGAGCCCGTTTCCCTGGTCCACGGATTTAGTGGAATAAAAAGGTTTGAAGAGCTGGGCCAGCCGGTTGCCCGAAAGACCCGGGCCCGTGTCGCTGATCGAGACGACGGCGTGAGACTTTCCGTCCATGCCGAGCTTGATCTGGGCGCGGATGACGAGCTTGCCCTGGATGCCGATCGCCTGGAGCGCGTTCTTGGTGAGATTATAAAGAATCTCTTTCAAATCTTTCATCCCGCAGGCAAGCGCCGGGAATTCCTCGGGGATGCGGTCGATGATCTCGACGATATCCAGCCGGAATTCCTTAGCCAGCAGGCGGCGCACATCCTGCCAGGATTCAGAGATCGAAGATTTTGCACCGTACTCGCAGCCTCTTTCAGAAGCGCGAAGTACGGAACTCAGGCGCCGCGTAATGCGTATCGCGCCGTCCACCTGGCTGTAGGATTTCCGGATAACTTTATCCGCCTGGGCGAGCCGTGCCCTCGCGTCGTCGTAACGGCCTTCTTCGACATCGACCAGATACGTTTCGATAATCCCTTTCACTGTGTAAAGCAGGTTCACGACATTGTGCTGCAGCTGCATCATGGGCTTTCCTCCTGGACCGCGCAGGATCAATTCTCCACGCGGCTCCACCTCAGCAGGCATACAATTCCCCGCCGATCTCCCGCTCCGTAATCCTCACCCGGAGCTTGTACGAACGAAACCACCTTTTCTTGAACCACGGACCGTCCACCTCGAGGTTACCGGCCGAGTTCTGGCCCGCTGTATTAAGATTCTTTCCGCCCATTTTAAGCCTCCCTTAGAGCACGAGTTCGAGTTTTAATTCCAGACCGAAGAGCCTGTAAATCAATTTAATGTATTCGTAAGCCTTCCTTCTCTGCGTCGGCGTGACGTACGGGTACTGGCTGAAAAATTTTTTGAGCCAGATAAATACCCACTTGTAATCGTGCTGCAGATCCGACTTCAACATGTGCCGGTAAAGGTCGTCGAGAAAGAGCACCGCTTTCATCGAAAGAAGACTGTCCGGCTCCGGGTTTCTCTTTTGCAGGCGGAGCAGCATGACGGTCATCTTGTTGTTGAAATAGCCCTGAAAAAGCGTGAGGGCCGATTCTTCCCCGAGAGGACTGTAATTCAGCGTGCGCCGGCTGGGTATGACCAACCGATTTTTTTCCCGGTTATTCCTCGTAAGACCTGATTTGAAGTTATCCATAATGACGCCTCCAGATACAGAATAACCACCCCCTCCCAGGGGTTACAATGCAGGCGCCAAAGGTTCTTTATAAGCGACGTGGGGGGCAATTTGAAAAACTACTGCTGGGCGTGTACTCTTAGGAGAGACAATTAAATGACTCTTTCGCGCGTTTAAAAAACTTTCTGAAAGGTGAGGGCGGATGTACGACGAGATAAAAAAGGACTTAAAAAACGACGCGAAGGAGCGGATGCCGCGCCGCGCACCCGAATGGGGCAAGGCCATCAAAAACCTCCTCTCCGAGAAGTCGGACATCAAGGAGCCGCTCGCCGTAAACTGGCTCGCCAGGCGGACGAGCATCAACGAAAAAAATCTGCACAACATCATCGCGGGACGGGTCCGCGACCCTTCCTCGGACAAACTGGTGCAGATCGCGGACGCTTTCGGTATCGCTTTTTCGGAATTCGCCGCGCGGGCGATGGCGGAAGATGAGGGAAACTTTTACGTGTGCGGCTATGCGGAGAGAGGCTACATCGATTATCCCCAGCACGGGTTCTCGATCCAGTCGTTCAGCCCGCGTTCGAGAAGCCAGCGGGATTTCTTCTGGGGAAGGATGACGATCAAGCCGTTCAAGGATCTGCGTAAATGGAAGTTCGATACGAATGCGACGGTCGGGCTTTTTCTCGAATCAGGCACGCTCGAGATTCAGTACGGAAGTATGAAGCGCCAGCTCCACGCCAACGAGGCCGTCTATTTCGACGCCGGCATCCCCCACCGCATCAAAAACGTCGATTCCATCGAAGCCACCCTCTTCATCGTCACCAATCCCCCGCTGCACTAATCCCAATTCTCGCACCGGCGCTTGCTGCGCCTGTACCCGAAACAATTCAAATCTTGAAGATTTGAATTCAGGCCACGTGGCCTGAATTCGAGAAGTGGAATTAAAAAGTGCCTACAGGTCGTCTTTTTTCTTAAGCAGGCGGTGGCGGATACAGATCTTCTGAAGGAGCTGGATCAGGAGGTCGAGGTCGGTGGGTTTCGAAAGCATCTTATGGCCGAGCACTTTCGCGCGGTTGACCTGGGCGGGATCGGTGACGCTCGTATAAATAATAAAGTCGCGGGGACAGTGGCCCTGCCCGTTCTGAAAACGGCGGATGAGTTCGTCGCCCCACATGTGAGGCATTTTGATGTCGATGATCGCGATGTCGGGCTCGAAATCGAGCGATAGCTTGAGCGCTTCGTCGCCCGTGTGGGCCCAGCGCACTCTGAAATCCACGTCCTCGAAATCTTCGAGCAGCGCCGCGCCGAGAAGTTCGCAGACTTCCCGTTCGTCGTCCACGATCATGATACGTGCTGAAGGGATCAGCCCCGGTTCGAGTTCAAGCTTGGAACGTTCGAAAGACCGGCGGTCCGTCACTTTTTCGATCTGCTGATGAAGCTCTTCGAGGCTGTACGGTTTACGGATGAAGGCATCGATGCCGTGTTTTTCGCACTCGTCCTGCTTATCATGGAGCGCGGTAAGAATAATGACAGGCAGGTCGGGATAAAGCAGCCTCAACGACCGGAGCATTTCGATCCCGCTCATTCCCGGCATGTTGAGATCGAGGAGGACGAGATCAAGTTTTTCTCCGCATTCCTGGATGACGCGCAGGCCTTCTACTCCGCTTCCGGCTGTCAGTGTCTCGTAGCCCATCGGATGGCACACCTTCGAAATAAACCAAAGCACGTTCGGCTCGTCATCTACGATGAGAATCGTGCCTTTCCTCGGCTCGTCCATTTAAATCTCCTTCCATCTCAGGTTTATGAAGCGTTCAGCGGGCACCGATCACGCGCCAGCCGCGTTTCACGGCGTGTTTCAAAAGTCTCGGATCAGGATAGACGACCGCTGCGGTGCCGACGGCTTCGAGCATGGGCACATCGGCGAAACTGTCCGCGTACGCCGCAGACCGGCTCAAATCAATTCCGTGCTCTCGTGCAAGCTCGTCCATGAGCCAGCTTTTGTATTTGCCCTCGTAGAGAGTTCCTTCCCAGCCGGCCGTATACTTATCATTTTCGGCATGAAGGCGCATTGCGTAAAGATGTTCTATTCCGAGATCCGCACAGAGTGGAACGCATAGTTCCCGGATGCTGCCCGTAATAGCGAAAAGAAGGTCTCCCCGCCGCTTGTGTTCATCGACTGCCAGGCGAAGTTCGTGTCTTACTTTTTCACGGATCAGGCCCGCAGCCTCTTCGAGCAGGCGGTCGATCGCCGCCTTGGGATGAGGCTTCAACAGAGAGTAAAGACTGCGGCGCACCGGAGCGCTGTTCTCGACCATCCCACGGTTATAAAGATAATACCAGATGCCGGCAAAAACCAGCTGGCGTGTCTTCACCATTTTCCGCTCGCGGAGAAGCGAAATGAAGACTCCCTGGGTCATACAGGAAACGATCGTGCCGTCGATATCGAAAAATGCCGCGGTTCTGTTTTTTTCCATCCTGCCTGTCCGTACGTGAAACTTTCTTTTTGAGCCGAAAAGCATTTTAACCGGGAAGATTATTTAAAGCTACAAACTGTTACATCTGCATCGTTTAAGAAGCTTTCTCCGGCGCCTTTAAAAAACCCCTCCTTGGCATAACCCGCATCATTGTGTATTTTTTAAGCACAGAGGGGATTTTTATGTGGCTTCCGGACCAATGCGCTGAAGAAATCGACACGGCACTCAAGAATAAAAAATTCCGTCATATCGACCGCCTGCTCGAAAATGTCTTTCAGAACGGCCAGGCCGTGAAAGATGCGGCGCGTATATGCCCGGTGTGTAAAAAAGATCTCGTCTACCGCGCCCTTCCCTATCTCGAACTTGTTCTGAACGCCTGTGCCGATGGCCACGGCTCGTGGCTGCACCCGAAAGCCTGCACCGAACTCTGGGCGGTCATCGCGGACCACATCGCGACCCGCGCGCGCAAACGCAAAATCCTTCTGACGATGCTTTCCCTGTGCAGTCTTCTTCTCGCATTCGATATTCTTACGGGTACCCGCGCCTTGCAGCATAAGGCCGAGTCTGCCGGACGTACGATTCAGGATGAAAAGATCGGCCTCGAGTACTGGCCCATGAGGGACACGAGCCGCTACGCTCTGCCTCTGAAGGAAAGCAGCATCGACGATATCGAAGAACTTTATTACGTGAAACTCCTGACCGATCACCTCGATATCATTCTGAGTAACCGAATCAACATGGCGGCGGTGCTCGACACCCGGCGCAAGCCGCAGGAATATTCTGAGATCTTCTCTTTTTTTTACGAAAAGCAGTCGATTGCGGCCGCCGGCCTACGCAAAATCGAACCTCCTGCACGGCTCAAAGCCGTCCATGAAAAAATCCACGAAGCCGTGGTCATGCAGATCGGTTTTTATTCTGATTACGTCGAAGAAAAGATCCAGGTGCCGGAAACCTCACTTCAGGATATGCTGAGACACGAAGCGCTCATCAAGTCGAATACCAAACTCCGCGAAGCCTGGAAGGAACTGCAGACGCTCTTCCCCGACATGGACGAGAAAACGAGACTTGCCGTTGAGAGCCGGCTCTGCTGGTCGGATGTAATTTAACTTTCCCCCGTTTTTTTCCACTGCTTTTATGTACGCCGCATCTTTTCTCCTTTAAAAAACGAAAGCCCGGAGATTTTTATCTCCGGGCTTTGCGTCTTTAGAATTATTTTAACTGCGATTTTGTTCGGCCTAGATCTCAATCACCAGATCATCGGACCACAGACCTTCGATGCCGCCTTCTTCAGGCAAATTGCCGAAATACGGGACGACCTGGACGATGAACTTCTTGCCGCCCAGCTGGCCGAGATCCACCATTTCGGAATTATCCGTCGGCCAGAAACTGATTTCTTTGTCGCCGTAGCGGACGAGCACCTGCCAGATTTTGGGAGCCTGGTCGTTGCCTGCCTTAAGCGGTATCCATTTCAGATAAACCGAACCCGGATTCGCCATGTCCCGTTCATACTTCACCTGCGTTTTCTCGTTGTAGGCGATGTCCGAACGGCTTTCAATCTTCGCCGCTGCGATGAGATTCGCGCTTTCCACCTTCTCACCGTCGTAGGAGCTGACCTTAACAACGATAGGCTCGCCGCCGTCCGCGGTCTCCGTGATGGGTATATTACGGGAGAACCGGATCATTTCCGATTTCTCTCCCGCGCCGCCCGGGAAACCTTCCCCGATCTTGACGTACTGGCCGTTCACGTTCGCAAACACCTCCACCCAGTTCACGAGCGTGCCTTCCGGCGCCTTAAAATTCACCGTGACGCCTTCGAAGCCGCGGTCAACCGAAGTGATCCTCACTTCAGGCTGAGCCTTGGTCCTGAAACCGTCTTCAACCCGGGCGATGATCGTTCCGCTCGGATCCACGGCGCGGATTTCATATTTGTAATCCGTGTCCGGGTTCAGGTCCTCGATCTTCACGAAATAGACGCCTCCGGCCGCATTCTCCGAAGACATCGCGTAGATTTTCTGGGTTCCGTCCGGCGAAATCAGCGCCAGCTCAACCTTGGCCCCGCGAAGATGACGGGTCTCGACCTTGATATCCGCGCTGCGGATCCCAATAGATTCATAAGGGACCCCGATCTCCGGGCGGAAAGCCGTCTTGAAACTGTCCTTGACCATCGCGAGCGCGATGCCCTGAGGATTCACGGCGCGGATCACGTAAAGATATTCGGTGCCCGCTTTCAGTTCCTGGATTCCCGCTTTGAAAACGCCATTCTCTCCGTACATCGGGATGACTTTTTCCGTGCCGTCCGGATTGACGAGAACGAGTTCCATCTTTACGAATTCATGGATGTTCTCCGCCTCGACTTTCACAACGGCCCAGTTGGTGCCGGTTTCTTCCGCGGGCGTTCCAATTGACGGCCTTTTCCCCTTGTAACCGTAAACCGTGATCTTTTCTTCCTGGAAGCTGTTCAGCCTCTGGTAAGTCAAAATTTCCGTCCGTCCCGCGATCATGGCCGCGATGACATGGGCCGGAGCCATGATCAGACTGCTGATGCCGGTGAGAGAATGAAAATTCTCACTCGAACCATCAGGCCGATAAATCACTCCTTCATCCCCCGCCCAATCGAGCTTCGTTACCGTCTGGGTATTGTCGGGATGCGTGACCACACGTTTGATCAGCCTGCCTTCCGCGTCAAACTCGTCCTGAACCATATTCTCAACCAGCTGGATGGAAGAGACGAGAAGGATCGTCTGCGCTCCGGGGCTGCTCAGTTTCAGTCCTGTAACATTGATCTGCCTGCCCACATTTTCCTTCATGAAGGCTTCGACGTTCGGGTTCGCAGCAATCAGACGAACATATTCTTCGCCCGATTTGATGACGAAGACCCCCGCAATAGGACCCATATTCACCGCTTCGAGCAAGCCTGAAGCTTTGGACTCTTCCGCTTTCAGCCCTTTAACGTCAAACCCGAAGACCTTGAGAGCGTGATAGAGAATGGTTCCTTCCAGCCGCGTCGGGTTTCCAATCGTGAGCTGGACTTCCATCCCGAGATCACTCAGCAACCCCAGGATTTCCGCAGCCGGATCATCTGAACCGCCGTCGATTGTGTAAACCATTCCGTCGAGCTGGTTCTTAATTTGGAAAGCAGGCCGCTGCAGGAAGCCTGGACCGTCCTGTCTTATCAACTGACCCGTGACATTGACAGGACGCCGGTTTTTCTCGATAAGCTCGAGCGCACTATTATAAAGTTCCTTGATCTCTGAATGGACTCCGCCGATTACAGCGCGCACTTTTGCCGCGTAGTGCCTGATAGCTTCGGCATCGTTCGGGTCGATCACAGCGTCATAATTGAAATCGAGGCCGGAAAGAATTCCGGGATTCTCGACAGGAAGACTTTCCGCCTGGATCTGAAACTCCCTGTAATGTACCCGGACGTCCTTGTCTTCTGCATTCAGGAGGATTCCGAGGGAATGTTCCAGTTTCTCAAGGCCTGAATTGTTCGCCGCGACAAGATCTGTCATCAGGACGGAAACCTCTCGTATCACAGCCTGTATGGCCATGAACCGGGAATAAGCAGTCTGCTCTGAAGCCGTATCCTGGTAAATGGATTCGTATAGAAGCGCGGCTTTCTTGGCCAGCTCTTCGATGCCGAGTTCCGGATTGTCTTCAGCGAGAACCTGAATCCCGACGAGCAGCTCTTTAACGGAAGGAATGAGCTGCTGGATGGCATCGCCTTCCGAGCCCGAGATCTCCGCCATCGCTTTGATAAGCTCTCTTTGTTTCTCGAGAGCGGCGAGATGGCCGCTGACTGAAGCTGCCGTCTTTTCGTACAGTTTCTTAGCCTGAATCCGGTGATATTCCGCTGCCGCCTGGACGCTCAGGAATTCGACCGTCAGCTCACCGTTCTTGTATACCGTGACGTGAGCCTGATACATGCCCTCGCCCCATCCGAAAATGACGTCGTTGCCCTGTTCGGCTTCAACATTGAAACTGAAGAACCAACGGGCCGAGATATCGGGATTGACGTCCTTCCATACGAGAACCAGGTCTTCGCGGCGGCTCTCTTCTTTGAGCATGGCCGCGTCATCGAGGAGCAGGTAATCGGCCACGTGCCTTGCGGCAAGGGCCGCAGCGTCTTTTTCCCTCATGAATTTCTCGTAGAGCGCCTTTTGCTCACTGGTCATTTCCTCGGCGGGAAAGCCTTTCACGAGAACGTATTTAGCCTGATACTCGGGCAGCGTATACCCTCCGAAGGAAAGTTCCGCGCGGATAAGATCGCCGCTGGATACTTTCACGATCGCGCCGTGATGCTGATGAAAGATATTATGGAAATCAGGCTTATAGACATCCTGCGGTGAATTTTCCACGACGATGTTCACGCAGAAAACCTTATTCTGGTCTTTGCAGATGTCCAATTCTTCGGACGTCTTGCCGTCGAACATCTGCTGCCCGATATCCAGCCCCTCGCGAGCGAAGGCGAGCACCCCGAAACCCTCCCGCTTATCGACCGAAAGGACGTGCGTGATCGTGCTCGGAGCGTCTGCGAGATTGCTGGAGTAAGGATAGCGGACGAAACTGTTGATCACGGTGAGCGGCGGATAGGTTGCGCGCATCAGGCTCTCGATAGAAAGAATGCTCGCCGAATATTCCGAATGAAGATTCATATCGGTGAGAATCGACACGCTCACGTTAAAGAGCTGTTCGTCCGTTCGGAGCGTGAAAGTCAACATCTTGGGACAGGGCGTCGTGATACACGCGATATCCGTCACGCCGACCATGGAAAGAGTGAGACTCGATGTGTCATGGCCTTCTTTCTGCATGACGGCGATAGCCGCCTGAAGCGAGCGGTAAAGAATTTCCTTGGGACCGATCGAGGCCCCCAGCTTCACTTCTGAGACCGAGCCGTCTGCATGGTGAATACGTGCGGCGACAAGCGCGCCGTATTCAGATGTCGTCGCGTCATCATCATTGTAGACGAACTCGATTCTCGAGCCCTCAGGAATGTTTCTCTCTTCCATCAGTCTCTGGGCCCGGAATACTTTTACAAAAAGCGGCCCTTCGTACTGGCTGACGAAATAATCGAGTTCAGGGCTGTACATGTTCTTGTCCGCGCTCGCGATGCGGACGCCGAACTTGTGGTCCGACACGCCGTTCCAGCCGTAGTACATATTATTGAGGGTAAGGGCCGCCGCGCTTCGCAGGATCATGCTCTCATAAGCAATGTCGAAGTTCTCTCGGGCGTGCTCCATGGACTGCCCGACAGCCGCGTGAAGAGGATTGATGCTGCCGAGCCGGTATTGGAATTCGATGCCGGCAAAACTCAGCTGCACGTTATAACCTTTCATATAAACGGCCGTGCAGACCTGGCTGTATTCGGACCAGCAGGGAGATCCTTCGGTCTTCTGGATGCCGGCGACCTGGATCGAAGCCGCCTGGTCAGCGCTGAGAGAGAGCCGTTCTGTAAGTTCCGCTTTCGCGCTTTGTACCGCGCGCGCCGCAAGAATTTTATCGTTGAGTCGTTCGGCAATTTCTTCTCCGAGCGTCCGGTACTTTTCAATTTCATTCAACAGTGAGGACGCCGGGATGACGACTTCAGGAATCGTGAGCGAAGGTCTGCCCGCGATGATATTCTGGAGTTCCGCGGCCGTGGCCGCGCCGGAAACCGCCTGTTTGTACTTCTCCATTCTTTCGAGATAGTCTGAAATTTTGGCCTGGATCCCCGAGACGGCTTCGAGCGCCGCCTTTAAAGCGGTTTCATGGTCCGCGATTTTCTGCTGCGCCGCGCCGAGGAAAGCGTCCGCGCTCTCGATGAAGCCTTTTGCCATCCGGAGCGATTCCTCATCGAGAAGTCCGCCGCTATTCTCGAGAATTTCGAGAATTGCTGCCCGTGAAGAGGCAAGACCTTCTATTCCGTTTCCCGCCCCGTTTCTGAATTCAGCGAGAATTGCTTCAATTTCAAACGCCTGTTTTTTAAGCCTGTTCTGCGCACTCAAAGCGTTTTCGATTTCCGTTTTCGCTTTGGCGAGTTCGACTTCTTTCACTTTCGTGAGATCTTCTTTCTGGATCCGCTTCGCAGTGAGGATGCCGTCTGGTGAATAAGTAAGCCCGAAGATTTCGCCTTTTATTGAAATCGTGTAGAGTCCGTCTGCCTGGAAAGTCTCCTGCCCCCAGCCCGCTGCCGGATCGTTGACATAGCGGTAGCCGAAAAGACCATAGCCTTCGACTGAGGAGCCCTTAGCACCTGAAACCGTGTCATATTTTCGCTGCTGTCCGTAATCCATGTAAAGATCCACCGGGCCACTCGCCGTAGTGAACGTGACTTCCTGGGAACGCTTGAACGGAACCGCCTGCATTTTTATAAAATACTCAATCGAGGCGTCTTCGATATTGAATTTCATGCCGTCTACAATGTAGGAAATGCGTTTCTGCCGCGCGACTCCCGTACGCTGGTCGTCGACGCGCTTTGCCACGGCATTGCGGATGCCGTTAGCGTCCGTTTCCATGACGTATTCGACAGAAATAAGCGCCTGGGCATAATTTAGTGCGCCTTTATAGAGGGTTTTGGTGATGACATCGACGGTACCTTTTGCAAACGCCTGTGCGTCCTGGAAAGAATTCAGCGGCTCAACCTTGAAATTTCCATTTTTATAGCCGTATTCCCGGACAAAAAATGTCTGGCCGTTCTTCACGGTTTTTTCGTTGCCGTTGTAGGACACGTACGAGGTATCGCCCCTGATTCCCGCCGCGTTAGTCCCCATATAATTGCCGTTGCTGTTTCTTCCAATGCTGATGGTCGAAGGGTTTTTTGCATCGTCCGTATAAAAAGTCTGCGACCAGGAAGATGTTTCTCTTCCAAGAATCACAGTAGAAGACTTGCTCTCACTTATACGGAGTGTGCGCGAATCATGATAGAGATTGAATGTTTTCGAAGTCGAAGAAACGGCGTTTCCCGGGTAAGCATACTTTCCCGTGCTTACCATTTCTGTCAAAAGGCCCCTGTCATCGTAACTGTAGGTCGTGGAATTGCTGGATTGATAGACAATCCCATAATTACTGCTCGAGGAGATCGTGAATTCTTTGATATCGACAACGTTGTTCTTATCGCCCTTAACATAGAATTCATAAGTCGTGCTCGAAGAGACGGCGCTAACCTTCCACATGCCAGCGTGCGGGTCGGAGGAATCTTCGACGGCCTTGAGAGTGGCCGCGATTTTCTGATTGTAATAATGAACGTTAGCAACAGGCTTTCCGTTCTGATTTTCTATCGTAACGCCTATTTTTTTCTGAGCCGGGTCATCTTGGGCCGCCGCATTGAGACTGATAAAATCTTTTCCCACCGGAGCCGCCGGTGAACGTGAAAGAGGGTTGTCCTGTAAAGACTCAGTGCCGGTCGGAATAATACGGCCGGAGCCAGAAGGTTTTATGTCCTCCGGTCTGATCCCAGGGTTAGTCGCCTGAGAGCCGCCAAAAGTTTCGGGGCCTTCGGCCTGGACGGGCGGAACGACGGAAAAAAAGGTCATGGTGAGGACAAGAACAAACGAGCAAAACCGGCTATATAGGGCACTGTATTTCATGGTGACTACCTCCCAACGGATTTGTGATGACAGAAAGAGCGGCATTTAATGCTCAACAGATATGAAAGAATATTAATCTATTTAAAAAGTATTTACAAATGATTTGTCTATAGCTTAAATAAGCAGGCGCGATCATTTCTTATCTCCGGTTAATTTGCAGATATAAAAGGCGAAGATCTACTATCGGAAAGCTCACAAATAGCGGGTTTAAGAGCAGAAGAACTCAAAAAATGGGAATTACTCGGGTCGCGGGAATGTAGTCCGGCTTTTCTTACGGGAAAGCGGCTATAGGGAAGAGCCGCTGCGCGTACTCATGCGGGAGTTCCGCCAATGAGTTTTTCGACTTCATCCACAATACACATCAGATCGAAAGGTTTCTGAAGAAAAGCGTCCCGGCCAAGGCGTTCAGCCTCATCGATGATACCCTGATCCACGTACCCCGTGACCACGATCACCTTCGTCGCGGGCGATGAGGCCTTGCAGATTTTCAGAACGTCAAGCCCCGAAATGTCGGGAAGCTTGATGTCGAGAATCAATACCTGCGGCTGAAATTCCTTGATGAGCTTGATGCCGTCTTTTCCCGAGTCGGCGGTGCGCACGTCGAAACCCTCTTCCGAGAAAAAATCCCGGACTTCTTCGAGAATGCCCACTTCGTCGTCAATAATAAGAAGCTTCCGCATTTCGTTTCCTGGCGGCTCTTAACCGCACGTTTGGCTTCGCTGCTAAGGGAGCTTGACGCTCCTCTATCCAGCGTTCATTTTGTTGGAAGTTTTTTCTGACGTTTCCGAGGCCGCAGGAAGACGAATAATAAAGGTCGTCCCCTCACCCACCTTACTCTGCACGCTGACGTCGCCGCCATGAAGTTCGATGATGTATTTGCACATATAAAGACCAAGTCCCGAGCCGCGGCCAGGCGGTTTGGTCGTGAAACCATAGTTGAAAATCTTTTTCTGAATCTCTTCGGTCATGCCTTTGCCGTTGTCGGAGAAATAGATCGCGATCATTTTATCATCGCTCGAATCTACCTGGGCGTGTACCCGGATCCGCCTGTGCTGCCTTTCCTCCATCGCGTGATAGGCATTGATAAACATATTCAGGAACACTTCCTGGAGGCGCTCCAGGTCTCCACGAACGAGCGGCAGGTTCCCCGGCACGTCGAATTCGACTTCCGTCCCTGTCAGGTTATCGAGATAGGTCTGGAATTGAACGAGAGGCAGGGTTTCCTCGAGAATAAGTTTGAGGGACAGCGGCTCAAACTTACCTTTTTCAGACTTTTTCAGCAGTCCCGTGAGCGTGTTGACAACCGCCTTGATGCGACCGATGTTCTGTTCCATTTTGTCGAAGGTTTCGACAATTTCAGACACCTTGAGATCGGGATTCCTCCGCAGTTTCAGGAGCACCCGGGACACGTTCATAGAAAGAATAGTCAGCGGATTGTTGACCTCGTGGCCGACGGAGGCCGCGAGACGGCCGAGAGTCGCCATCTTCTGCTCGTGGATAAGCTGGGCCTGCGTGTCCTGGAGCTGCTTGTTGGCGACTTCTGTTTCCTTCAGCGCTTTCATGAGGAGATTCTTCGCGTATTCGAGCTGCGCGTTGATGTCCTCGAGTTCGTGGGTCTTGCTGATCGCCTCGTCGTAGAGGCGGGCGTTCTCGATCGCGATGGCGGATTCCTGGGCGAGCGTAAAAAGAACGTTTAAATCCGCGCTCACATAACCGTCCCCCGACTTCTTGTCGCCAAGCACGAGAATGTTCTTCAGCTCTTTGCCGAGAAAGCTCGGAACGCAGCAGTACGCGTCCAGTTCGCTCATGGTCTGGTGGATGCGCTCGAAATCATAACTGTGCGGAGCCTCTCCGCGGACCTTCTTTTTATTACCCGCGCTGATGTATTCCTTGAGCTGCTCGATCTCGATCGCTTCTTTTTCGCGCGTCAGGTATTTGATGATTTCGCTGTTCTCACTCAGGTAGAACGCGCTGAGGTCTCTGGTAAAGCCGCGGGTGTACTCGAGTTTAAAACCTTTTTCTTCCTTTGATTTTGTCAAAATCGCGGCGCATTTGACGCGCATCCGCATGGTGATGAAATGCACGACGAGACTGAGGAGATGCTGAAGGTTTTCGATTTTGGAAATACCCCGGGAAGCGTCCTTCAGCAGCTTTTGATAATCGTATTTCCTCTGAAACAGATGCCGGTCGGTGAGACGGACCAGGAAATTTCTGATCGGGTCGTAACCGAGGACGATAATAAAAATGGAGACCGCGCTCGTCCACCATTCGTCAGCGCCCCAATATCCCAGGAGCTCCCGGACGACGAGCGTCGCCGCGGAAAACACGCCGAAGACGAAGGCGAGTAATCCCGTGAAGATAAGGGTGCGGCGGACAATGACTTCGATATCCATGAGCTTGTAGCGCGCGATCCCATAGGCGACCGCGATAATGTAGAGACTGACGAGCAGATTCAGAAGGGGCGGAATGGGGATGTTGTACCAGAGAAAATAATTGGTCGACCCGCCGAGAAACCCGAGCAGGGTTCCCGTAAAAACATACTTGATCTGGTTACGCTTCACGCCGCGTTCTTCGCGCAGCCCGCGCCACAGGATGTAATGGGCGTAAAAAGTATTTACTACAAAGTAAAAAAGCAGGAAGTGAAAGAAGATTCCGGGTATTGGCCAGTAAGGGAAGAACATTCTTTTCTCGGCGCCGGAAATGAACTGCGGCGTAAAGATAGCCCACAGGAAGAAAGTACAGCAGACGAAATTCAGGAGGCTCGCTGCGCGGTTACTCTTTTCGATCAGTCTCAGCGTGAAATTGACGAAAACGGCCGGGATCAGCGTCGCGCCGATCATGGCGTGGCGAATGTGATAGAGCGCGCTGGCGTCACTATTTGCCGTCAGCCACCAGTAATAATGGATGGCCCAGTAGGCCACACTGAAGCAGAAAAGGGAAAACCATCCGACGAGGGGTGAACGGCGCTTGGAGGCCAGGACGAAAATTCCGAGCCCTATGCTGGTCACGGCGTTGACGAGCCCGGTACAGGCGCAGAGGAATAACAAATTGTTTCCGCTCATTCGTTATGGCCGGGTTGCGGTAATGTATTGAAGGATTCCCTGCTGTTCATAACCGATGCTCAGATTTTCTTTCGAAAAACCCGCGTCGACGAAAAGGCGCCTGAAACGTTCGTCCTCGCGGTAAATAAGGTTCCAGTCGCCCACCCATTCCATAAAGTGCACTGAAGGATTGCTGTATTTGTCCCGTACGTCCGAAATCATCATCTGGCCGTTTTTGTTCAGCAGGAGCCTGAGATTCGAAAGCAGCCTCGCCGTGATCCGGTCATCGAAATAGTCGAAAAGACCCGTCGAATAAATGCAGTCGTAAGTACAGGGTATCGCCGCGCTGATGTCCTTCTTCAACGCCAATCTAACGGCATTTTCCTTCATAAAGTTTACTTCGGGGCGCTTGTACATGAGTTTGCGCGCGTAATCGAGCGACCGCTGGTCGTTATCCAGGCAATCCACCGTGATATTCGCCGCGTCTTCCTCGGTCAGGGAGGAAAAAAGATCAAACAGCTCCCGCGCGGGCCCGGACCCGATATTCAGGATACGGATCTTCTGACCTTTTCTCGAACGTACAAATTTTTGGAGGTAACGCCTGAAATCCTCTTTGCGGTTCCTGACGGCGACGGAAATAGAAGACATCATGAAATAATTGTCGTAGAGACGGGCAAACCCGGACGTTCGGGGTTCGTTCTGATAAATGTCTTCGATAATTTTGTAATCGCCCGCGTATCCGTGCGGTTTTTCATAACTCCAGACGATGTAGTCGCCGTGCAGAAATTCCTGCCTGATCCTTTGCACGAAAAGTTTTTTGAGTTTATATACCTTGTCTTCACGGCCGTCACGCAGACTCGCCTGCTCATACTCCATAATTTCCCGGAAAATACCCGTGATCTGGTAATTGAAGACGCTCTGGTATTTGCCCCATTCGGCAGGATTCTTTCCCAGCACTTCCTTCATTTCACGCGCGATGTCCTTATAGGAACGGATCTTTACGCGCAGCGAAGAGTGATCTTCTTTCATTTGACCGGTAGGGTTCATTTATCCGCGAGCTCCGAGCGGATGAGTGTGAGGACCTTGCTCGCGTCAAAAGGCTTTGACAGGTAATCCACGGGCCCGAGCTCCCGGGCTTCCGCCTCGAGTTTCTCGTCCGCGAACCCTGTCATGAAAATAACGGGGATCTTGGGGCGCCCCTGCCGGGATCTTATTTTCTCGATTTCTTTGATTATCTGGATGCCGTTAGCGCCCGGCATGCGGATATCGGAAAGGATGAGATCGAAATCCTCTTCCTCCGCCATCGCGCACGCGTCATCGCCCCTGGAAGCGACGAGTACTTTGAAGCCGCTCTTCTCCAGCAGGCGCGAGAAGGTTTTCGTTAAAATTTCTTCATCGTCGATAACCAGAATTTTCTTTTCCATGAGCTTCCCTTTGCAGCGTTTAGTGCTCGAGCAGTTGAGGCGGAGTGCCCGCTTCCGATGATTTATCCTGTTTCAAGGGAAACAGAAGGGTAAAAATAGTGCCTTTGCCTACTTCCGATTCGACCCGGATCCCGCAGGCATGTTTTTCGAGAATGCTATGAGATACGGCAAGTCCGAGGCCGGTCCCCATACCTACGTCTTTCGTCGTGAAAAAGGGGTCGAAGATACGGCTGAGATTCTCGCGCACTATGCCGACTCCGTTATCGATGACCCGCACCTGGAGGCCGTCCGGAATCATCATCGATTCCACTTCAATCTTTGCGTTTTTGCGGTCGGGGCCGCGGACGGCATCCCGTGCGTTCAGCAGAAGATTGGTCATAACCTGTTCGATTTCATTGGGTATTCCGAACACGGGCTGAACCGGCCCGAGCCGGGTAAGCAGTGTAACATTGTCCTGATGGAATTGGTATGCGAGCATGGAGATAGAACTCTCGATGACGCGGTTCATATCCATGGAAATCAGCTTTTCCAGCGAAGTTTTCCGGGCGTATTTTAACAGCTTTTGCACGATAATCTGGCATCTTTTCGCTCCCTCCTCGATGAGATCCAAGGTTTCGGTGTCGTCCGTGGCTGCCGTCATTTTGAGCATCTGCGCGTTAGTCAGGACAGCCGTCAGAGGATTATTGATTTCATGAGCGATTCCGCCCGCCAGGGTACCGATTGTCGCAAGCTTTTCCGCCTGAATGAGTTGGTTCTGAGTCTCGACCAGCTTACGGGTTCGTTCTTCCACTCTTTTTTCCAGCTTTTCATTCCAGGCTTTCAGCTCCTGCGTCATAGCTCGTATTTTAAGCAGAACCCCGACACGGGTAATGAGCTCATCCTTATTAAAAGGTTTTGAAATGTAATCATTGGCGCCGATCTGAAGGCCGTAAATCCGGTCCCCCATGTCGGTTTTTGCGGTCAGCATAATGATGGGCATCTCGCTCGAGGGAAAGCGTTCGCGGACACGTTTGCAGAATTCGTAACCCGACATCCGCGGCATCATAAGATCGAGAATGATAAGGGCCGGATTTTCTTCTGCTATTTTCCTTAAGCCCTCCACTCCGTCGACGGCTTCGGCAACCTGGTAGTTTCTCATCTCGAGCCGGGTACGGACGACTTCACGGTTGATCGCATTGTCGTCGATCACGAGAATTTTTTCGCCATTGCCCGTCATGATCTCGAGGGCTTCGTCTTCGGGCCCGGACAGCGCGGCGGAATCCGCCGTCGAAAGTGTGTTTTCTGCCAGCTCCCGGAGAGGGGGAAGACTTTCAGTCTCTCCGGCAATCGCCGCGGCCTTTACAAGAGTAAAGAAAAACCGGCTTCCTTTTCCCGGCTCGCTCACAAGCCCAATGTCGCTGCCGTGCCGCCGCACAATCTCGCGTGCGATAGAAAGGCCGAGGCCCGTCCCCTCGAAACGGCGGGTGTCACTGCCGTCGGCCTGGCGGAACCGCTCAAAAATGACTTTCTGGTCATCGGCCGAAATGCCGACGCCCGTGTCTTCCACGCTGATCACCATGTCTGTTTCCCCGTTCACGACTCGTATGGTAACCGTCCCCTGCTCCGTGAATTTAATGGCGTTGCCTACCAGATTCATAATGACTCTCTGAATTTTCTGCGGGTCGCCCACGCAGTCGGCAATGTCTTCCGGGACGCACTTCGAAAGAATAAGGCCCTTTTTTTTCGCAAGGTTCTCCATCAGCGAGACCACGGGGTCGATCACGTTCATAATATTGAAAGGCTTCGTCTGCATTTCTTCCTGTCCTGATTCGATCCGGGACAGCTCGAGCAGGTTATTGATAAGGTCTTTGAGGCTTGTCCCGCTCTCTACGATCATGCCGAGGTGTTTACGCTGCAGGTCGTTTACGGGCCCGTCGGCGCCGTCGATGATGGCCTCGACAAGCCCCAGGATGCCGTTGAGTGGAGTCCTGAGCTCGTGGGATGTATTGGCGAGAAACTGGCTCTTCAGACGGTCGAATTCCTTCAGGCGTTCGTTCTGGAGTTGAACCTGCTTGTAGAGCCGCGACACGTCTTCCAGCTGCCGTGAATTCGAGAGGGCGATGGTCACAGGCGCTTTCACCTGCGACAGAAAATTGATTTCGGCCGCGGTATAGTTTTTAAGATTTTCTTTTTTCCCGAGATGAAGAATAGCAATCATCTTTCCCCCCAGAACAAACGGGACAACGACCTTGGCTTCTTTTGAGCGAAAATAGGACTCTACCTCAACTTTAATAACTTCGATATCGGGATCATTTTCCGCAAGGCCCGCTACCGCGGCGGTATTTTTCTGTTCGAGCCAGGTGAGGAAGGCATTATCCGGAGACATGGGTTCGAGACCCCGGTGGCCTTTTGCAATCGCGGGAACAAACAGGTTGTTTTTTTCATCCCGCAGATACATGGAAAGCTGTTTCACGTAAAGCGATTTCCGAAGCATCCTGACAAAACGTTTGAGCAGGTCGCGCAGATTGTGCAGGCGCGCGAGTTCGCCCGAGAATTCGTCGAGTGCTTTCTGCAAGTTACCGCTTTTGCGGCGAAAAAAACGGCTCAAGAGCGGCTGGACAGCCCTGAAGTAACTATAAAAGAGGATCATAAGAAACAAGTACCAGCCTGTTTTAAAAACCGGTGGCTGCGAAGTTAGAAACGGAATACCCGAATAAATGACGAAGGCAAAGGGAAGAATCGCGACCGAAGCCGAGAGAAACCAGAGGATGCTCTGGTGGATGGCCGTTTCGATGTCGAAGAGACGGTGCTGAATGATTGTATAAGCGAGTGCGATCGTTGCGCCGAACATGATAAGGCCCCCGACGGGAAATATCTCCATCCCGTAACAGGCCAGAAAGTCGGAACTGCCGAGATTCGCGATAATAAAGGCGGCGGCCACGAAACGGATCTGCCTTTTGACAAAAGCGTTCCCCGCTTGCCTGTACCCCTGATAGAGCAGATAAAAGAAGAAAGACATGTAGGAAAGAAAAAAAATCAGGAAGACCACTCCGCCAGCCGGAGCCAGCCGTGAATGATAACCCCAGAAAAACTTTCTGTTTCCGGCGACGACCCAATCCGTATTCATAATCACGATCAAAAATCCAAGAGCGAGGACGAATCCCGCGATAATTGCCGGAGCATGTTTTTTTGGATTATGAAGCCAGACGGCGGCATACCAGGACAATACAACCGGAATCAGACTCACACCCGCGTAGGCCACATACATGAAAGGTTTCATGCCTTCGGCATCCGCTACGGAGTACGCCAGAAAAGTGCCGCCGAGCCAGAGAAAAAAACACATGCATAAAACGCAGAAGACGAGACGCTGAAGGACAAACCCACCATAAGCCAGTACATAAATACCCATGAGAAGAACGAGCAGAGAAGTGATGAGGAAAGGAAGCGCGTAGGGATTGAAATAAATCGCATACTGCGATGAAAAATCGGCCGCCGCTTGAGCAATGTCTGAGAGGGAAAACATTCCAGGCATTCTGTTATAGATCCTTTTTATAGACCATATAGTTTTTGTATACCCGGCTGTGAAATTTATGCGCCGTTTTTTGCGACGAAACGTTTTCCTTTAGAATCCAGGAATTCTCACAGACCGTATAGCCCTTTTTGATAAGCGCATTATAGGCACAGGTCGCGAGCACAGGAACCACGTTCCGGCCTCTCCATTCGGCAAGAGCCCCCCACGCCAGGATTCTCGCACCCCTTAATTGTTTCTTCATGCGAAAAAAAACAGGGAGGGAAAAGACAGTGATATTTCCATCGAGCTTTTTTACTATCGGATTATAGTCCGGAAGTCCGAAGACAAAACCGACGGTCTTACCCTCTGCTTCGGCGAATAACATAAGATCGTAATCAATGACCGCTTTTAAAGAAAACAAGATTTCGCATATCTCATCTTCGGATAGGGGCGAAAATCCCCAGTGCCTGTCAAAAGTATAAGAATAAATACGGGCGAGATTCCGGCTGTCTTCCTCAAACCGTGTCTTGTCGAACCTTCGTACCCTGACCTGGGACTGGGCGGCTTTCTTCATGATAAAACCGACTTTTCGCTTCAGGGCGCCGTCCAGAAGATCCATCTCCAGCGCGAGCAGCTCCTTGAAGGGGTTATAGCCGCCCTGTTTAAAATAAGCATGATAGTAAGATGGATTATATGACATCAGGCAAACCGGACTTTCGTTGTACGCATTCATAAGCATGCCCGCCGGATTGGCTATGTGACCGTTCACCGGCCCATAAACCGTTTCGATTCCCTCCTCACGGAGCCAGCTCTCGGAAGCTTTGAGGATTTCGGTTACGCTTTCTTTTTTTTCGGGCAGCGCTTCGAAATAACCTAAAAAACCTGCGTTTTCATTCCAGTGGCGTTTATAGGCCGAGTCTGAGAAACAAGCGGCAGTCGCCGTAACTCTCCCCTGTTCTCTGGCCAAAAAAAGTCGATGGCGGCAATGAGTGAAGAATTTGGTCTTACCCGACAGAAACTTTTTTTCGTCCTGGACGATAGGAGGCACCCATACGGGATTGTCACGGTAGACGGTCCAGCGGAACTGGATGAATTCATTCAGTTCCCGGTCGTTGGAGACGGGGACGATTTGCACTGCGGATGAGAGCGGCATCAGAGTTTTTTACTGAGAAGCCCGAATTGCCTGAATCGTTCGGCCCGCTTCAGGACATCCTCCATGGCTTCGAGGAAGTAGTGGATTTCTTTTTCACTCGCGATGAGTGGCGGCGCGATCCTGAGAACATCCAGATTGTTGAGCGTGAAGGCGGTGATGATGCCAAAGCGTTTGACGAGCTGGCGCGCTATCCAGAGAGTGAGAGCGCCTTCCACCATCGGATGATTTCCTCTGAAGCGCGAGAAGGTCATGCCGATCATGAAACCTTTCCCCCTTACTTCCTCGAGCGTGGAATATTTTTTTTTCAGATCCTGAAGGCCCGAGAGGAGAAGCGCGCCGAGGCTGCGGGCGTTGCCCGAAAGATCTTTGCCCACGATAGAGGACAACGCCGCGATGGCGCACGCACAGGCGCGCGTATTGCCCCCGAACGTCGTGCTGTGCAGGAGTCCGGTTTCCATGGTTCCGTAGGCTTTTTTCCATATTCGTGCGTTCGTCACGATCGCGCCTATGGGCATGACTCCGCCGCCCAGCGATTTGCTCAGAATCAGAACGTCCGGGACCACGTTCTCGTCATCCACCGCAAAGAGGCTTCCTGTGCGGCCAAGACCCGTCTGGACCTCGTCAACCAGGAGATACGTGTCATATTTCCGGCAGATTCTTTCGACACCCTGAAGATAGCCCTGAGCGGGAACAATGACGCCGTTCTCCCCTTGAATAGGTTCTACAATGAAGCCCGCGACATCCCCTTGTGAAAGACGCTTTTCCAGCGCATCCAGATCATTGAATGGAATACTTTCCGTACCGGGCACGAGCGGCTCAAACGGTTTTTTGTATTTATTTCTTCCCGAAACAGACAAAGCACCCAAAGTTTTGCCATGATAAGCGCCTTCCGTTGAGAGCAGGACATTCTTATCCGAGGCAGCCCGCGCAATTTTCAGGGCGGCTTCGACGGCTTCGGTTCCGCTGCTGCAGAAAAAACTCCGCGACAGGTCACCCGGCGTCAGGGCCGCAAGGTATTCACCGAGTTTTGCCGCATAGGGATTGAGGCTCGGCTGGAGAATGTTGGGGCGCTCTTCGACTTCACGAAGCGCGGTCAGAACTTCTATCGGTTCGTGCCCAAGGTTTAGTGCCCCGAAACCCGACAAAAAATCGAGATATTCCCGGCCGCGGTCATCGTGCAGTTTCATTCCCTGAGCGCTCACAAACCGGACATCCGTGCTGATAATCTTTACAAGTGATACGAGGACAGGATTGAGGTACTGCTCGTATAATTTCTTGGTCTGAGAGATGGAAAGAGCCTGGGCCGAAGGCTCTCGGGCGAGTTGCTGGATTTTTTCGAGACGTTCTTTTTGCAAAAGAGAAAGGTCAGTCATGGGATTGCTTCCTTGCAAAACAATTGAGGATTTCTTAGTACACGACAGCTTTGGAGAGCAGCGTGCTGATTCGCTCTTCGTCTATTAATTCGTTACCCCAGTAGAAGGGAGCGAGTTCGAAGCCGTGTTTCTTTCCCGCCTGCGCGATCCATTCGACCTTCTCGGGAGTAAGCTTGCCTTTGCCTTCACTGAAATTTTCATAGCGTTCTTCCATACATAAAATAATCGATTCGGCAAAACAGCCGTAGATGATATTGGGATTGGGAAGGCCCAGATCAAAACCCATATCAAAAGGGGTGGGAACCGTGGAAAGACCGCCCGAAAAAACAAAGATATCGCTACGGTGTTTTGATGTGTGTGAAATGTTTTTGGGATAGCCGACGTCGCAGACAATCGTACCGGGCTTGATCATGTTGGTATCGACGACGGGCTGCGCAGCGCTGGCAGCCGCCACGATGATATCCGCCTCGCGGACCGCGTCGTTGTTTTCAGTGGTTATGTGGATTTTAGCGCCCTTGAGAGACGCCAGCAGACCCTGGGCCATTTCGAGCGTTGTCCGGGTTCGTCCCGTCAAAACAATATCCTTTGCCTCGAAAGCGAGCGAGCGGGCGCAGGCGCTTCCTATATCTCCCGTTCCCCCGATGATCACGACTTTTGATTTTTTTAAATTTTTCCCCATGAGGTCGCAGGCTTTACGCACACCCGCCAGGACCATTGCGACGGTGAAAGCGTTTCCCGTAGTTATGGGGATCCTTACTTTGTTACGCAGCTGCTGGAAATATCGCTCGCCGACGACGGAGGTAAACCCGCCGAGAGCAAGAATGCCTGCCCCGAGACGCTCACCCACCCTGCAGCCGTCAATGACTTTGGGAAGCACCACCTCGGGCGTCAGCATCGCCATGTCCGGGATCAACGGACACATGACGAAATACCCCTTCACTTTCTTTCCCGTCTTCGAACGAAACTCATCGATCGTAGCGACTCGGTATGCAGGCGCAAGCTCGAAGATTTTCATCAGAAATTCAGGTGTCATGGAGTAGACATCGGGTTTATAGACCTGAAAAAATTTCATCAGGTGATGAAAGTTATACGGGTGCCCCATGACCACAAAGCTGTTCAATCCCGGATTGAGTTTTCCGTCTTTCCTGGCGTATCTGGCTTCGACAAGTTTTTCTTCCAGCGCTTCCAGGATGGTTTTAAAGATTTTCTTTATTCTGAATTCAAGTTCGTCGCTTACCATCTGTTCAGGAACGGGGATTCCAAGCCTCAAACGGACAATGATGTTTACTTCCGTGGAATTGCCTTCGCCTTTTTTCAACTCCCACATGCCTTCGAATTTTTCCAGGTCTCCCGCCACCGCTTCAAAATTGATGGAAAAATTCCGCGCGTCGAAGGTCGTCTTTTGCCGCCAGCGGATAGGCAAGCCGTCCGTTTCGACAAGCCATTCGCTCAGAACTTCGCTCGCGTTTTGCTTAATTATGCGGCTTTCACGAATGTTGGGGACGTAGGCCGGAAAATCTTCGATACGGGAAAGCAAGGCAAGAACATTGCGGCGGTCGCCAGGAAGGCTGCCGTGGATGGAAATACAGTGGGTTTTGGTTTTCTTGAGATACATATTAAACGCTTTAGCTGACCGCTGCCGGACCTCCGGCTATCGAACCTTGCTGCGAACGCTTGTCGAATACATCATCCCACTTATAAGTAAAACTGAGCATGAAATCCTGGGTGTAGGTGAAGTACTTTCCGTCAACGCTCGTACCGAGAACTTCGCTGATGCTGTTATTGATCTTGCGGCGCAGGTGAATGAGTGCGAGATAATTGGCTCCGGCTGAAAAGTTTCTAGTGAAGTCATAATTGAAACCCACCGAGAATCCGACCCGGTTGCTGTCGGGAACGGCCGGAATGAAATGGGTCTTCGGAGCGGCGGCCGTCGTCCAGTAGGAGCCGGCAAGAAGCTGGAGCTTTTTAGTCACCTGATGATTACCGCCGAGGTGAACGGTAAAGCTGTTTCGCCAGTTCTTGTCGTTTTTTCCTATCGCGGCGAGAATTGCGTTGTCCGCGGCACTGCCCGTCGGAGCGGCATCAATATAAAGGCGCTTGTGTGCTGCCCAGCGGGTAAATCCAAAATCCACTTCGACGGTTGTTTTATCACTCCATTTATAGGCATACGCCCATGTCATGTTCAAAGGAAGATCGATCTTCGCCGAGCCGCCGGTTTCGATACGGCCGCCGTTACCGCTAAAAAGGGAGTTCTCGACCTTCACGAGGCCTGTTGTCGTCACGGTCACAGGGCTCCTGAAATAGTATCCCAGCTGATGCTTGGGATGGGGCTTGGCAAGAACACCGAAATGCCATCCCCAATCATTGCCGCTGAGGTTGAGGCGTGCCTGGCCGTCAGGCGTACCCGCTCCGCCCGCCAAAGCATTGGGATATTTGAGAACGCCTCCGAAATCCATAATGCGGTAATACATGGGACCCGCGCCGACGAGAAGTTTTTCGGTCACTTTAACTGAGATGACGGGTTTGATCGTGTACATTTCGAGCCAGGTGTCATAGCCCGTGTAACGGGAAATGGGATGAGTCGATTCATATTTCTTGGCGAGGCCGAAAGGCGAATCGGAGCCTACGCCTAAAGCGACGCGGTTGCCTAGATGGCGGCCGGGATTAACTGTGAAATACGCCGTAGGAAAGGGAATAATTGTTCCCGTGCTTTGAGTATCGGACTGCCCCCTGCCCTCACCGTCGTAAAAGGTAAAGGAGCTCACAAACCCAAGGTTGCTCTGGGCCTGGATCCCGGGAAGCTGAACGATACCGGCAGGATTATAAGAGATTGTGGCGGGTTCGTCGGCTTGGGCCACAACCGCGTTCGCCTGGCCCAGTGAGTAGGAACTGAAAGAAGCATTTTCGAATCCAGTTGAGCCGACAGCGTAGGCGGCCGGATTATAAGTCACGATAGCGCTTAGGCTTAAAAGCACCCACGTAATACTCTTTTTCATTTCCCACTCCGTTTTTTTCTCGTTACGGTTAGTAAGCAACAGCTTATCCTCGCTCAAAGACATAACATCCGCCCAAGGGATCGGGCAGAGGAACAGAGTGAGCGAAGTGAGTCGTTTTGAAATATCGGCCTATCGTGGTGAGGACTCAAGAGGAATCATTAGAACCGCAGGGCCAGAAAGAGCGCGTTTTGGCCCGCCCTTATAAGGAGATAGGTTCCCTAATTGCAGGAAGCGCATTCTTCTTCCGCCTGCCGATCTCTTCCAAGGACAGCTTTATGGACTCCGGTTTGGAGATTTTCTGATAAAACAGAATCGGTCGGCAAAAGCATATCGCGCACCATGGTGCAAAGAGCCACAATAGAAGCCGGCTTTTCGACATAGGCATCAATTTCCAGATTCCCTGCAGCCAAAGCCCCGGCTTCTTTGGCGTATCCGGAAAGCAGAATGATTTTCGCTTGCGGGACTTCAGCCCTCAGATAGGGAATCGCCACGTCGCCGTCCATATGCCTCATTTTGAGGTCAATGAGAATAACGTCAGGGTTCACTCTTCTACACACCTCGATGCCTTCCAGACCGTCTCCCGCGGCGTACACTGAAAAACCTTTCATCTTGAAATGCATGCACAGCATGTCGGTGATATTGGAATCGTCATCGATAAACAGGATGGTTTTAGGCATAAGCGATACTTCCCTTCGAGATGGATTTGTCGATCAACGGCGAGGAGATCCGGAAAGAAGCGTCTAGCTTCTCCACTTCGAGCCAACATGCATCCATTCTTAAAGAACCCGCGCGGGTAGAAATCCCTGAGAAAATGACGGCCAGATTGGCGGCAAGAAAGGAGCACTGGATAAATATCACGAGAAAACTCACAGAAACAAGCGCTAGAGCGCTCACAGCAGGCACGATTCGCCTCTTCTTTCCGGAGAAAGAAATTTGATGAAAAAGGCATTTCCTCTGCGCTGATTGTCGGCACGGAAAGTTCCCTTGTTTAACTCAACAAGGCGTTTGGCGACATAGAAGCCGAGCCCGCTCTCACTTTCATCCGAATCCGAAAGTTCAGGCCAAGGCGACGAATCATCAGACGGCGACCCGCCGGTGTCGGCTACGCGGATTTCGAAATACTTGACCGAAACGCTTCCGGGCGAAAGATAAATTTCTTCGCGCGCTTCAATCGTAATGATGCCAGAACCTTCACCAATCGCGCGTCTCGCCTGAAAAACAAGCTGAAAAAAAATAGTGTCGAGATGTTCGCGCGAAATCAGGATTCTGGGCATGTCTTTCGGTATCATTTTGACGAGCGTTATTTTGCGAAAAGGATATTCGTAGCTCATTGCGTGCAGCACCTGATTAACCGATTCGTAAATAGAAGAACCCGTATCCTGAACCTCGCACGGCCTGGCATGAAAACTTCTGAAGTATTTGATGGTCTCGAGAATCTTGTTAGCCTGATTCATGGTTTGCCGCAAAGCCGTCTTGGCCCGGTTTAGCCTCTCTGCGTCTGACGCCCAGCGCGGTTTTACTTTTAAAGCCTGTCCGAGTACGTCATCCGACAACCGGTTCATAACATTTCGGCCGGCCATTTCGCTCACGGACGCACTGTCAGGAACGCTCTTTTCTACCTCGCTGATTCCATTGATCATATTTTTTCGCCTCCCTCTTTTACCTAATCGAACTATACCCGCCGCTTTTTTAACCTGTCAAATTGCAAGTCGTGCCAAATCAATCACTTAGCGAATTTAAAAAAGATTTAATAAGCTTAAGTTTTCCATTTAAGAATAGGGAATGAGTGGGCTTACAGAGGCGGTCTCGCCGAGGAGTATTAATTAAGCGGAGCAGAAACTATATTTTCATTCTGTTATTTAAAGAGAAAAATTACTCGGGAAGGGAACAAAAAAGAGGATAAGAACACCCTGTTACGACAGTCGTCCGAGCCAGGAAGATAATTCGCTGCTCCAATGTCCTGCGCCCCAAAGCTCTCCTTCGGGTGAAATAATGAAGAAAGAGGGCGTGGAATTAACCATATATTCCTTGGCCAGTTCGTTATCCCATGCTTTGCCTTCGAATAAAACCGGAAAAAGGATCCTGTTCTTCTCGACGTACGCCTTGAGCTTGTCGATATCTGTATCGAGGCTGACGGAAATAAATTCAACCCCTTTGGGCTGATACTGTGAATAAATTTCATTCACACTTGCCGTATCTTTGACACAGCCCGGACACCAGCTGGCCCAGAAATAAAGGACTTTCACCTTTCCCTGATATTCCTCAAGCGAATGCTCTTTGCCGTTGATATCTTTCATCTTAAAGGCAGGCGCTTTAATGCCTGCCTGCAGAGGTGTCGCTTGCACCGCGAACGAAATCAAAAGAATGACGGCTAAATACGGTTTGAATCTCATCATCAATTCCTATATCTTCTGTTCGGTTTGACGGCGGGCTTCTTCGACGGAGGTATAATACTTCAATTGATTGCGGACTTCGGGCGCCTTGAGCATAGCGTCCTGCATCTGGCTGAGCGCATCACCCACGGCTTCAATAACGGCGTCCTGGGGACCGAGGCCCGTCGAAAATTGCGGATCCACGATGACATGGCCCTCTCCCTTGAAGGCCTGCTGCCAGAAAATCTCACCCCGAGGGCTCTTCATGGCGACAGCAATGGTCACGTCCGCGCGGTAGGAATCCGCTTCCATATAGATGTCATGCGCCATATCAATCATGTGGACTTCGAATACGGCCGGAACTGAGGGAGGACCTGACTCGATCGCCGGCTCGCCTTTGATCATTTCAACCTGGCCGAAAACTTCTTTGAATGCGTCTTCGACGAGAACGGGGAAAGTGTGCTGGCTGTGGAATGCCTGAAGATCTCCGACATCGTAGGTGGAACGAGACGCCTGGAAGTCTCGGCTTTCTTCAGAGACAAGCAGCTGAATTTTCTGATCGAATTCAGGCGGTGAAGGCGCTCTGCCGCCCGTTACGCTCGCGCAGCCCTGCAGAAGGAGGAAAAATATAATGAGGCTCTTATGAAACATCTGAATCCTGATGAGATAGTCAAACAGAAAGGCGGCGGCTTCGTTAAGCCGCCGCCTTTCTGTTTAAGACATGTTTAAATATTATTCTTTAGAAACCGAAATATGGTCGACGAGAACCGTTCCCGTCTTGGGATTGGAATTGATATCGTCAAAAACAACGACGAATTCATTCATGGCCGACCAGTCAGTAATACGGCGGAACTTTTCAAAAGGAATGCTGACTTTCTGCCACTGATCGGTAATACCGCTGACGATGTAAGGAGAAGGCTTGTTGCTCATGTCCTTCAGCTCGATCTTCATGCGTTTCGTGAAACCGGCCGCAGCATCGCCTTTAACGTAAAAATTGATGGTGTTGTACTTGCTGCCGTCTTCACCATTCAATTTCATCCAGAACCCGTTATAAGCGGGATTCGGAGAATCTACGTCATAATCCAGACGAATTGCATAACCGGCAGGATCGCCCAAGGCGTCATCCGGCTCGAACGACATCTGGGTTCCCTGCGTTTCATCGTTCGGATCTTTATCCCAACCGCCGAAATCTCCGCCGATGTTATTCGGCTTATCACCGGTGTCAAAATCCGAGATAACCAGCTCTTCTGCGGCAAAAGCAGCGGGAAGAACCGTTCCGAAAGCAAAAGCAACTGCTGCAAATACCGACAAGAACCAACCTGCAAATTTTCTATCCATTGCTAAAGCTCCTTTCGAGGGATGCATAATCTTGACTTGCTATTAAGGGGTTGCACGCTTCGGCGATTATGCCTACAACTCTCGATGACTACGAGAATAAAGCCTTGCCCCAGTCCTCTTACTTAATTGACGAGGTAATACGTTATTTTATTCATTTTAAAAGCCCATTTCTAGCACTATTATTAAAGCCCCTTTTTCAGCCGGCGGCCCGCCGAGAAAGAAAACGCCCGGTTTGACGAGCGTGAGTACGGTATCGACGTAAGTCTGACCGCCTTTCCGGATGACCGCCTGCACTGTATTTCTTTCAGGCTGGGATTCGCGAACAGTGAGAACAAGTTCGTATCCTTCGGGAATGCTCACGGTCTGAGGCTGCTGAGATTCGAGCTCGACTGCCCGCTGATCGAGCTGACGATAGGAACTGTAAGAAAAAAGGCGGATCATTTCATCGCGATAGGCGTCATTGTCGAGATCGATATCGGTACCTTCATTCGAAGCGACTATATAAGTGAGATTGATACGCTCGGCCGCCTGAAGCTGCTCACTTGGTGAGCAGAAAAAAAACAGCAGCATGAGAAGTGCGGTACCGGACTTAAGTCTCATATTTTCTCCTTTGATTCAGCTTTAGGCTATTTGCCGGGAAAAACCCAGATAACTACGATAGGGACATTCTCCACGGTTCTCTGAAAAACCATGGTCGTGCCGACATCACTTTGGAGCTGGCTCACAGATATGGCAGCAGGTTTGTACTCGGTGATCTCCTCCAAAAAAGAAACCTCTGGTTCAGCTGGCAAAGACTCGGTCGCTGATTCCGGCAGTATTTGAGCACTCTGCTCAGGAGCCGTTACGGCGGGCACGGCGGGTGAAACAGCCGCAGGCTTTTCAGTCTTCTCAGGCAGCATCACCAGAAAAAACCCAAGGACAAGACAAAAGCTCAGCGCGGGAGCCATGACATGATGGCTGAAGACGAAGCGCGGCGCGGGCGCAAAATGTTCCCGGATAAACTGGTTTTTTTGCTTCTTGAGTTCGCCCCAGTCAATCTCATCCTGAAGGACCTGCCGGTAAAGGTTTCTAATTTGTTTTTCTTCGTCGCTCATAAAGTTCTCAGGGGTGGTGGATTCCCATTTTTTTTAATACTTCTCCCAGCTTCTTTCTCGCATAAAAAATACGGGACATCACGGTGCCCATTTCGAGATTAAGGGTTTCTGCGATCTCTTCATAACTGAGGTCCTGCCATTCCCGCAGCACGAGCACGGCGCGGTGGTCTTCGGACAGTTCTTCGAGGGCCCGGGCGAAGCTCTGTTTGAGCTCCTCTTTCTCCGATTCCTGCCTGGGTCCGGGAGATTGATCCGGTATGACGACGGGCGCTTCATCATCCTCCCCTTTATCAGTCGCGTCAAGGGAGATTGAGGGCTTGCGGCGGCGGACCTGGTCAATTGCGGCGTTCGTGGTAACCCGGTAAAGCCAGGTACGGAATTTGGAATCACCTTTGAACCGGCTGATGTCCTGATGAACTTTCAGGAAAACTTCCTGAGTCGTATCGCGGGCGTGTTCCCTGTCGCGCAAAACCCCGTAGGCTACGACATAGACCATCTCATAATGTCTGTTCACAAGCTGCGAGAAAGCTTTGGAATCCCCGGTTCTCGCCTTTTCTACCAGTTCCAGATCGGGATCCGTGACCGCTGCTTGTTTTTTGGACGCATTGTACATGGGGTTTATTCTAAAAAATAAAACAGAAGGAGGCAAAAGGTTTCAGACGAAGGACTGCTAACTCACATAACTTACCCATTAGGTTTTGATGACTCCGACAAGAGAGGATCGGTTTAAATACTGCGTTCGGTGTGTTTGAAACTGCAATAGCCTGGAATAGCGATCTCCGGGTACATCACCGGCATGTAGCCTTCGGGAATAGGGAAAGGAAAGGTAAGGGTATCATAAACGCCCACAAACGTGCGGGCGACGCCATAGACCAGTCCTTTGATCACTCCCCCTACCAGGGCGACCGGGATTTGATTGCCTTCAGCCCGGAGATAATAAGGCTGATACACAAGTTCGAGCCATCCCAGGCCGAGGTTCGTGATTCCCCGCCCGGCCTTACGCCACATGGTGTGGGGCGTTTCCGGCGAGGTCCAGCAGGTAGCGGCGGGTTTATCAGCAAAGGCGGAAGAGGGCGAAAAGACGGCATTGGTCAGGATCAGTAATAAGATGAGGCCGAGCGATTTCATTTTTTTCATGGGTATCTCCGCGTGTATCAAGGTAGTCGGTGCTTAATGTAACGGCTCTTCTTTATCTTAATTGAACTGGATGTTCACCTCTTGATTCTGCAGCTGCTGGAGCATCTGATCAGCCTGCCCGAAGAGCTCCTTCGCTTTCTGGTTCTTGGGATCCAGGGAAAGGACGTTTTGCATCGCCGCCTTGGCGTCGGACGGCATCCCTTTTGCGAGGTAGGCAAGCCCCAGCCCGAAATGGGCGTCGACGTTGGACCAGTCTTTGGATATGGCACTCATAAACTCGGTCACGGCATTGTCGATCCGCCGCAGGTGCATGTGAAGATTACCCGTATTGGAATGCAGCCTTGAGGCCTTGGCGGGATCTTTGACATGGCGAAGGCCTTCCTGAAAGAACGAAATAGCCGTTTCCATGTCTCCCTTGCGGCTGAAGGCGACGCCCGTAATGCCGTAGAGTTCTGCATCGTCATTCTTCACCTTGATGGCTTCAATAAGCAGTGCAATCGCGTTGTCATACTGCTCGAGTTCGAAATAGATCCGCCCGAGCTTTTCCTTACACTCGACGGTCGGGTCAGTCCTGCAGGCGCGGTCAAAATAACCGACCGAAGTTTTCTGGTCTCCTAAAATCCAGTAAGAAGACCCCAGACCCGCATAAACATCCGAGAGATAACTTTTTTCCTCACCCTCAAGACCTCCCGCCTCATTTCTCCTTTCGAGAAGACTCAGCGCGGATTGAAACAGCGAGATGGAATCCTGATAGTTTTCCTTCAGGTAAGCCGCGTGCGCCAGGTGGATCACGACCTTGACGTCCCGGGGATCTTCTTCCCAGGCTTTTCTGAGCACGTGTTCGGCGCTCGAAACCTGGCCCTGTTTCAATTGCACGATCGCGAGGCTGATCCTGGTCTCCCGGTTTTCCGGTTCGAGCGCGAGCGCCCGCCCCCAGGCGTATTGCGCGCCCTGCATATTACCTTCCTGAAAATAAACCGCGCCGAGGGCGTTATAACAGGAAGCGAGGTGCGGCTTGTGCAGGTCAGGATCGCTTTTAGATATGGAGGCCGACAGAAGTTTGACCGCTTTCTGGGCATCTCCCGTGCGGTGATAGAGAACACCGAGGTCATAAAGCACCCTCACGTCTTCGGGATCGAGTTCGAGAAGTTTCTCGAGCGACGCCACCGCATTTTTGTCATTCCCCAGCTTCAGGTAAAAATTGGCGAGCGCGTAATAAAATTCGACCGGCTGCTCCGTGGCGGTCATTTGCGAATACGCGTCCAGAAGCTGCTGGATAACGGACGAGTCGAGCGCGGACGTGCCGAGTTTGAAATCCATTTCGCGAGTGGCCGAAATGATTTTCCTGCTCTCCCCGTCAAACGTCGTCGGGATCTGCCGGTCCGCGTAGGGAGCCATGATCGTGTCTTCTTTGCTAGTATGCATGGCGCCGAAAAGATGGGCCATCTCGTGAGTCAGAATGGTTTCTTCCTGGATCCGGAAAAGAGGATGATTGGGATAGCGGAGCAGCATGTAGCCGGAAAAAGGCCGGGCACGCCCGAGCACGTGCAGGTCGCGCACGTCGAGTGAATCCGAAATATCGGAGAGTTTTGAAAGCCCGATCATGATATCCACATTCTGCTTCGTGAGGGAATAAGTGGCCATCAGCTCGTCGAGAAGCTGGCGGGTGCCTAGTCCCGGCTGGGAGGGCTCCCAGTTCCAGAAAACCACGTCTTTGAGTTTGATACGAAACTCCCGCTCGAAGATGGTGGAGGTGTAGCGAAGCCTTTTCTTGAAAGTCGCTTTCCAGTCAGGCGAGGTCATGAATTCGGGCGTAACCGCAACGCCCACGATCAATTCCCGCATTGCCTGCGGCTTGGCAAGGACAGCGGGAACCTGGCTCAATAAAAGCGGCGGCACAAGGCTCAGGGAAAGGACGGATTGAAAGAAGCATTGCCGGAGGAAAGCTGTCATTTCTGGCCGGTCCATTCCGGCCGGATACAAGGTTATATGTCTTCTAGCCATCCATTGCGCAGGGATTTCCTGGGAGAAGCCTGTCTCATCTAAAAGTTACCATGGAAAAGAGATACAAACAATAAAGCCCATGTCTAACATCGGCCGGAAGGTGGTTTTTTTAGAGCGGTGCGCGAAGAAAACGGAAAGAAATGACTTCCCGACTATTCTAAACGTCCTATATATTTCAAAAAAAGTTCGTAATTGGCTTTTACCTGCTGAAGCAGCGCCGCTGCCGAAAGGTCCCCTGCCGCAGCTCTTTCGAGGATTGCGATACTCCGCAAATAGGATTCCTCGGCTTTATCGAGTTTATTGGTAGCCACATAAAGAAGCGCGAGATTGTTCTCGATGACCGAAACTTCCTCGGTATTACCAGGCCGCTTCTTCGCCTCTTCGAGAGCCTGAAGATAAACTTCTTCGGCTTCGGCGTTACGGCCAAGCCTTCTTCTCACTTCTGCTTTCTGGTTGAACGAACGGAGGCGCTCCTTGTGACCGGCAGGAAGGAATTTTTCGCGCAGCACCACGGCACGGTCGGCGAGGGGCTCCGCGGCCTGGAGATTGCCCTGCGAAAGATAAAGCGAGGCGAGATCGGCGAGCACCGTTCCCACCTGCGGGTGATCCGGTCCCAGGCTGTTCTGCCAGATTTTCAGCGCCTGCTTGTAGCGCATTTCGGCTTCCTCATTTTTTTCTTGCGCGTGGAGCAGGACCGCGAGACTGTGATGGACCTGAGCGGTATCGGGATGGTCTTCTCCAAAGGCCTGCAGTCTCTGTTCGAGAACCGTTCGGTAGATCTTCTCGGCCTCTTCCGGCTTGCCTTCGAACTCCGTGACCAGGCCCAGGTTAAAAAGGGTCTGAGCTATATCAGGATGTCCCTGCCCAAGCGATTTTTCCCTTATGTCGAGCGCTTCTTCCAGAATACGGCGGCTGTCTTCCAGCCGGCCCTGCGCCATGTACGCAGCTCCGAGATTATTGAGTGATTGGGCGTGTTCGGCGTGAGTGTAGCCCAGCTTCGCGCTGCGCATCTCGACCGCTTTGTTATAGTACTCGACCGCTTTTTCAAATTCTTCGCGTACGTCGGCAAGCAGCCCCAGATTGTGTAGATCCCGGGATAACGCGGGATGGGATTCTCCAAAAGTTTTTTTGTCGATTTCGAGTGCCTTCTCGAGCAGCGCAGCCGCCTCGTCATAGCGGGCACGAAAAAGATAACTTTTCGCGAGAGTGTTAAGGGAAGAGGCCAGATCCGGATGATCTCCTGACTGCAGCTTCTGCCGCAATTCAAGTGCTTTGAGCGCTCGGGATTCCGCTTCGGGGAACCGGCCCATGGCCAGCGACAGCTCGGCCAGATTGTTCAGATCTGCCGCTACGTTCGGATGGTTTTCGCCGAGTGCGTGAGAATCGATGAGAAGCGCGCTTTCGTAGAGTTCTGAAGCGTCCTGATAACGGCCTTGCATCTGATAGAGCTGGGCGAGATTATTGAGCGAAGTGGCGAGATTGGGGTGTCCCGGGCCCAGGTTCCGCTCTTCAATGACAAGCGCTTTGCGGAAATACATCTCTGCTTCCTCGAGTTTTCCCTGCCTGAGAAAAATCAACGCGACATTGTTCATCGATTGGGCCACTTCGGGATTTTCTCCTCCAAGCAGCTTCTCGCGTGTCTCCAGCGCGTCACGGACAAAGGGAAGCGCCTTCTCGTAATCACCGAGCGCATAATAAATCATGCCGAGCTGGTTACGGGTTTCCGCAGCATTCGGGTGTTCCCCGCCAAATTCCGTTTCTACAACAATCAAGGCTTCGCGGGCTTTCCCGGCGGCTTGCTCATAAGCGCCTTCCTGATAAAGAGAAATAATTTCATCCTGGAGCTGGGACCAGGTCGCGGCCGGCGGCTGGGTCGTTTCCGCAAAAGAGGTGGGCTGAGGATAAGACGCAGCGAAAAGGAAAAGGATCAGAAGGATTTGTCGCATATCAGCTGAATTGTATTTGGTGTTCGAGCAGGTCGGCCCCGCCTCCCTCGCCTGTCACGAAAGTGATCAAGTCCTGGAACTGCTGGTCGAGGTAAATTTTGTCGGAGCTGATAGCGCAGATACCGATAACGGAACTCTGCCATTTATCCAGGTCTCCTATTTCGGAAACGGAAACGTTATAACGGTTACGCACCCTGTCCTTGAGGCTCTTGATGACGCTTCTCTTGGCTTTTAACGAACCCGCCATCGGAATAAAAAACCTGAGATAAAGGACTCCAATATGATCGGTCGGTTCAATCACGGCCCTGCTCCGGAAAAGCGCTGACACAGTGAGTGTGACGCGGTCATTATACTTGGATTTCTGTCGGAAGCGATTCCTTCCTTTGAACCGGAAGGAGACCTTGCTCGTTGATGAAGCCCAGGAGCAGATCCGCCATCTTCGCATGGCCTTCTTTCGAGAGGTGCCAGATATCGTTTTCGTGATAACGGTGCCTTCCCATATAAAGCTCTAGGTTTCCGAGCTCCCTGAAGTAAGGCAGCGGATCGAAACAGGGCAGATTTTCTAAAGCGCAATAATCCTTGAACAGTTTCTGGGGCAGGTAGGGATAGCCGGGTTCTAATTGGTATGCCAGGGGATGAACGACGATCGCAAATCCCGCCCCCTGATTCTTCACGGCTGCCGAAAGATCTCCATAAAGGCGTTTCACCCACTGCCACTCACGGCTATTTGAGTCGGTCAGAATCGATATTTTTAACGGCGACTCGTCCGCAATATAAACGGGTACCCTTTTTCCTTCCAGGTTTTCATAACGCGCGTTTGATTTTTTAATAATCTCGAAGCGGTCTTTCAAAAAGCGGTAGACCGACGACCGGGAAAGCAGCTTTTCTGAAACGGATGGTTCTCCATTTAATGCAGGGACGGCGACGCGCCGGTGATATTCCGTATCCGCCACCGCTCCAGGAGGCAGCTCGATCCTCGCGAATTTCCTGTTTCCCCAATGAGCGAGCGGGTCGGCAACGTCGTTCATGCAAAAGACCGAAATCACCAGGTCCGCCTCAAACGCGGCTCCTTTAGCCTTGTAATACTCAAGCTCGTTGTAAAGGGTGTAACCATTGACCCCCGCATTCAGCACTTCAAATCTCGTTCCGTCCGTTTGTTGATTGAGCAAACGCTCGAGCTTTCTCGCAAAGGTTCCTTCTTCGGAAACAAAAAGACCGTGCGTGACGGAATCTCCGAGCAATAAAATGCGGAAAACGCCTCCCGGTTTAGGAAGAGAAAACTCGGGGCCTCTCAAACCTGAGCTGTTGATTTCGGGATGCGCCGGATTAAGCGAATAAATATAAGACGATCCTCTATCGAACAGATGCAAAGGGACGCCGCCCCGCGGCTCTTCAAAAAATCTCAGGGATATTTCAAAAAAGAGAAATACGGCGGAGAGGGCGAGAAAGATTGCGGCAAAGGGAAACCATCGCCGGCTGTTCGATCCGCTTTTAGTGTGCGGAGTCATGGGGTTCGGCTGCCTTCCCAAACGGGCTTTGCCAGTCAACCTTGCCGATAAAGAAAGGGCCGAGGGATTGAATATAGCGGGCAGTCTGCTGCGTCTTGCGCATTTCCTGAACCACGCGTGACAGGGCGTTAAGATCTTTTCCGACGAGTCCTATCACAAACTCATTGTCGCTGCGGTCGAGTCCGTAGCATGCGAGCCGCACGTCATGAGCGAGGTCGGCTTTCCCGTACGCCATTCCAATCTTCGCGTGCTCGAACAGAATTTTCCCCTGCTCTTCTTTCGGGAGAAGTTCGAATTCAGATTTGCGGCGGAGCGGATACCAGATTGCCCAGTCCCAGTCCGGGTTGAGGACTGTTCTCTTCGGCTTTACGAGCAGCCAGTCTTTAAGGTCCATTTCCCGGCCAAGCGCATAAGTCCTGCCGAGCATTGACATCTCGTGACGCAGGGTCAGGGAATGAAAAGGCGGCTTGGCCAGAAGCTCCCGCGCTTCGAGCGTAAAAAAGCCGGGGTCTTCGCTCATGAGAAGGATACCCGCGCCCATGGGGTCAGTTACGTCTTTGTACAGAACCGCTTCAAAACCGCTTGTTTCAAGAGCTGACCTCAGATTCTGAGTCTTCTCGCAGCCAGTATAAACATACAGCTGCATATAGAGCCGTCGGTCGAGGCGATCCGGCTTGCCATCGCGGGACATGGCCTTCTCACTGAGGTCGAGATCATGGGAATCCCCGGGCGGGTGAGGCGTTGTCATACGGAAGCTAACCTTTGTATGCCCCAAAGAGCAGTTGAATGGAGTCTTTCAATTCAGGATCGTTCAGCAGAGTCTGAAATTTGGGGTGCGAAGCAATTTTATTAAAATCCTTTGATTGCGCGATCTGCTGGAATTCAGGGTCCGTCATGACAGCCTGAACCTTGGGATTACTCATGAGCACCTGAAAATTCTTGTCCTGCATAAGGCGCTGCATCAGTTTCATCTGCTCGCCCATATTTTTAAATTTACCGAACATGCCTTATCTCCTTCATTTATTCGTGAGGGCTTTAAGCGCCCTTGGCGGTTTCCCTGAAATAGGTTTCTCTGTAAAACTTGAGTTCTCTGATGGACTCTCTCACGTCGTCGAGCGCGCGGTGATTCTCCTTCTTCTTCGGAAGGTCCTTGTTTTTCGTGTACCAGCGGTCAACGATCGCTTTGATCGTGCTGACGTCGACGTTACGGTAATGCAGAAATGCGTTCAACACAGGCATGTACTTGATCAGAAAGCGCCGGTCGTGATGAATGGAGTTTCCGCAAAGAGGCGCCTTCTGCGGCTGACAGTATTTGGTGATAAAGGCCAGCGTCTCGCGTTCGGCGTCTTTGGCTTTGACTTTTGATTTTTTAATGGCGTCGACGAGGCCGGATTTGGTGTGCTGCGTGGTATTCCACTCGTCCATTTTTTTCAGAAGCCTGAGCGGCTGATGAATGATGAGATTAGGTCCTTCTTCGAGAATATTCAAGTCCCCGTCGGTGATGATCGTCGCAATCTCGATAATGCCTTCTTTCTCCGGATCGAGGCCCGTCATTTCACAATCGAGCCAGACCATATTATGCTTGTGCAGTTTTGCCATAACCCTCATTTTCTCTTTCTTTTCCAATCCCGTTGAAGCTATGGAATTTATCATAATTTCAGGGCTGTGAAAAGCAAAGTGTTCGGAACCGAGGAAGCAGCGTCCTGATGTTAATTCTACATCTCCTGAGGACTCGAGGGGCGGATCCTGCCTTCCGAGTAAAACCGCGGTTCCTCCGACATGCGGCCGAGCTTGTAGGGAATTTCCGCGAGCAGGCTCCCGTCTGAATAATAAAGCCGCGACGGACCTTCCCTCGCTCCTTTTGCGTAAGCCGCTTTCTGGCGTATCCTTCCCGCGGCATCGAAATGAACGACTGTTCCGTCCATGCTTCCCGCATCGAAAGAAGCTTCGGAAAGCACGATGCCAGAAGGAGATAATCTTTTCACCGTCCCGTGTATCTTTCCCCCGAGAACGGCCCATTCGCCGCTCAACGTTCCTCCAGCGTAAAACGTTTTAAACACCTGGCGCCTTTTATCAGCCGAGACCTCCAGACCAAGCGTTTCAGAGCGGACTGGCGCAGGCTGTTTTTCCGAGTACAAAATGGGGACGGTTGTCATCACCCCATCCTGCCAGGTTTCCTGGCTCCACAACGAGCCGTCCGGGTAAAAATATTGGACCCTGCCGTCGAGGAAACCCGAAGAGTAGGTTAACGCAGCCGATAACGCGCCCGCGACATCGTAAACTTTGACGGTCCCCTGTTCCCTGCCCTTTGTGAAGGGGATTTTTAACCATATATTTCCGTTCTCATAATAGACCACGCTTTCTGCAGAAAGCTGGCCATCCTCGAAGATCCAGACAGCGCTCACTTGGCCGTTCCGGTAGAGAGTTCGCACCGATTTGGCGCCTGCGGGCCGCTGTTCTTCTGCACCGCCCGCCGCGCGTACCGCGTCTTTTCCGGAGGAACCCTTTTGCCTCAAATTTTGACCAGCTCCCGAACTGTCCGCCGGAGTGGGTGAAGGTTCGTCTTTCTGCCGGCCGGGCGCCGCAAACAGGATCAGAAGCAAAGCAAGGTAACTGGCGCCGAGTGCGATAAGAAAACGTTTCATGAAAACGACTGTCCCGCGAAAAGATCAGGAGTGTAAGTACGCCGGATTTCCGAAAGGGGCTTTAACCCGGACACGCCGAGCCCCACGAGCCTCACCGGTTTTTTTCCAGCCTTGGTTTTTGTGTCGAGCAGGCGGCATCCCGCGTCATAAAGATCTTTCCACGATGACGGCTCTTTCTGAAGGGTTACCGAACGCGTGATCTGTTCGAAATTATGGTATTTTACTTTGAGAACTACCGTGAATCCCATGAGTTCCTGTTTTCCCAGATCCTGGAATACGAGTTCGGAGAATTCCTTGAGTTTGGCCTTTAAAAGCGGGACGTTCAAAGTATCCTTATCGAAGGTCTCTTCGGCGCTGGATTGTTTTGGTTCGGTCCAGGGTTCGACCTCTCGGTCATCGATTCCTCGGGCGCGTAAACGAAGGGCAGGGCCCCATGCTCCGAAAGCTTTTTCGAGTTTGCCTGGATCCGCAGCGGCAAGGTCGCCGCAGGTAAAGAAACCCATTTGCTGCAATGCCGTCTCCGAGACGGGACCGACGCCAGGGATTTTCCGTACGGGAAGATTCTCCAGAAATTCGCTTTCACAGCCGGGAAGAATAACGGTCAAACCATCGGGCTTCTTGAAGTCCGATCCGATTTTCGCGAGAAAAAGACTGCTGGCGACACCCGCTGAAGCCGTGAGCCTGGTCGCGGCAAAAATATTCTGCTTGATCAGGCGGGCGATCATCACGGGATCTTCAATGCCAAAGCGATGGCGAGTGACGTCGAGATAGGCCTCGTCGAGAGAGGCGGACTCCACCATCTCGGTATGCTGGTGGAGAATCGCATGAATCTGCCGGGATGCGAGCTGGTAGGCCTGCATCCGCGGAGGTACAAAAACAGCGTGAGGGCAGAGCTTGAACGCCTGAGCCGAAGCCATGGCGGACTTGACGCCGTAGGGCCGGGCTTCGTACGAGCAGGTGCTCACAACCCCCCTGCCTTTCGGGTCTCCGCCGACGATGACGGGCTTTCCCTTCAGTTCGGGCCAGTCACGTTGTTCGATCGCCGCAAAAAAAGCATCCATGTCGATGTGGATGATTTTGCGGGGCCACGAGATTTTTTCGATGATCTTTTTTGGTCTCATGCGACTTGTCTTCCGCTTCAGAACGCTCTTTTTCAATCCGATAAATAGAAAACCGCCGGAGTTCCTTTCGGGCCGTTCTTGCCCGGGCTTGTAAGACTCCGGACCTGTGTCACGTTATCATAAACCGTTTCTGGAGGAAACTATGCCGATGTCTCTATCCCGCTTTGCGATACCGGTCCTGATTCTCTGCCTGCTGCCGGCCTGCTCCAAGAAAAATTCTCATTACAGCGAAGAAAAACGGCAGGAAATCTCAGCCGCTTCCGAGATCGTTCTCAAGGCAATCTATAAGAAAATGGCCGATATCAAAGGAGGCGCTAAAATCGATATTATCGACGCCCGGGGCGGTGAGGTCATCAGGCGGGTGGAACACGGTGTCGTCTTCAAGGTCAAATCCGCGGTGAAAGGCCTGGCGACTAAGGAAGAGCTGACTTTCGGAGTAGCCAATGCGAATATCGCTCTTGGCATCACGCCGGGCGAGGAGCCCGGGAGAAAAATCTACACACTGTACCTTGACTCTGACCCTCGGTATGATTCGGCGGTCCTGATAGGCGCGGAGTGGGAGCAGCTTTACTGAGATACCGCGGTTTTAACGGATGACGCGGCCGCGTTCAGTTTATCGAGAATAGTCTTCGCAGTCAGTCCCGCCAGGGGAAGGAGTTCGGCATTACCGCAAGCGCGCGTCTTTATTTCGATTTTACCCTCCGCCAGATTTCTCTCGCCGATAATAATCTGGAGCGGGCACCCAATCAGATCGGCGTCCTTGAACTTTACACCCGCCCGCTCATCCCTGTCGTCGTAGAGAGCTTCGCATCCCTCTGCCAATAGTTCGGCGTAAAGACGGTCCGCCGTATCCCTCACCGCGTCAGCCTGATTGAGCGTGATGATTTCTACCTGGTAAGGTGCGATCGCGAGCGGCCAGCGGATACCCTTTTCGTCGTGATGTTCCTCGATCGCGGCAGCGAGAATGCGGTTAACGCCAATCCCGTAGCAGCCCATAATGATTGTCTGCCGGATCCCTTTTTCATCGAGATAAAAGGCTTCGAGAGCGTCGCTGTAGCGGGTACCCAGCTTGAAGATGTGGCCTATCTCCATCGTAGTCAGGAGCTTTAACTTTCCTTTTCCGTCAGGAGCCGGATCCCCTTCCTTAACGAAACGAATGTCCCCGGTTTTGACGGGTTCGAAATCACGCCCGATCGTGACATTTTTCAGGTGCTTGTCTTTCTCGTTGGCTCCGCACACGGCGTCTTTTAAAAATTCAACGTCCCAGTCGGCGTAGATCGGAACGCCGAGCCCTACGGGTCCGGCGAATCCAACAGGCGCTCCCGTTGCGGCCTGGACCTCTTTCGATTCGGCCTGGCGCAGTTCTTTCGCACCGGCGAGCTGCCGTAATTTATTTTCGTTCACTTCACTGTCCCCCGTCACAAGTGCCGCGATAGGTTTTCCGTCCGCGATGTAAATGAGCGTCTTGACGATCTGCGAAGGATGAAATTTGAAACGATGTGAAATCTCGTCGATCGTGCGCAGGTTCGGAGTCTCGAAAGCTTCCGGTTTTTGCCCTCCGGCTTCGGGACGGCTGCCTTCAATGCGGGCACGCTTTGCGATCTCGACGCTCGAAAGATCGCCCGCCTCGGTCATGGCGACGCGGTCTTCCCCGTAAGGACAGACGACCATGAATTCCTGGCTCGTCTTACCGCCCATAAGGCCCGGATCGGCGTGAACGATGTGAAAAGTCAGGCCGCAGCGGGAAAAAATTTTCCGGTAAGCTTCCGCCATCTTTTTGTAACTTTCGTCGAGACCCTTTTCGTCGCGGTCGAAACTGTAGGCGTCTTTCATGATAAATTCTTTCGTGCGGATGACACCAAAGCGGGGCCGCGCCTCGTCCCGGAATTTCGTCTGGATCTGGTACAGCGTGAACGGCAGGTCGCGGAATGACTTCACGGTTCCAGCCACGAGATCGGTGACAACTTCTTCATGGGTCGGGCCAAGGACGAATTCGTGTCCGGAGCGGTTTTTGAACGCGAGCTTATCGTCACCGAGAGAGTCATACCTTCCCGTGCGTTTCCAAAGCTCCGCGGGGTGCAGGGCCGGCATGAGCAGTTCGAGCGCTCCAGCTCGGTTCATTTCCTCTCTCACGATCTCCATCACTTTTTGAAGTACGCGGTAGCCAAGCGGCAGATAAGTGTAAACGCCCGAGGACAGCTGTTTCACGAGTCCCGCGCGGAGCGCAAGCTTATGGCTCACAGCTTCGGCGTCTTTAGGGGCCTCTCTCAAAGTGACGGTAAATGACTGAGTCCAGCGCATGATTTAACCTTTATCCGGCATCGGCTTCTCAGGCGCCGAAAAGCCGTTTTAATTTACCGAATGCATCGATATTAACAAGATCGTTATATACCAGAAAAACCATGAGCATGAGTAGAAGTGTGAACCCGATCTGCGTGACTCTTTCCTGAACCTGAAGGCTCACTTTCTTACGGCGAATCGCTTCGATGAGCAGGAAAAGCAGATGTCCGCCGTCAAGGGCCGGAATGGGAAGCAGATTGACTACGGCAAGCGAGATACTTAACGTACCTGTTAGCTGCAGCAGGTACGGCAGTCCAAGCTGAGCCGCAGTTCCCGTCATGGAGATAATCCCCACAGGCCCGGATATGGCTTTCACAGAGAGTTTTCCCATGATCATATAAAAGATGGCCTTGTGCGTCATGACTGTCATCGTAACGGTGGTAGTGAAACCGTTTTTGACAGCTTCAATAAAACCATATTTTTGGAAATACCGGGCTTCAGGGTGAGGAATGATCCCGAGGCGGCGGAGCTTTACCTTGTCCCCGAGTACATCCGGAACGTCTTCAGACACAGGCGTCACGGCTATAGGAAGCAGTTCATTCGCAGTTTCGCCGGAGGTGCGCTCCACCCGCAGCTGAATAGGACCTTCCGGCGCAGCCTGAAGTGCGTCGGTCATGTCTGCCCACGTGCTCACCTCTTTGTCCATGACCGAAACAATCCGGTCGCCTTTCAGGAGCCCGCTCGCGGCCGCAGGATAGCCTTCGACAAAGTCCCCGATCGTTGTGCCTGGAACAGGACGTCCTATCATGAACATGGCCGAGAAAATAACAAACGCGAGAAGATAATTCATGATCACGCCAGCGCAGACAATGAAAATTCTCGCGGCCAGCGGTGCGGCCAGATAATCGCCAGGGTTAGGCCCTTTATCCTCTACCTCGCTTATGGATTCCCCCGCCGGCTTCACAAAACCGCCTAATGGGAAAAGCGAGACCACGTAGCGGGTCTTTTTTCCTTGCCAGTGCAGGATCTCGGGGCCGAAACCGATGGAAAACTTCTCCACTTCCACACCCGTAAGCCGGCAGGCCATAAAATGACCGAACTCGTGAATGATGATGAGAATTCCGAGGACAATAATAGTGGGAATAATGGATAACAAAAACGTCATAGCAGAGCCTCCGTCTGTTCCCTCGCCCAGGCGTCGGCAGCGAGAAGCTGGTCCAGGCTGGGTTGCGGGATTGTCGTATGTTTTTTCATGACTTTGTTGATGACTTTTGGAATACCTGTGAATCCGATCTTATTCGTAAGAAACGCCTCTACCGCAATTTCATTGGCCGCGTTCAGGATAGCCGGCATACTTCCGCCCGTACGGCTGGCCTCATAACCGAGCCTCAGGCAGGGAAACCGTTTTACGTCTGGTTTCTCGAAGTGAAAAGCCCCGTGCTTCGTGAGATCAAGCCGGGGTACGTGATTCACGAGCCTGTCAGGATAACTCAATGCGTATTGAATCGGGAGCCTCATATCGGCGACCCCCAGATGCGCAAGATGGGAACCGTCCACGAGTTCGACCATGGCATGGACAATCGCCTCGGGGTGAATCAGCACTTCCACTTTCTCAGTCGGTACCTGAAACAGATTGACGGCCTCGATCACTTCGAGCCCTTTATTCATGAGCGTTGCGGAATCAACCGTGATTTTAGGCCCCATTTTCCATTTAGGATGCTTCAAGGCCTGGCGCACCGTGACATTTTCGAGCGGCTTTTTATATCTCAGAAAAGGTCCGCCGGAAGAAGTCAGAATAAGTTTTTTCACATTCTCCGGTTCGCACGCTTCCAGACACTGCCACAGGCCGGAATGTTCGCTGTCTATCGGAAGGAGCAGCGCGTCATATTTTTTCGCCTCTTCCACAAGAAGTTTGCCCGCCATGACGAGAGGCTCTTTATTTGCGATCGCGACGATTTTCCCCGCACGGATCGACTCAAAGATGGGGATCAGGCCGACGGCTCCTACCATGGCGAAAATAACTTCGTCTACACTAGAATAGCGGCTCGCTTCTCTCAGACCGTCGATGCCTGTCACGACAACAATGTCGAGTCGTTTAAGTTTTTTTTCCAGCTCAAGTGCTTTATCAGAATCGAAAATGCAGACCATCTCGGGACGAAACTCGCGCGCTTGTGCAAGAAGCAGGTCCGCGTTCTTCTTGGCGGCCAGTACTTTGACGCAGAATTTGTCCGGATGAGCCCGAACTATCTGAAGCGTGCTGAGACCGACCGACCCCGTGGAGCCCATGACCGCTATGCTCTTGAGTCTAAGCCGTTTTGCGCAGGCCTCTTCGCCTGCCAGAGCAAGAGCGAGCCGCATGCGGTTAGGCACAGGAGATCCGTCCGTTTCGCAGGATTGTCTGGTCTCCAGATTTTTCAGTTGCGTCAGAATTTTTGACATGGGTGAATCAGATTCTCAGGACGGTCACATAATAGTACACAAAAGGAACGGTAAGAAGCAGGCTGTCCATTACGTCGAGCAATCCGCCAAGGCCCGGGAGGTTGCCGGAGTCCTTGACGCCCGCATCTCTTTTGATAAGACTCTCGGCCAAATCACCGAGTTGAGAAATAACGCCTATCAGGACGCCAAGTACAAGGAAGTGATAGAAAGGCACTCCCGGCAGATACATGGACGAAAGCATGGAAAGGATGACCGTCGTCGCGAGGCCGCCGATGGCGCCTTCGACTGACTTATTAGGGCTTATATGCTCGATGAGTTTGATCCTGCCATATTTTTTCCCTACGAAATAGGCGCCCGCATCCCCGCCCTTGACGATCAGAGCAATATAGAAAACCCACTGGGCTCCGTAATGCGTGAGCCTGAGATCGATGACTTTTGAAAAAAACCAGGCCACGTAGACGAGTCCGAGCAGCGTTACGGACGTACTGATAAGCGCTTGATGGATGAGATTCTTTCGAAAGTTCTGCACGAAGAGCGCAAGGCAGGCGAGAACGAGGACGAGCGAGCCGAGCTCGAAATACGTAGTAAGAGGAATCAACGCTCCGAAAAAAAGGCCGAGAAAGCGGTTGATTACGATCTCTTTCTTCGCGGCCAGAGAATAAAATTCATTGAGCGCTACGACGATCATGATTTCCGCAATCACCGTGAAAAACCAGATAGGCGCGAAAAAGATCGTGTAGATCGCGAGAGAAACGAGAAACGCGGAGGATATCAGCCTTTTACCGAGCTGCGTCATGGGGTCTGCCCCGCCTTTTCAGGTTCGGTCCGTCCGAAGCGACGCTCACGCTTCTGATAATCCAGGATCGCAGCCTGAAGTTCGTCTTTTGTGAATTCAGGCCAGCACTTTTCTGTGACGTAAAGTTCCGCATAGGAAATCTGCCATAAAAGAAAATTACTTATGCGCATTTCACCGCTGGTGCGGATTAGAAGATCGGGGTCGGGAATCCTCGCCGTGCAGAGATGATCCGACACGGTTTGTTCACAAATATCTTCTGCTTTCAAAAGCCCCTCGGCGGTCTTACGGGCAATCACACGGCAGGCTTCCGTGAGCTCCCAGCGGGACGAGTAACTAAAGGCAAAATTGACCATGAGGCCCGTATTGTGCTCAGTTTCCCGGATGTTTCGCTCGAGTTTCAACTGGACTTCCTCCGGCATATCTTTGAGGTCACCGATAGCGTTAAAAACGATGTTGTTTTTTTTGAGATCGGGCAGCTTATTATCGAGATAGGAGGAAAGCAGTTTCATCAGAAAATGGACTTCTTCTGCCGGACGCTGCCAGTTTTCTTTTGAAAAAGCATAGAGCGTGAGGTATTTGACGCCCATTTCTCTGGCCGCGCGCATGATTTCTTCCAGCCGGTCGGCGCCCGCCTGATGCCCGCGTAGACGGGGCAGGCCCTGCCGCCGCGCCCAACGCCCGTTTCCGTCCATGATGATCGCGATATGGCGAGGAGCTGTGTTTGCTTCCATAAACCCTGTGGCTTGAAGTTCTTCTCGGTCCTAAAGTGACGAACCTTGGAATGCTTCTAGTCCTGAGGCATTGGCATCAGGGCCCGATCCAAATGTCGAACTTGAGGATGTTCCAAGTTCCGGTATGACTGGCCGGGACGAAGCCTCAAGTGTGGGACTTTGGATTCTCCAGCTCAAAAGCTTATAGCGCTGAAGCCAGATCCCAAACATCGAATTTGGGGACGTCTCCGGTCTCGCTGCATTAGCGCTGGGACCAGATCCCATAATGTCGAATTTGGGATGTCTCGGGTTCCCGGTGCATTAGCACAGGGACTAGAGGAAAATTGTCTGTGACCGTTTGCTGCCTATGGAAACCACGCTGATCGGAGTTTCCATAAGACTTTCAAGACGCTTGAGATATTTACGCGCGTTCGGGGGAAGCTGTTTCCACCGCCGGACGCCGGTAAGATCTTCGTTCCAACCTTTCATCGTCTCATAAACCGGCTGACAGCGTGAAAAATCGCACGAGGACGGCGGGAAGTCGCTGAATTCTTTTCCCCCGAGCTTATAGGCCACCGCGATTTTTATCTCGGGAAGGCCGGAGAGGACGTCGAGTTTCATCATCGCCATCTCATCCAGGCCGTTGATCCTGACGCTGTACCGGGCAATAACCGCATCGAACCAGCCGCACCGGCGGGGCCGGCCTGTCGTGGCTCCAAATTCCTCACCCTTTGTCTGGATCTGCTTCATGAGAGAGGCCGGGAACTGGGTCGGAAAAGGGCCTTCCCCAACGCGGGTGGTATAGGCCTTGACGACACCAATCACGCGGTCAATCACCGTCGGACTGACTCCAGAACCCGCGATGGCGCCGCCGACTGAGGCGTTTGAAGAAGTAACATAGGGATAGGTGCCGTGGTCTACGTCAAGCAAAGTACCCTGCGCACCTTCAAACAAAATGCTTTTTCCCTTCCGTGAAGCATTGTAGAGATAAGTAGGCGTGTCCGTCAAAAATCCAAGCAGCCTCTTACGATATTTCAGGCAATGCTTGTAGACTTCTTTAAATGAAATTCCGGGGTGCCCGTAAATCTTGCGCAGTACGGCGTTCTTTTCCTCGAGAACACTTTCGAGACGGTCCTTAAAATAACCCAGGTTCTTTAAATCGCCGGCACGAAGTCCGACTCGCGCCATCTTATCTGCATAACAGGGGCCGATACCCCGCTTAGTCGTTCCGATCATCTCGCTTTTTTTCAGATTCTCTTCACGCAGGCAATCCATGATCTTGTGGTAAGGCATGATCAAATGAGCCTGTTCGGAAACAAAGAGCCGTCCGTCGACGTTGATACCTTTCGATTCGAGCACGTCCACTTCTTCGAAAAAAGCCTCAGGATCGAGCACGACGCCGTTTCCGATGACGCAGACTTTGCCGCTGTGGAGAATTCCGGAAGGAATTAAATGAAGAATGTAGGTCTTGTCTGAAAAACGCACCGTGTGGCCGGCGTTGTTACCGCCCTGATATCGCACGATAATATCGCTCTTGCGGGCCAGAAGGTCAATGATCTTGCCTTTACCTTCATCACCCCATTGGGCACCTATTAGGATTCTATTCACTTTTTGCACTTCCGTAAATTAGCAACGCCACGGCTTTAAAGCCGTACGACTTTGGCATCAATGATAGGAGGAAATTTTCTGATTTCTTTAAGAACTTTTTCAGGTACGTTCTCGTCGGTATTAATTACCGTCATGGCATAAACTTTCTTGCCTTTAGCCACACGGCCCAGAGTCATTTCGGCGATATTAACTTTGTTTCTGCCGAGGATCGTGCCTACTTTCCCTACGACACCGGGCTGGTCCTCGTTCTTGATGAAAATGACGAAGCCATTCGGTTCCAGGTCGATTGTGAATTCATCGATGCGTACGATATGCGGATGTTCATTATTATAAACCGTTGCCGTGATCTTGTGGGTTTCGTCATCCTGGAGTGTTTCGATATCGATGAAGTTAAGCAATTCCCTGGCGTCACTCATTTTGCTCTCGTTTACAGCAATCCCTCTTTCTTTCGCGAGGGCAGGAGCATTGACAAAATTAACCGTATCACCGCAGATTGGCGTCAGAAGACCTTTCAGCGCGGCTATCGTAATCGGCGCAAAACCGAAACGCACCGGATCGCCGCCGAGTCTGATCGTGACCGATTTCAAACTGCCTCCAAAAAGCTGCGAATGAAGAGCTCCTACTTTTTCAGCTGCGGTCAGCCAGGGACGTGCGGCTTTCAACGTGTCAGGATCCAGGTTCGGAAGGTTGACGGCATTTTTGATCGCTCGTCCGTAAAGCGCGTCGACAACCTGATGTGCGACATCAACCGCCACGTTCTCCTGGGCTTCCTGCGTGGCAGCTCCAAGGTGAGGCGTCGCAATGACTTGAGGGAACTTTAAAAGAGGGTGATCTGAAGCCGGCGGTTCTTCTTCGAAAACGTCAAGCGCTACGCCGCCGACCCGGCCGCTTTGCAGCGCTTCAACCAGAGCCTTTTCGCTGATAATTCCACCGCGCGCGCAATTAATGATGCGTACGCCTTTTTTGCAAAGCTTCAGCGTTTCTTCATTGAGAATGTACTTGGTCTCAGGCGTAAGCGGGGTATGAACCGTGATGAAATCCGCGGATTTGAGAAGATTTTTCAGGTCCGTGAACTCCACGGGATACTCCATGACGCTCGCCTTGGAAATAAAAGGATCGAAGACAAGAACTTTCATGTCGAAAGCTGAAGCCCTCTTGGCGACTTCCCGGCCAATGCGGCCGAAGCCGACAACGCCGAGCACTTTGCCGTGAAGCTGAGAACCGAGGAATTTATTGCGCTTCCATTCCCCTTTCATGACGGATACGTAGGCTTGAGGAATATTTCGGGCGAGCGCCATGAGCATCGAGAAGGTATGTTCCGCCGTCGAGATGGTATTGCCTTCCGGCGTGTTCATGACAATAATACCGCGCTTCGTGGCCTCGGGAAGGTCAACATTATCGACGCCGACTCCGGCGCGGCCGATAACGCGCAGGTTGGTTGCCGTGTTCAGTATGTCCTTTGTCAAACGCGTCCCGCTACGGATGACGATCGCGTCATACTTTGAGATGATCTTCTTGAGTTCTTCCGGCTTGAGGCCCGTTTTCTCGTCGACCTCGATCCCCTTCTCTTTCCTCAAAACAGACATCCCTCCTTCACCGAGAGGATCAGACACGAGTACTTTCATTTTAGTTAAGGCCTTGGACATACTGGTTTTCCTGTCAGTGCTGGCGCGTTTCTGGGTGGAAGTTTCCAGTGACAATTCAAATCCTTGAGCCGCGCGAATTACGGCTTCTTATCCGGCAAGGACTTTTTCAGGATGACTTCGTCCACGACTCCGTAGCTTTTCGCTTCATCGGGAGACATGAAATAATCGCGGTCGGTGTCACGTTCGACTTTTTCAATCGGCTGACCGGTGTGAAAAGAGAGAATCTGATTCAGCTGATCTTTCAACTTCAAAATTTCTTTTGCCTGTATCGAAATATCAGACGCCGTGCCTTGCGCGCCGCCCCATGGCTGATGGATCATGACGCGTGCGTTCGGGAGCGCAAATCTCTTCCCTTTGGCGCCCGCGGTCAGGAGGAGGGCCCCCATGCTAGCGCATTGCCCCAGGCAATAAGTGGCCACATCACACTTCACAAACTGCATCGTGTCGTAAATACCGAGGCCTGCGGTAACAGATCCGCCCGGAGAATTGATGTAAACGTTGATGTCTTTTTCGGGATCTTCCATCTGGAGGAAAAGCAGCTGCGCGATGACCAGATTTGCCACCGCATCATCGATCGGCGTGCCAATAAAGACGATCCTGTCCTTCAGGAGACGCGAATAAATATCATAAGCTCTTTCGCCTCTGCCCGTGTTCTCTACGACCATCGGTACCAGATAATTATAAATTTCATTCATATAAGATCCTTCGTGGTTAAGCAGCCCTGGTTTCACCCTTTGCAGGGCGCTAAAATTATGTTCCGGAACTCGCACCCAAAAAAAATGACATTTTTTGGGAACTAATTTTTCGCATTCTGTTTGAGAAATTCTACGGTCTTTTCATTGCGGATCTGGTCCTTAAGCGCATCTACCGCTTCGGAGCCTTCGGTATAATACTTTTCGATGTTCTCCACAGGCTGGCGAAATTTTTCAGCCAGAGTCTGGTACTTCTTTTTCAGGTCGTCATCTGTTACGGTAATATCTTCTGTTTCGGCGATCTCATCGAGGAGAAAAGCCAGGTGAACCTGCTTTTCCGCCTCGGGCTTGAAACCCTCGCGCAGTTTCTCTTTTTCTTTTTCAAAAACCTCTTCGTCTCCACCACCATGCCGCAGAATATTGGTTTTCGCCTGTTCCAGCATGTAATCAATACGGCGCTCTACAAGTTTGGGGGGCAGATCGATCTTATTTTTTTTGAGCAGATCGTCGAGAAGCGCGTTCTCATAGGCCTGATCAGCTTCTTGCTCTCGGCGTGTTTTGATGTCTTTCTGGATCTTTTCGCGAAACTCCGCAAGTGATCCAAAATCGCCGGCTTCGCGGGCCATATCGTCGTTCAACTCGGGCAGCTGTTTAGTTTTTATTTCTTTGACCTTTACCTGAAAAACAGCTTCCTTACCCGCAAGCTCCTTGCGTCCGAGACTTTCAGGGAAAGTTATGCGGACTTCTTTTTCGCTGCCAGGTTTCAATCCCGTTAATTGATTGGAAAACCCTTTCAAAAATTCATCGTCCTTCAGCTCAAACCAGTCGTCGCTGCGCTTTTCAACTTCTTTTCCATCAGCGGAACAGGTGTAATCGGCGATGACGAAATCTCCCATTTGAGAGGTCCGATCTTCGACGGCTTTAAACTGGGCCAGCGACTCCTGCGTTTTTTTCAATTCCTCATCGACTTCGTCGGCTTTAATGGCCACGTTTTCTTTTTTGGCGCTTAGACCTTTGACCTTGGAAAGCTTGATCTTTGGGCGGACTTCGATACTGGCTTCGAAGGAAAGAACCCTGTCGTCGAATTTAACATCTTTGATTTCAGGATAGCCGAGAGGCTGGATTTCATTTTCTTTAAGAGCATCACGGTAAGTATCATTAAGGAGGTTTTTTAAAACTTGTTCGCGAGCTTCGTTCTTATAATGAAGAGCGACCACGTTCTTGGGCGCTTTGCCGGGACGGAACCCTGGAATTTTCGCCTTGGGGATCAATTCCGTATAGATAGCATCGTATTCTTCACGAATACGGTCCTCGCCTACTTCGATTTTTAGTATCTTCTCGCAGTTTTTAGAATCTTTGACCTGGACTTTCAATTTCATGACTCCTTATTCTGACTTCATGTAGCTAATACCGTTGTACTTGCATGACCTGCTGTGACTCGCGATCTTCATGAGGAAGATAAATAGCAGTCAGTTCATAATAACTGGGACGGGTCTCCGACGGAAGTTATGGAGCGAGTGGAGGGAATCGAACCCTCATAGCTGCCTTGGCAAGGCAGCGCTCTACCATTGAGCTACACTCGCTGGAATGCTTCTAACCAGCGTCTAGACATGTCCCGCACGCCTTGATGCTGGAGCTGAATTACCCGCATAGGATCGATGCAGTAAGAATTAAAGCTCTCTATATTAGAGAAAGCCCTATTTTTTGTCAATGAACGGCTGGGCACATGCTTCCAGCCTGTAAACTGCTTCCCCCGCATAACTTGCCGCCGCTGGCTGCAGTCTTCATTACCCTGGCGAACCTTTTGTGTTCCGCAGTGCCGTACTTAACGTAAAGCTAAGTGCGGCGAGAGGGACACGCCTATGCGTGTGAGGATCTGGACGATCCCCTACCATGACGTCCCTTCGGCAGTATCAATGCTCCTCGCTATTCCGCAACAGTGCCCGTCCTTAACGTGAAGCTAAGTGCGGCGAGAGGGACTTGAACCCACACTCCTTACGGAACAGGATCCTAAGTCCTGCGCGTCTGCCAATTTCGCCATCGCCGCGAAAACATGAGATCCTCTGCGGTCATTCCGGCAAAGGCAATTAAATCCAGAAAAAATGGTGCGCTCGGTAGGAGTCGAACCTACGACCCAGTGATTAAGAGTCACTTGCTCTGCCAACTGAGCTACGAGCGCTGGAAATGAATGCCTGTCCTTTATCCTGAAGAATTGAAACATGCTTGTCTTAAGGTGTTCTGGACAATGAGTTACAGATTGTACTGGAGCGGAGGTTTCTTGACAAGCACTAGAGTCGATTATCTTTCAGGTGTGACAGGATCGTTATGCGGAGGAAGCGACAAGCTCTTCGGCCTCAATTGCCAGCATCATTATTTCGGCCAGGCTTCGGGCTTCGACGCGGATTCCGTCCATCTCCAGCTGTGCAGATCCGCCGGCGACGATGAGTCTGCCTTCGGTAATATTAGCAGCAGAAAGCAATGCGGCACTGATGTATTCAGGTTTGGCAAGAGCGGCGCCGTCGGCCGTGATGATTTGTGTCAGCGAATCGATGCGTTCGCCCATGAGCCTCTGGATATCCTGACGTTTCAGGAAAGCCGAGAGGAACTGGCCGAGCGTCTGCGCGTCGAGACGCGATTCGATCTGGATGCCTTTGGCAGCGGCCAGAATTGCGACTTCAGGGCTGAGAGCAGCCTGATCTGCCCAGATTACCATCTGGACGCCTTTAGCCAGGCGGGACTGGATGTTAATTACAAAGTCCGCATCATACTGATTCTGCCATTCAAGAACATAAAGGCCGCGGCCGGAAGAATAAGCGCGCGCCGCGAGACTCTTGACCAGATCAGAATCGATCGAGGAAAGTGCGGTAACCAGGTCCATTTCAAGCCGGCTTGCCCGCCCCTCGAAATCCAGCATTTGCTTGAGGTTGAACTCCTGCGCAGCGTCAAACGCCTCTCGCGCCTGGCGGATTTCTGAACGAGCCTCTCCAGTGTGCGGCCCGACGGTGAAACGGAAAGTTCCGATTTCTTTTCCGGCCCCATAGCTGGGCCTTACGTCTATCGGTTGAAGCTGTAGTGTCCAGTTGTCGTCGTTCGGATCCGTGGAGGCAGTAGCGTAGCCTTGTCCCACAGCCGGGAAATACGGCAGGACATACATCGAGCCCGTGGGACGTCCGGGCCTTGGCTCAGTGTTTAGGAGAAGAACAGGTGTGCCTTCTTTAATAGGTGCCGTCTGAGGGAAGGTAAGCTCGCCAGGTTTCGCAGTGGCCTCACGTCTTTGGCCCGTTGCATCGGTATAGACCACTTTGTCTGCGTCCCACGTTGTTCCGATATTCATGCTGCTCATTTGAATGACGCGAAGCCCTTCCCCGTTTTTTAAACGGTCCGCGTCGAAAGTAATATCCTGCAATGCCGTAAGGGTAAAAGAAACGTCGATGCGGCCGTCTTTATGCAGAACCATGCGAAGATTCTGAGCTCCGATCTTACCCTGGATGTCGGTCATTTTTCCTTCGATAACGATATCCTCTCCCGCCAAGCTGACTTGAACATCCGATATGCGTGGATTGTGAAAATAGCGCCCGCCGCTCCAGTATCCGGGCAGAACAAAGCTCGTTCCCCATTCCTTACCCGGCTGACGGATGCGGAAGTAACCGTTGCCTTTCACGGAAAAAATCTGTTCCTTGCCAACGGCAAACGTGAGCTCAGAAAAAGAACGTTTATCACCCTTCATGTTCACGAGCATATCCGCGGAATCAGGTCCCGTATCGAACGAGCCTTCGACACGCCAATCGTTCTGCCGTATCAAGACGTTGCGGTCGCGAAATGAAACCGATTCGTCAATCTGCCTGGCTTCAGGCCGGTCAGGCAGGGCCGCATCTTTCGGCTTGGCCGCGAGTCCGACAAAAAAGGCGGCAGCGGCCACCGCGGTCGCGAGAAGATATCCGATATCCTGAATCATATCTGGAGTTTTTTTCTTCCATCTGGCAAGAGAATGATAAATGCTGTACAGAAAACCCATGACCAGAAGGAGAACTTCTCCCGCAAGAATAAGCGAATGAATAAAGACAAAACCAGTGCTGACGTTCAGTACAGGCGCCAGAAAACCCATCGGAAGCGTAGTGTCCGCTCCCATATAAGAGGATGCGATAGGCATGGGAAGTTTGGTCATCAGTTCCAGATAACCGCCGATGAAAGGCTGAAGAGCGGGTAAATGCAATAACACTGCGATCGTTATCGCCGCGACACCGATCGCCCAGTTTACATAGGGCACCCACCTCGCTTTATTCCCTTTGAAGTGGACTCCTAATAGAAGCCCCGCAAAAGGTGAAACCAGCCAGGCGAAGAGGACCGGGCTCGCAAGAAGGATCCAATGAAGCGGGATCATCGCTCCCAGCGAATGTGAGAAGAACCCTGCGGCTGCCAGAAGAATTAAAGGCAACAACATTGCGACGGTGCCTCGCATAAAACGCGCATAATTCCAATCGATGTTTTTCTGTTTCATATCCGGGACAACGTCATAGACTCTCTTGTAAAAATAATCCCGGAATTCACGCAGAATTGATCCAGGATAATTCAGCAGCGACCGCAAAAACATCTTTCCAAAAGATACGGTTTTCCCGTCCGGAACCACGTCTCGCGTTCCTATGACCAGCACCTGATAACTGTCCGATTTGAAAACAGTAAAGGTAATGTAGATTCCCGCCGTGACGCCGATTATAGCTGTGGACCATGTCGCAAGCCCCAGAGTCACTGCGCCGATGAAAGGAATACCCAAGACAAGCGCAATCGTCAACGGCGCGTAATAGAGTTTCACGTATTTCCATATCGGCTCGGTATCCGTCTCGGGTACGTTTGGCACCCAGGCGGAGCCGGCGCCGCCATAAATCACGTTTCTGGCCGCACTGACAACCGCCTTTTCGAGAACCGGCGGTTTCGTGATCACCTGCGGGAGAAAGGCCGGGTTTGATCCGACAAGTTCTGCTATCGACTGAGGTCCGTCCCAGACAATAATTTTCAGCAGGACAAACGGCGCAAAAAACTGTCTCTGGAGATATCGGAGGATAGCATTCTGGTTTTTCATATAGCCAAGTACGATACCCACAGCAAATCCCACAGCCATCGCTATCCCGACTGGGAGCGAAAGGCCCAGGCCAAATGTGGCCAGCAGAAAGCCGAGTGCCCCTCCGTAGACACCGCCCAAAGCAGCGCCTGGCGCTCCTTCCGGTTTGCGATCCGGGAAGCGTTCTATTTTTTCAAAAAGCGGGCCAGTGATTTTCGAATGCATCAGACTCGTGAGAATGACAAGAGTGAGCCACCACGCAGCTGTCACGAAACGGACTTCGAGGTAGCCGTAAAAAACCATCACAAGCGCGGCGCCCATGGCCATCAGCATTCCGAACAACACTTCAGAATATAAGCCACGGTCTACGAGGCTCGAAAGAAGGTGCGCTCGATGCGAAAGCGCAACCACGCGCGCGATGTGAGCCGCGATCCAGGAGTAAATGTCGAAAGAAGGAATCCACTTGTCGTAAAGACGTCCGAATTCGAAAACGAGGCCCAGAGGCCGGTCATCGATAATGATTTCGCGGCGGTCGGGCCGTTCTATCATTCCAGGACTGATAGAACGGATAGGCGGAGTTTTCGTACCGGCGATCTTTTCGAAAAGCATTCCGAACATCTTCCTCGCCTTGGGATGGCCCGGCCGCTTGTGGCCTCCAATGAACGGAATCGCCGAAAACAGCCGGCCAAGAAAAGAGTGGTGTTCTTTTTGATCCGCCCAGATGGCGTTAGAGTCTTCCGAGGTGTAGCTGACGATTTCATCTTCACTGTTATAGGTGCCGAAAACTATTTTGGTGAAAATGCCATCCACATCCGCCTGGGTCGACACGACCGAGACGCGGCCTGCCGGCGGTCTTCTGCCTAACAGAACCATCAGGTTCGGTCCTATGTTCCGGAAAAAATCCAGGAATGCTTGAAAACCGTCTCCCAAGCGCTGACGGAAGGTGCGGGTATCGGGACCAGGCGCAGGCGCCGCAGGTACTTTAAATTCTTCCAGTCTGGTTGAAAGAATTCCGCCAAAAAACCAGAGACGGGTAAAGTAAAGACCGATAGGAAACCCCTCGCGCGGCGCGAAAAGGTCATCGGTCGCATTGATGGAGCCGCCGTATTTGCCGAAGAGGCGCAGAAAATCCATCAGCCGAGCCCAGACGCGCTGCATGAACCATAGATTGCTGTGGGCCGTCTGTCCTTGATGCTGCCAGAGCGTCACGGCGGGAAGATCCCGCAAGACGTAATCGGTGCGGCCTTGGAACATATTAAACTCCGGAAGGTATCCGGGCGTTCCGGGATCGACTTTGGCCATCACTTTGAAGACATACAAACCTCCGCCGGGAGCAAAATGGTTTGTATCATCCATGTTGTTCCAGTAGCGAACCCTTGAGTTATTGGGTTCCCGGGCTTCAAAGGATTTAATTTCATCCTGCTCTTTAGCCTGGCTCCAGGGAGTAAAGGGGTTAGCGGGATCAGGTCCGATAACACCTGAGAAAAAGGGTTTCGTCATAAAGGGCGGCACCAGATAAAACTGCTTGTTCGCCTCTCCCCCGGCAGCGGCTGCGGCGGCAATGGCCAGATGCGGTAAGCCGACCCAATGGGTATTCCCGTTCACGACCGTTCGCTGAGGCTGCCAGTTGGCAGGATTCCAGGCACCCTCGGGCGGTTCAACGCCCGCATCGATGGCGTCCTGGTATAGCTTGGTCCTGTACTGGTATTCGATCTGCCCCCACCACTTGCCTTGAGTTCCGTCTTCTCCCCACCGGTTATAACGCATCATGCGGGCAGCGAGCGTCGGCTTTCTTCCGCCCGGCATGATGTGGATCTGCAGCCGTTCGTGCCCGCCGTGAACTACGCCCGCCTCGTCGGTCCAGGTGAATTCGTCCCAGTAAGGTTTCATTTTTTGATTAAGTAAAAGGAAGAAATTCGCATAGCTGATCTTGTCAGAGGTCCCTTTTGTGGGGTCTTTGAATTCGATAAAAGCGTTCGGGTCTGAAAATTTAGCGGGATCGTTGAACATCCCGCCGTTCATCTGAAGGACGAACTTCATCTTTCGGTCATTGTTACCACGAGCGGAATAAGCCATTTTTTTGAGCACTTCGTCCAGCTTTTCTTCAAACCCCGCCAAGTCCTTGCCATCAGGCAGCCATGGCCGCAATTCGACCACGGTTTCGTCTTCTTTTAAATGAAGAATGTCGGTCGGCATTTGTTCCTCGACAGGAAGTTCCTTAATGGTTTTATTCACATCGCGGTCAAAAAGACCTGTCTGCTTCACTTCATCATAGGCTTCCTCGTCTTCGATGAGGCCGACGGGAGATTTAACAGCCCGCTTGAACCAGTTGGAAGTCATCACAAGCAATCCGAGAGTGATTCCGATAGCAGCCAGTAATAAGGGAAACTGAGCGATGGCGGCAAAAGCTCCTATTACAGCCGCCGGTCCGAGAAAAACAAAACCCAGCACGATAGTCCACACGAAGAACACTGCTGTGACTTGCGGGTACACGATCATCTGGCCTAAATTAATAACAGGGAAAATCCGCAGCAGATAGGTCGTGATGCCGAGAAAAAGCACGGCAGCTATGGGTGAAAAAGTCATCGCGTAGGGCATGAAAATAGCGACATTCCATAAGATTAAAAAGGCCGTCATGAAATCCACGAGGAAGTTAAAGGTGAGCAGCGTGTAGCGGTAAAGCTGGTTGGGACTCCACTTCTTTAAGTTATCAACCTTACCTTTCAGTGGATCTTTGGTACCTCCCTGTACGATACGCCCGAGAGTAAGTATGCCCGCAATGTAAAAAGCAAAGTTAATAATATTCTCAAACCCTTTGTTCGCCACATCAAGAGCCCGGGCAATGGGATGCTCCGGAGGCATCGGCGCGATATCTTTAAATCTCTTCAGCTCATTTTGACGGAAAGCTTCATTCACGCTCATGGCGACTTTTCTTTCAAAACGCGGCACTTCCACGGACGGCATGTCCGGGAGAATCAACTCAATGAGTTTGAGACGCTTCCGAGGATCAGGCTCGGTGGAATCTGCAAAGATCATGGCTTCGAGAAAATCAATTGCGGCAATCGGTGCAACGGTTTCGGAGAAGACGGGGCGGGAATCGACGTCCTCCCGAAGCTGACGAAGAACTTCCAGGTACCGCCTCGCCTCTCTTTCAAGATCACGCAGGTCTTCAACCCGCATTTTTTGGCGGTCCATGCGTTCTGCGATCGCATCGACGATTTCTTCCGCTCGCCGCGGATTGGCCCGAAGCTGAGCAGCCAGATTACCTAACAGTGTCGGACTCTGCAGTAGACTTGCGACGCGGTTTCTCCGTCCGAGACCTGCGGCCTCATTGAAGATGGGCGATAAAGTCCTTCTAATTTCCTGTTTCACCTGTTCTTTCTCTTCGGGACGGAGCTCCGGCGCCTCGTATAACTCAGCGATCCCCAGGTGAAGAAGAATATCCGTCCGGAACAGAACTTCCCGGTCCAGGACGTCTCCTCGGAGGTTTCTTACATGGTCGCGAAGATGACCTGAAATTTCTATCCAGTCAGAAAGATCTTCCCGTGAAACTCCGCCGTTTAAGGCGTCCGCAGCAACGCGGCTCGACAACCCCTGGCGTTCGGAATCACTCGCGTATCTTCCTCCGTAAATCTGCAATCTGCCGGATAAATGCAGCGAGATTCCCAGACGGGTCCGAAGGTTACCCAGTTCGTCCGTCAGCCCCTGCTGAATATTGCGTACCGTCGTCACCCCCCTCTCGGTGAGAGCGTTAAGTTCGCCGTTTATGACATTGCGGATATCCGCATCCTCCTCTTCGACGTAACCCCATCTCTGAAATATCGGATCGGTAAAGGCGGATACGCGGCCAGGGTTCGTCCGCCAGTCTATCTCCTGCCCTGTCGCGGCACGGTAAATGCGGGGAAAATCGATTCTCGGAAGCTGAATAAATCTGAGCAGCGCCTCATTCACTCCGTAACCGAGTTCTGCCATCTTGTTTATGAGAAAGGTGATTTCGCCGTTTGTGAGCGGAACCGGAGATTTCTCGCGAAGCTGCGCAGCGACACGCTGTCTCTCTGTTTCAGAGGTGAGAAAAATCTGGTTGCGGCGGCTTCTTTCCTGACGTTTCCGTTGAAGATCGCCATTGTGGCTGGCAAGGATTCTCTCTTCACCCTGAACTTTTTCACGCCGGGAGCGGACGAGAGTCTCTCTGGCCGGGGCACGAGTAAGACTGGTTCGGATTTTGGGGGCGATGGTATTTCTAAAAGCTTCGAGTTCAGCTGCTGTCTCCTGCTCTGTCGGCAGCCGGACAGCGGCATCCCTGATTTTCGCCCTGTTGGCGCTGTTCTCGATTACCTCCATGAACTGCATCTCAACGGAGGACATACGCGCCAGGAATTCCCGCTGCAGCGCTTCGATATCTGATAGCTTTGTAACGCCGGCCGCAGTGAGCTCCCGGGCAAGATTATCCCACTGATCAAGCCACCAGGCTTCGCGGCTTTCATCGAGGACTTTTTTATAAATCACATAATAGTTCATTCTCAGCCGGCGAAGCCGGTTCAACGCCGAATCACCGAAATCCCGGTAACTCAGGTCGACAGAAAAGATGGTCGGAAAACGTCCTCGGATCATCGCGCGCTTGGTGTCATTCATTTCCGGTTCGCCTTCCCGGAAGATATCCACGGCGGAGTTAACGATATCAAAGGGCAGAAACTCACGCGTGGTGGAATTTTCCCATACCAGGGCAAATACATTGGCAGAGTCCCTCACCCACGAGTCCATGTAATTGCTAATATCACTATGCGCTGGGCCCAGGACCTTACGGCTCTGCCTCTCCCGAAGATAGGCCGCCGTGCCGATAAGCTGCGTATCCGTCAGACGGGGAAGCTTGGCCAGAATCTCGGTACGTTCTGTTCCTGAAACACGTCCTCCGCGCAGCCTTTCTATCCACGATATAACACTTTCCGGCAGGATTTCAGCAACGCGGGCCTTGAGCATGCCATGATATTTAAAAATGCTGGCGATATCATCGAGATCACGCGCACCTGATTCGATCTGGTTCAGATAAGGAGCCAGATCGCCGCGAGGCAGACGTTCAGGCGCTCCCTGCGGCGCCGTGTGATAAGTCATGTAAATGGCCTGAAGAAACACTTCCTTGTGGCTTTTATTAAAAAAAGCATCCCGAGCCTGCGCTAGATTGAGCCGCTGGCCTTCGGGGAGATTTCCCTGACGAAGCATGAAATAAATAGCGAGGGTCACCGCTTCTCCGTCGATGACGAGACGGTTTTTTAAACCTTCTACGTTCGGGTTACCCGGCTCGCCCTGGATATATTTGAGCATGTCATCGAGATCCGTCCCGGTCAGCCATGCCGGTTTACTGGAAGGATCTGTTTTCCATTCTCTTATCTGCCTTACAAGATCATCGCTCGCCATGCTTTCGACTCTTTTTATATAGCCGATCAGTTCAAAGAAATCCTCGACGCTCAGTGAGTTTTTCAATTCCGCGAACTTCTGTCCGCCTTCCGTGAGAACCTCTCCGTTTCTTCTCCCCAGAAAATACAGCCTGTAATAGTAAACGTTCTCCGCGTCTTCGAGAACCCGCCACTTGCGGGATGCCGCCGACTGGGTCCTCACCAGGTCTCGCAGCGTCGTCGTGATCTGTTCGGCCGTAAGGTCATACCGGCCGTAAATTTCTTCGATCATCTTGAGACGGGCAGCGTACTCTCCCCAGATGAAACGGCGGTTGGCCAGATTTCTCGTGGTCGGATCGAGCGTAACGGGGCGGTTGATACCCCTGTAATAGGTTTCGAGTTCGGCTTTGCCCGTCGTAAGAATGAAATGGAGATTGCGCGTATGGGCCGTAAATTTAGCCAGGTCCGCGAGCGGTGCGCCTTCCTGATGCGCCAGCCCCTGACGGAATTCCATGACAAGGGCGGCCGTAAGGCCCGTGAGAAAGTTCCAGCGGTCTCCGGCCCGGCGGAAATCCGCAAGGCCCGGCCGGGCAGGTATGGCCGCGCTGCTGTTATTGCGGTCGAGGTGGTAGAGTTTTAATGCTGTTCCATAGAAGTCTGAGCGATGATCATTACTCGCGTTAAGCTGGGTCAGCCTGTCGATGATTTCCTGGGCAACGCCTCGTGTCTGGCGCCAGCTGTCTTCCAGATTGACGGTGTGGGAAATACGGAAGCGCGCCCAGCCGATGATGAGTCCTCTTGCGATATTCCCTCTGACCTCATCGTCACCCGGACGGGCGAAGGCGTCCCGGATGGTGATGTATCCTTTGCCGTGCTGGAAATCGGCCAGCTGCTGTACTTCATTCAGAATCTCTTCTTTTTTATCTTTGTCATTCATGAGATCGCGAAGCTGCCGGGCGAGGCCGCGAGTCTCATCCCACCCGCCCTCGATACGAGTCCGTGCCCATCCGAGGACAAGTCCTCGGATATCGCCGTCCAGCGCTTTAACTCCCCTATCAATTTGATCGAATGAAAGAGGATCACCCGGTGCCAGAATCGAACGAAGAAAGACAGCGTCATTGATCAATTCTTTCCGCTGGGCGGGGTTGTTCAAGATCCTTTCAACAGGCGCACTCCAGTCACCTTCTGAACCGACATTCCCCGTTGCCGGCTGAATCGGGGGCTGAGCAGGCTGCTGCATGAAAACAAATTGCATTTCTCCGCCGTTCTGAGGCTGCGGAATAAAACCCGGGTTGGCGTGAGGAAGGCCGACAGGTCTTGAAGATACGGGCATACCGCGCTCCGAAGTAGGGCCTCGTGGAGTATCCTGGGCCGCGGCGGAACCCGGCAGCGCCAAAGCCGCGGTTGCGGCTGCCGCCGCCACGCCAAGAAAACGACGGCGGGACATATTGGGTTCGGTTCCTTTATCTGAAGGCGTACGCATTTCGGAACGGGATTCTTTTTCCTTTGCCTCGTCAAATTGCTGGATCGCCTTTTCGACATCAGCCGCCGCTGCTTCGAGAACCCATCCAATATAAATGCCCTGTGACTTTGGATTGTTCATGACACGCGCGGGAATGCGGTCAGGATTGTCGGGATCCAGCAGGGGGAGGTATTCTACTTTCGCATCGACCCCTATTAAAGAGCGTTCGAGTCTTTCAGCCGCCCGGAGAGTCCGGGTGCGTTCGTTATGATTACGATTGGCCGTATCTATTCTGTGTCGTTCCGTGAGATAGGCGGTCATTCCCGTGTAATCGGCGTAGGTTTGCCGCAATCCTTTGGCCGCGCCAGCTTTCAGAAATGCCATCATGCGGCCCTGCTGCTGAGGGGACCAGCGAAGAAAATCACCTTCGAACCGCTCAACTGAATGCCCCATTAAAATACCCATAGAACTCCAGAATCCATTTACCAGCCTGAAAGCGCTGTCCCTCCCGGCTTCACGTAGAAACGTAACCATCTGCCGAACCTGCCGGGGGTTCCAGCGCTCCGCAGCGAGGCTGCGGACAACTTCGATTACAAAACCTGTCTGAACCGGTCCGGTGACAGGATCCATGAAATCGAAAGGCTTTTTCCAGCGGTCACTTCCGGTCAGCTCATAGAGAAGGTTCTGCAGACTCGTGCGGATTTCTGTGTCGGATGCAAGAAAGAGCAGGAAGGCATAATTCGCCGGAGTTACTTTCTTCCGCGTCATGTCGTTCTCCATCGCGGAGAGAAAGCCCATATCGTTCGGTTCGTTCAGATTAAGATCGCGGCCCAGAAAACCGTTTACGAAAGGGCGAATGTCTCTCATGTTACGCATTTTCTGAAGAAGCTTATCGATGTTGACACGAATCTGGCGAGGATTGGCACGGTTGATTACGACCATGCCCGTTTCCGCACCATAACGGATCCAGAACATTTTGCGTGTCACGTCCGTCATGACCGCGATTCTCAGGAGTTCACGGACGATCTCGTACTCCATGTGCCGGCCAGCGTCCGCGCTCATGGCGGCAAGCCTGCGCTGAACATCTTGCATATCGAGAAGTCTTCTTCTGGTTCCCGGAGGAGCGCGGGAAAAATCGAATTTTCCGATGTCGTAATTGCTGAGCTTGAACACGTCCGGGTATAAGGGAAGCCCTCTTTCATTGAAGCGGAATTTACCGGCGCGCCAGTCGAGGAGCATCTGCTTCAGCGTTGGGTTATCATTCGGCAGATAAAGCTGGTCCATGACGCCGCTGCGCTCGATGGCTGTAAAAGTTTCGATGATGGCATTGAAGTTCTGCGGATTGATGATATCCGGAATATTTGCGTCCCGCGAAACCCAGAGGGCTTTGCTGCTAACAAGAATGGGGAACAGAACTCCAGCCAGTTCTATATTGTCGACCTCATGGCGCGTATCTCGGGTGAGCTGAGCAAAAGGACCGGCGCGAAGGTGGCCCCGCATACTTCTGTTAAGCTCGACACGGTCGAGTCCGCCGAGCATGACAGCGAGAACTTCCACGGCCTTCTGCTGCTCGTCGATACCCGCCCCCGGCTGGACCAGCCTTGAACGGCTCGCCAGATCGTCCCAGGTTTCGCCAAACGCGGCGGCACGGATAAAACCCGCCACCGTACTGTTAAACTCTCCCTGATTTCTACGGTTTATGATAGTGATGTCCGCAGTTCCCAGAGAAGATCTCAGGGCTCCGAAAAAGAAATTGCGGTTCAAGTGATTCTGGGCACTGGGCATTTGTTTTATGATTATTTCTCTTTCCATTTCCTGTCGTGTCAGAAACACAGCGATTCCCAGAAGTTTTTCCATATTGAATTTCGGCTGGTTTTTACTACCTTTCCAGTGCCGGTTGAGCTCTGCCCACTGGTCAATCTCCAGAGCACCGCTTGCCCATACTTCCATAGGAGAAGGAACGTCTGAATCACGAGTGATTTCCCCTGCACTCTGCATGCCCAGCAGCCGGCTTTTCGCTTCGCTCACTTCTTTACCTAAAAGCTGGACGAATCGCTCTTGTTTTTTCAGGTCTTCCGGCCTATCCCCTTTCAATCCAAGGGACTGCATGAGAGGGATGAGAAATTGCACTTCCCAGTCTTTCGCCGTAAAAGTGTTCACCGTCGCGGAGGGAACCAAAGGTAGTTCCAGCGTATCCCCGAAAATTGCCGTCATCTGGGCTCCGTATTTCGTGGCGGTATCGGCCGGGACATTTTTCATATCCATGCGGACCGGCTCGGTTGACTCTCTCTGCAGCGAAGACACGAAAGGCGGTATGAAAGTTCTTGCCTGAAGAGGCGAGGTCACGGGTCTACCCGCGCGGCGCGTGAGAGCCTGATCCAGCACCCTCTTGAAGCCGTCGAAAAGAGTTGCAAGTCCTGGGTCGATACGGGGTGCCTCCTGGGCAACCGTCTCGGCGCTTGAGCCCAGCAAACCCAATAAAGCCGCGCCCGAGACTCCTAAGAATGCGCGTCTGCTTAGGTTGGCCTGCTCTGGCCGATCCGATTCAGGGGAGCGGAGCTCGCTTCGCTTTTCCTCAGTTACGCGAAGTTGGATACCTCTTTCCTTCCTGTCCTTCTCATCGTTAAGTTTTTTTCCTACGTAAATACCAGCGCCGAATAAAGCTAATGAGGCCAAAGTCTCAGCGAAATCTAAGTCGGTTATTGCGCTTTCACTGCGCCCCTGCGCGTCTATTCCCATATCCACGAAGATCTGGTCCACAGCGTTGTCATCCAGGGGTTTGACATCGGGCTCCGCCAGCCGAGCCCCGCCCAGCACGGCATCTACCGCGCCAGCGAGAAGGGGGTCCGGCGGTGCTTCTTCAAGAATCTCGGCAGAAATCTGTGCTTCTCCTTCGGGCGCTTCTTCCCTGCGCCGGATCTCGGTCTCGATGCGTTCAGTGCCGATCACTAAAACGTTGCCGTCTTCCGTAACAATGGTTTCGGGAGTACCTTCGATTGTTTTGATAATTTTACCCGTGGTTCTGTCATAAACGACGATCCACACGCGGTTGGGATGGCTCGAACTATAAACGCGGATCACGACAAGATTTTCGCCGTGAGCAGAGGGTCTGTCCTCGATCGCACCGGAATCGTTGAAATTTCCTTTGCCGAGGTGCAGATCCATGGTTTCGCCGGCTTTGATCGTGACGAGATCGTTCAGGTCGACTTGCTTGCCGTCGACGAAAATTCTCAAGGAGAAAGTAATGTTGTCGCCCTGTTGAATGGAGAAAATCCGGATCGTGAGATCGTCAAAAATATCTTCTGAAACAAGAATGTCCTGAACATCCGAAGGCGGACGTTCCTGATCGCGCCATCTTTCATAGGAGGACGAAAATCCGCCAGGACTTCGGGACTGAGGCGCACCACTGGAACCGCCGCTGCTGGAACCGCCGCCGCCGCCGCCGCCAAAACTGCCTGCCCCGCCGCCCCCGCCGCCTGTCCCGATAAGCTGACCGGCTGCAAAGCCAATAAAGCTCGGTCTTCTGATCCCTCGGGCATCGTCGATGAGTCTTCGGGCTCTCTCAAGAGTCGCGGGGTTCGTATCATTAAAAGACCGCAATACCTGAGCGAGCAGATTCTGGGGCGTATGGGTCGGGTCCTGCGTTCTGCCTCCGAGTGCACGAGCCTGTTCCAGGAGACGATCGAGCACGCGATTAAAGAGCTCGCCCGTTTGATCGGCATTAACAGCATTAATGATTAGATCCAGGCCGCCTCCGGGCACAACGACGTTCCCGCGTTCGCCCGTAAAAAAAGCCGCGATGATTTCGGTGTCTGCCCGATTAGCGGGATTCGAAAAATAAGCCAGCCCCTGATTAAATTGACGGCCCGATCTGAATTGAGGATTCGCGTCACCGGAATCCAAAGTTCCGTTCAGGTTCGCATCAGAGACAAAATCAATAGCGCTTGTGTTTCCGCGGTTAAAAGCAAAGGCGGGATTGGGATTAGGATAATCAAAAGACCTTAAAAGCAGGGCCTCTGCGCGCGCCGCTGCGGGCCCGCCTCTATCGATCGCCGTTCTCAGTGTTCCCAGTGGATTGTCCGCGGGTAGATTATTCGCAAGGAAATTGGCGAGAAGATCGGAACCGGCTTCCCTCCTGTAAAAATAGCCTAGTGCATTGCCGACCCGTTCGAGGTCTACCGTTCCTCCGGCGCGCGTGAGATTGATCTGGAATTCTCCGCCGTTGACTTCCATTTTATCGAGGAAAGAAAGAATGAAGCTCGCCGTCCTGCCGTCGGTCTGAAGAGAATTTCGGTACGCATCGCTGAGGACCTTGGCCGGTCCCGAAACGTTCCCCGAAAGAAAAGCCGCAAAATTCGAAGTTCCCTGCTCGTAAGTAAAAGACTCGGCGGAAGGCCCTTCGATGCGCCGGCTGAAAAAGTCGAGGGTCTGCGCGCTGGATTCAGCCGCTGCAGGCGCTGCTCCCAGATTAATCGCGCCCGTCTGCGAATCAAAACGTTCGAGCGTCGCCGTCACTGCGGCTGCGGTGGCACCGCTTTCGTCCCGCATGATCCCGTTTCGGATGACACCCAGGGGGCTTGTCACGGCACCCGACTCTCCAATCGCATGAAAGAGGGCCATCTGTCTGTCTTCTGCCGATTCCTTTCCGGGCTGGAGGGCCCCTGCCGCGGAACTGTCGGCAAACTCTTCGCCGGATTGAAAAACCGCGCCTGTCTGGAGTGCCCACATATCATCGAGGGCTGCGTTTGCATAAGAACCGGGAACGTCTCCGACGTACACGCTATTGTATCCGTCAAGCAGGACGGGATCCAGACCGGGATTCGATGCGAGAAAGTCTATGGCGACCCGGGTATCACCCGGCGACATGGGAACGTCAAAGGCAGAAGAAGAAATACCCGGCGAGTAGGGAGTTGTCTCTACATAAGCCTGCTCAATAGCCGATTGAGCGAAATCAATCGGTACTTGAGCGACATTCACAGCGGCGACTCTACGATCTTCCAGATTTTCAACCTGCAGATTTTTTTTGGCTGCAGGCTTTCTCTTTTCGGGTCTCACTGCGCCCCAGCCGAAGAGCCTCCCTGCCATGGCGCCGAGCCAGTTTGTTTCCGCTTTGCTTGAGGGAGCAGGTTCCTGCCGGCTGACGATTAAGCCAGGAGAGGGACGCTGGCCTCGAAGAGCGGCCTGCTCTTCGTCTATTCCATAAATAACCTTCATTCCATTCTCTGCATCTTGCCAGATTTTTAATTTAAACGCGGGATCTTCCGCAGGCAGGGCAGCTTCAGCCGGAAGCTCCGGCGCAATTTCTTCTGTTATGCCTTCCGTAGTCAACTCGACAGGACGCTCAATTTGAGCAGCTTCTTCTTCGATTCTTCGCTGTCTTTCCTGCTCCGCCGCCAGATCTCGCGCGGCCTGTTCTTCGGCTTCGAGGCTCAGGCGGTCGCGTTCGGCAGCAAGTTCACGGGCGGCCTCGTCTTTAGCGGCTGCCTGCCGGATCTCGAGTTCAGCCTGGCTTTTCCGGGCTTCGATTTCGCCAAGCCGTTCGGCATAAATTTCGCGGAGTTCCTTCAGCATTTCGTCGATACGGGCTTCGGCAGCTTTCAATGCGGCGCTGGTATCGGCGTCGCTTAAAGAGATTAGTGAGGTGAGTTGGGCGTTTGCCGCGTTTCGTGCGGTAATAAAAGCGGCCGCTCCGGCATTCGCCTCGAAAACAGGCTCGAGTTTAACGGCCCGCCTGATATTGCCCGCGAGTTCCATCATCTGCGTCATCATTTCAGTCTCGTACGCATTGATTCTTTCAGCATCGTTTTCTTTCACGAAGCCGTTATATTCGAGCATCCACTCTTCATTCGCCTGAAGCTCTTGCTGTCTCAGCACGGCTTCACGTTCGTCCACTGCTGATTCCATGAGGGCGGTTTTTTCTGCTTCGATGCGGGCAAGTTCTTCCGCCGCGAAAGCGGCTGCTTTCGCAAAATCCTGCTGAAGCTCGGTGCGGGCGAGGTTTTCTTCCTGCTGCCTTAACTCGAGTTCGTCCTTAATATTCGCCAGCCGAGCTTCCTGATCCCGGAGGTCGCGTTCCGCTTTGAATGCAGCGATTCGCTCTGTTTCGGCCTGGCGGGCTTGCCGAACTTTCTCGTTGAGCGCTTCGGCCTTCGCTGCGAGATTTAAACGTTCAAGTTCCTGTTCTTCAGCTTGTTCCTTTAACCGGCGGACTTCCGCGGCTTTGGCCCTTACCCGCTCCATATCTTCGTATCTTTCCTGGGCGAGTGCGTCTTCACTTAGCTGACGCTGCCAGGATCCTGTGGGACCCTCTTGCCGGCGCGGGCGCCGCGCTTCCCCAGGCTGGCGTTTTTTTGTGACGGCTTTCGTTTCAACGGCACGCGACTGTTCGACTTCAGCCTTGGCCAGAATAGCCTCGAGCGCTTCGGCCGCTTCGCGGATGCGGCGTTCCTTATCCACAATCTCACGGAGATCGTCATCCGCCGCGGCTCTGGTCTTTTCAGCGGTCCGTTCAAGATTCTGTTTTCTTTCGGCAAACATGCGATTCATTTGTTCCTGGGCTTCCGCAAGCGCTTCGTCGTCCGGAGTCAGCTCCCGTTCAAGCTGGAGGGCAAGGGCCGCTTTTCCGGCATCATCGATAAAACGATTGAAGGCTTTCACCTGTGTCTCCGCAGCTGAAAGAGCGGGAGCGCCTCTCTGCCGCCATGCGGTAACGCCATAAGTCCAGCCTGCAGTAAGACTCTTCACTTCTTGAAGATTGCGGACAAGGGCCTGCGTGCGGGATGCAGCCTCGATGAGTAATTTTTGCTGATCGTTCAGAATCTGGAGAGAACCACCGGCAACGGCCTTTTCAGCCGCAGGAATCAAGGCGGCTTCCTCTGCCGTCTTGGCCTGAACAGCCTTTAAAAACAAATCGAACGCTTTTTGATTTAGCGTTTCCGCGTTGGAAGCTGAGGTGGAAATGTCTTTGATCAGCTGTGAGATATCATTTAAGGCGAAGCGGGGGCTTTCTTCACGAGACAGAGGATTAGTGCCGAGTTCCTTTAGATAAGCGTTGAGCTCAACGCTGTCCGCCGCCGCGTTTTCCCCCATCGAGAGAAGTTCCGAGATCAGAGAAGGAAGCGAGGCGCTGTCAGCAGAGGGTATTTCACGGGAAATTTCCTGAAGCCTTACCGTTCGCTCCCAGTTCTTGGCCCGGAAGAGGGAGGCTTTCTTTTGAATTTCGTCCGCGAGCGTCTGGCTGTTCGCACGCCGGGAAAATATAGAATCTCTTAATTGCGTTTCGCGGCGGCTCAAAGCTTCTATAAGAGACTGATAATCCTGATCCGCCCGGCCGCGAACACCGTTCAGTTCCGGCACCGACGGCAGCCATTTATCGAGATATTCGCTGCGGTCATTAATTGCTTCCAGCAGTTCCCGGATCTGATAGAGATCGCCCAGCATCATTGAAACATCTCTGGAAGTAAGGTCGTTTGTATAGCCCAGAATCCGTTCAAGTCTCGCTCTCAAAAGCGTCGGGGCGATACCGGGAGCGGCGGCGCGGCCGAAAGGCGTGTACTCAGCCGTGTATTCAGTGAGAAGAACGGTTAGTTCGTTTTTTAACTGGTCAAGGCGGGCCGCAAGAGATGCCCGGATTCTTTTCTCTTCTGCTGCCGTGACGTCTTGGAACGCGTCGTCATTTTGGAGCGGTTCCCGCAAGAGAGCGGACTTTTCATCCCTCAGTTGTGCAAGGCTTACGCCCAAAGCTTCGAGTTCCTGGATTTTCCTGCCGAGAAAAACGACGGCCCGTTCCAAATCGTCGGCGGGCGCTTTTTTAGGGCCGTTGCGAAACAGGGCGCTTGTCCTGAGCCCCGCGATGCCAAGAGCATCAGACAAGCCGAGGATTTCCCGCTCGATTTCGGCATATTGCAGTTGGAGATTCTCGCGAACCGTCTGCGACTGGGAAGATTTTTGTTTTTTTAGATCGAGATCTCGAGTCCTGTAGAGAGCGGTCGTGAAAACAGTAAATTCCATCTCCTGTTCAGAAATGTAGGCTGCTAAATCGCCTTCTTTTTTCTTGATGGCGTCTATATAGGGCTGCGTGGACGGGTCAGCTGCAACCAGGTTACGCGCGTTCTTGAGCGCAAGGTAAAAAGCGTCTCGGTATTGGTTCTTTTCCTTAGACAGCTGGTCATATTCTGTCTGCTGCGCTGCATTAAGTGGCTGCGTTCTTTTCAGTCTGACGAGCTGGCTGAACCTTGTAAGGCGGGCGAATTCATTCAATTCGGCGGTAATCTTTTCATAAGCGGTCAGGGGATCTGACACGCCAGTTAGAGCAAGCGCGGTTTTCAGCGCCTCTTCACGTTCCCGTATGAATTCCGCCATTTCATCCTGAGCGACTGCGTAGATTTCAGCGATTTGCTTTTTGGCTTCGTCTCGGCGAAAGCCGTCCGTCAAAGTATTGACAGTGCCATTAATTTTGCTTTTCAATGCCGTGAGCTTCCCGCCCTTTATGGTTTCCATTGCGCGGACAGTTGCGACGATGCCTTGCCTGCCTTTAACCAGAGCGTCAATTTCACCGTTCGAGCGCGCGGCGGAAAGCTGGCTAAATAACCGTTCAAAGGTAGCTTGAAGCTCGTCAAATCGGGCCGTCAATTCTTTTCTTACCTGGGCAGAGGCTTCTATCAGAAGTGCCGTCTTCGGGTGATTTTCGATGCCTTCGATCTGGGAAAGCTGGATATGCAGGGCGTCCAGTTCCTTCTCCGTCTGCGTGATCTTCGGCAGCGTCGCGGCGGGGTTTCGAATGACCTCTTCGATAGGAAGAAGCTGGTTTAAAATCTGATCGCGGCGCGCTGTGAGATTCTTTTCTTTGGCGTCGATGTCGAGCGGCGAGATCGTTTTGTATCCGAGATCGCTTTTATATTCCTCGAATTTCTTTTGCAAATCCGAGATACGTACTCGGATCTCTTGAATTTCTTTGAGGTTCGCCGCTTTATTTAGATCTGCTGTAATTTCAGAGGCCATTCTCGATTGTTCATCTACTTTCTTCGCGCGGTCCGCTTCCTTCTGTTTCTTTTGTTCAGCCGCCCGGGCAAGCCTCTCGATATCTTCCGTCTTTTTCACATCCTCTGCCTGCTGGGTTTTCAGAAATTTCTTAACGGTCTTTGAATCGCGCACGACGGCAATAATTTCAGAGGAAAGGATTTTTTCCTTGTGCCAGTCTTCTAGCTTCGCGATGATCTCGGCGTTGTATACCACCCTGCTCGTATCTTTCACCTTGAAAACCTGATCCAGATATAAAGGAATTTTGTCTGACGGTTCACCACCCCAGAAATCCGCCAGCGTGAGGCCGGTCTTTGCGCCGTATTTATTGAGGACGTGCCTGGCCAGGAGGTCGACCGCGATCCTGATATCCTGAGATGTAGCTCCCGTCTGGCTGCGCAGTTTACTCACAACAAGCGGCAGCTCCTGCTTGTATTCCTGCTGGATCAGCTTAAGAGCCTTACGGTTCTCTTTTCTAATCCTCACGAGGTCGGCCGCATGATCCCGGATCCAGGTTTTAACCCCAACCGTATAATCCATGCCATTTTTCCTCAGAGCACTTTCGTCTCTGGGTGTCAAAACGACCCTCGGAGGTTCTTCTCCGGCGGCGGGCAGCGTATCTGTGCTGATTATGAAATGCACAATGGCATTAAGTTCGTTTGAAGTCATCTTTCGAAGGCGGGAACTTTCTGTAACGCGGCTCTCGAGCCACACAAATTCCCTCGAAGCTTTCGCAATCTGCGCATCACTGATTTCTTTTCCGTCAGGGCCTGTAAAAGCACGCAGTTCAGATCGCACCGTCACATCGGGAAGAGCTTCCTGAACTACTGTTTCCACACCGGCGCGTTCTCCCGCCAGGACGTAACCCGGAGGAGACCGCCTGCGGATTCCTTCGACTAGATGGCTGGGAATCATGGCCATGTACCAGACCTCGTCGCCGATCGTGACTTGCATGTCTTGCTGCATCATCCTCGTCCCAAGATGGTCCTTGATTGCACCGGCCCTTACGCCTGGACCGGGCTGCGCAATTACGAAAAAGTTTTCACCGTCCGCCGAGGGGTACACAAAGTATTGAGAGTCTAAATCGTCTCGAAAGATCTGGCCTCCCTGAAACATTCCGGTAAAGATGGAGAGAGAAACTTCATCTGCGGATGCCGCAGCAATGATACGGTTCCATGCCGCGGCAGGATCATTACTTTCGTAAAGCGTCATGACCATGAGTTTGGATACCATATCGATCGCGAGTGCTGTTTCAGGAGAAGTTGGCCCCCGGCTGAGGCCGCCAATCTCTTTGGCAACCCCGCCCCAACCCGCTCCGGACAAAATCATCTTGGGATTAGCAAGCTGGAACCTAGGGTCGTTCGCGGTAGCGGAGCCGGGCTGAACGTTCGCCTCGAGGAGCATCCTCTCGAGCGGAAGCGGCGTTTGTTTCAGCGCGTTCTGATAAAGCTCGTTCTCTTTAACCGTGTCGATGGCCTTTTGAATCCGCGGCGTGATGACAAGGTAGGAATACCCTTTTTCACGGAGCCGTGCCCGCATCCCGGGAGTGTGAAAGCCGCCCGTAATGAGCGCGCTGATGCTGGATTTTTTTTTCTTCATATTTGAAAGCGTGTTTTCGATAAGAACGCTGTCGCGTTTGAGAGCGGCGTCATAAAATTTTTCGATCCGGCTGATGTCTTCATTAAGCTTTTCCAATCCTTCCGGCAGACCGTACGAAAAGTGATGTACCGCGAGCCTCGGCTGAATGTAGGTAACAAACGATGCGCTATCGAACTCCTGACGAAAAGAGTAAAAGAAATCCGCGTCCTGTTTGGTCAAAGAAAAATCGAAAAGTTTGGAAAGAATTCCGTGGATCTGCCAAAGGCGATCGAGACCGCGCTGCTCCTCCGTTTCGAGAAGAGCGTCCTTCATGAGGGTTTCGAGGCTGGTAATCTCGTCAAAGATGGAAATGTCGATGCTTTCCTGCAGCTCCATGTACTCCAGGTAGGCAAGCATATTTTTGTGGCGGCCGCGCAGGGCTTCTGCCTTCACAGCGCTGGTTCGCTCGAGAGCCTCGCGGACTTCCTTGTTGAGGAGTTTAAAAAACGTTTCGCCGTCGAGCTGCCCCGTCCTGTAGCGGACGGTGGCGGTCCAAAGCCTGCCGCGTTCCTGCGAAGTCAGGATCTCCTGGAAATCAGCGGTAAGTTTTTCAACTTGTTCCTCGGCGGCAGCGAAATCAATCGACGAGCGGAGTTTTGAAGCCTCGAGGAAAGCTGTCAGCTGCGGCATTGCTGTGAGAGAAATCCCTTTCTCCCCCGCTTTTCTGGACAGGAAATTGATGTATTCGTAAAGCCCTTCACCTTTTTCGTGGAAAGTCTGCCGTCTTTTTTGAAACTCGGCTGCTTCCGGAGGAAGAAGAAAACGAGAAAGGTCCTCGAGAATTTTTTTCAGTTGTTTGAGCGTTTCCTCGTCCCGCGCTTTAAACTCCAGAGAATCGATGTAAGCTGCGCGATTCTCGTCGTAAAGAATCTTCTCTTCGACGCCGAAAAGCTCGATGTCCTTCCGGTCGACCAGCGCGAGGTATTCAGGGCCGGTCAATCGTGCCTCTTTGAGATAATAGTCAGCGATGGATTTCTTCGCTTCTTCGTCCGTAAAATACGAAAAAATCCCCGCATCCAGGAGGCCCGTGGCGCCTTCGAGGTGAACCAGATTCAACCTGTGGCTTGTGGCGAAAAAGTTGAGTATTCCGGCAATGTTTTGCTGAGCTTCTTCGTTGGCGTGGGCGTCCTGAATCATGACAACGGTCTGACCGAGCGAACCACGGTAAGCTTCCTTGATATCGCCCAGTTCTCTGGGCAGTGTATAAACACCCGGGATTTGGCCCGAGCTTTTTTGGATGTCTTCTAAGGAAGGCTGGTTTTTTGAAGTAGGCAGGTTATTAAGGAGAAAACCGCCGTCGGCCCACAGCAGATCTGTCGCTGTAAACACGAGGAGAGTCAATAAAGCTACAGTGCGAACGCTGCCGTCCGCTTTTTGTCGTAAGTGCCCTAGTTTCATAGTCTAATAAAGGGTACACGAAGATTTGATCGTTATGGAATCTCTAGTTGCTATTGCCGGTAAAAAAAGTGATTACCGACTCCCCCTTACTAAACTCTAATTAAACACTTAGTTTAATTCTTTACAAAGATTAATGCCTCAATGGCCGATAGTCAAGGTGGATTATTAAAATTTTTTAATATCTCGGTTTGCGGCAGGGGTGGAGCAGCCCGTACGCTGCGGTTCAGCGGAGAGTGACGTTACCGCTGATAAATCTCACGGACACCTTTGGTGGTGGTCATAAATTCTTCGCGGCGAATCGCAAGGGTCTTGCCCGTCATCGGCAAGCGTGAAAATGCGTAATTCAGCTGAATGAAACGCTCTTCAGTGATGGGATGAGACTGGTAATAATCATGAAGATAGGGCAAGGCGCTTTTATCCGACTCGACCACTTTTCGCAGTACATCGACATAACCTTGCGGATCATACCCCGCACTGACCATGTAGTTAAGTGCGAGTTCGTCTGATTTGAAGAGTTTTTCCGTGTCATCGATCTCCCCTTTTTCGACCATGCCATTGACGAGTACGGCACCCAAGACCGCGAGAACACCAAAAGATCCAAGCGCGGGACTTGCAATAGCCACACCTTGAGTCACGCGTTCCATGACTTGCCGGCGGTTCGAGACTTCCGGCTCCTGAAACTGAAGAGAACCGATTTCGTACGCCAGAATTGCCGCCAGCTGGGCTTCGCTTTCAAGGAAATTGATCAGGCCCGTCGTCACATAGATGTAGCCGCCGGGAGCTGAAGAAGCGTAGATCTTGTCGTTATAGAGAATCGTGAAACTGTAAGAATCGCTCTGCTCTGAATTTTTCAGAAGTTCCTGCCCAACATCTGACACGTAATTGGTGATACGCGGATCGGTATAAGTATAAAACGACGCCATAATCGAATTATGGATATCCTGACCTTCGCTGGTTTCCTGATGGTTAAAAGACCGGGAGGGAGAATGAAGATTTTTATTCGAACGGCTGCAGGCCGAAAGAAAAACACAAAGCGCTATGCTCAATACCACCGAATTTTTCAGATTCCGTGTCATGAATTCCCCACAGTGTCATGTGTCATCCTTAAGAAAGAATATTATAACCCGCAGGAGACTTAAACATAAGGATTCTTTACGGTAACAAAGAAGTATGCGCCCGGCAGGAATTGAACCTGCAACCCTCTGCTCCGAAGGCAGATGCTCTATCCAATTGAGCTACGGGCGCATAAATTTATTGAGCAGCAAATAGATAGGAATGCTGTCAAGAAAAGATCAGGCGCAGGCTATAAATTAGCTGCCCTTGCAGAACGCGGCTTCATTCCTGTTTTATAAATAAATTGGCGGGGCGGGACCAAGGATCTGCGGGTTTTTGCGTGCTTGAGCACGGGTTTCACACTGTTTGAAAGCCCGACATTTTCAAAAACCAGAGCAAGCGCGCCGAGGTCGCCGACACTATTGCCAAGCTTTGATTTCATAATATGCACGCGGTCAAACGCTTCCGGCCAGGCGTACTTTTTACAGCTAGCTATCATCAGGTCAAAGAAAAACGGCGGTGCCGACCGCCAGACGCCGCCGCCCAGTGTAATAAGTTCCGGATTGACGATGTTAAGGAGATTTGCGAGTCCAACACCGAGGAAATGAGCAGCATAAGCAAACGACTCTTCCGCGACCGAATCCTGCTCTAGGGCGGCATTACCGACATCCGCCCCTGATAAATAACCCTGCCTTTTTAAAATGGCCCGCAAAACTGACTTTCTTCCGCCCGCAACGAGAACTTCAGCATGCTTCGCAATGGCCGTACCAGAGGCATAGGCCTCCAGACAACCGTTGTTGCCGCACTTACACTTGTTTCCATCAGGGACAATCGTCATGTGGCCGACTTCCCCGGCTACATAGCTCGCGCCTTCAAGCAATCTGCCGTGAGTGATAATACCGCCGCCAATGCCCGTACTGACGGTCACGTAAATATAATTCTGGCATTCCTTTGCGCTGCCGAAAATTTTTTCCGCTACACAAGCAGCATTAGCGTCATTTGCCATAATGACCGGTATACCGAATTCTTTTTCCAGTATCCTGGAAAGAAGCATGCCTTCCCAGCCGGGAAGATGCGGTGACCGGGGCACGACTCCCTTACTCGAATCGACGGCGCCCGGAATGCCCAGGCCGATACCTATAAGATTGCGGCAGGACGTCGTATTTTCAGATATCAGCTGGCGGAGGCACCGGATCATTTCATGGATGCAGGCAGGTACTTCTTTATTTTTTAAAGTGGGAATGCGGCTTCGGGCGAGTATTTTCCCTGCGGCCGTGCCGAGCACCATGGAAATCTTAGTGCCACCGATATCAATGCCCAGTGCAGTTTTCATGTTTATTCAGAGATGGAAGGTTATTGCCGCGCTGATCTATTTATCGGGGCTGCTTTTATGATTCGGACTTGGGTAAAGGATGGTGGGCAGGGAGGGAATTGAACCCCCGACACAGGGATTTTCAGTCCCTTGCTCTACCGACTGAGCTACCTGCCCTTCAAGCCGGCCTTTGGGTAGAAATACAATAAGGTTGCATTATAGGGATGCCTTAGGGAAAGTCAACCTATTAGGCCTGGATAAAGCCTATTAATTACCAGTTGCCGAGCAGTGATTTTACCTGGCGGGAATACCGGCGGGATAGAGGAATTTTGACGTCCGCTATGCCGCGCAGAGAGACTTCGAAATTACCGCTGAACATGGGCGAAACTTTCTCTACTTTATCGAGATTCACAATGTAGGCCTTATGGGTCTGGGCAAACCGCTCTGCATCGAGGCACAAGAGCAGATCTTTGAGCGTGGCGTTGACGACGAGATCGCGGTCTTTCAGCCGGGCCGTCACCTCTGTGAACCTGGCGTGAAAAAAATAGACTTCTTCGGGATGAATGAGGATTCTGTCTTTTCGATTACGTTCGTGCCCCACGAGTTTCTTGATGATTTGCTTTTGCACAAGATGCTGATCGAGAGCCTGCAGTTTTTCGCGCGATTCACCTTTCCTTCCCGTCGAATGCTTTATCTTCGCAAAAGTTTTTTTCAATCTTTCGGGGTCGTAAGGCTTCAAGATGTAGTCTATCGCACTTGTCTCAAAAGCTTCCACGGCATATTGATTGTATGCCGTTGCAAAAACCACAAGCGGAGGATCAGGCCAATCGGAGAGCCGGCTTGCAACCTGCAGCCCGCTCGGGCCCGGCATATCAATGTCGAGGAATACGACGCGTATGCTTTCGTCCGCCTTGAGTTTTGCAAGCGCTTCTTCCCCGGAACCTGCCTGCGCGGCAACTTCAAAAGAACCGTCTTCGAGAATGAGCCGCGAGAGCTCATCCCTTGCGAGAGGTTCGTCGTCTACTATCAGCACGGGTATTTTAGTCGTGTTCATTTATCCTTCCTGCATCGGAATCCTGATCCATACAGAAGTCCCCTCGTTCAGCCTGCTGTTGAATTGTAACCCATACTTGGGTCCGAAGAGATGAATCAACCGTTGGTTTATGTTCCTCAGACCAACGCCTTCTTCCTGAGAAGTCCTCGGTTCGCTGAGTACTTTTTCAATTTTTTCGGAGAGCACTCCGGTACCATCGTCTTTGACTTCGATGACAAGGTGGCCGTCTTTCTGCTCCGCCATGATCGTAACCCGCCCACCGTCCGGTTTGCGGCTGATCCCGTGTTTGACCGCGTTTTCCACAAGCGGCTGAATAATCAGGAATGGAATCTTCAGGTTCCAGACTTCTTCGGGAATATCAAATTTCTTCTCGATCTGAAGCCGTTCTTGAAACCGCGCCTTTTCAAGGTCGAGATAGGCGTCCACATAGCTTAGCTCTTCTTTAAGTGAAATGTGGTCATCAAACCGCTTGGCTGCCTGACGTAGAAACTCGGCGAGCCTGAGGATAAGCCGGTGCGCCTGCGGAGCTTTTTCCTTGCTGCACACAGCCGCGATGGTGTTAAGCGAATTAAAAAGAAAGTGCGGGCGGATCTGCGCCTGGAGAAAAAGAAGTTTGGTCGTCAGAAGTTCCTTCTCGACGTCCCTTTGCTTTTCTTCGTGAATAAGCCCCGACACAACTGCCATGAAAACGAATACTGCGGCTCCCTCGAGGACGGCGAGAAAAAAAATACTCATTAAAACAAAAGTCCAAGGCAAATTCCCGAGGGAAGGAATGTAAATCGCCGTACCGTGAAAAAGGCCTGAAAGCGTGCCTGCTGCAAACGAAACTCTAGAGGCTTTGGTGAAACTGCTGATGTAACGGCCGCCGAGGCCCCCGATCGTACCGGCCGCGACGGCAATCGCGGCGTAGACCGCATAATCGGCACTCAGAATGAGCCGGAACACACCGACAAAAAATCCAGTAGCGACTCCGCACCAGACCCCGCCGAGCAGCCCGCTCAGAGTAATGAAAACGACCTGAACGTCGAAGAAAGCCCAGGCAGCCTCGCCATACCGAGAAATATCAAAAAAAGAGAAAAAGAGAGCGGACACAAAGCATAGGATCACCAGATACATTTTTCCCTTGGCCGGAAACTGTTCGCTTTTCAGCCAACGGTGAAAAGAAGGGATTTTAACAAAGAAGAATGCGAGGATTGCGAGAATGGCAAATTTTTGAAATATTTCCCGGTAGATCTCCAGCCATTCCAGACGGAAGGTCCTCGCGGAATGAACCGGCATCTGTGTCTCAAGAAGGTCGAGGTCGCGGTCCGCCGCAGCGAGAAACCTGCCCGCGTCTTCGTATCGCAGCGACATAATTGCCTGGCCTGCCATTTCCATCTTGGGGACGACGTGGAGAATGTCCTCCCGATAGACGTTAAGACTTTGCGCCCTTTTCATGACTTCTTCGTATTGCTTCAGGACGGAGCTTTCATCAGCCGCGGGCGCGGGCTCGGCGGAAAAAAGGGATGGGCTGAATAAAATGAAGAGCAGTGGAAAAAGAAAAGAAAGACTGAAGGGTTTAAAGCTGCGGTTTGCCTGTTTCGGAGACAGAACTGTCTGTGACACTTTTGCTGCCTGCAATTCCTGGGCCTGGGAGAAGGCTTGTCATACGGGTTGAAAAAATGGGAGTCTTGCCTTTGAGTATAGCATTGAGGACCTGCCTTTTCCGGTCATCCTCATCGCTCTGCCGTATTTCTCTGTCGTCCTTGATTAGCTTTTCGGCCATTTTCCGCGAATAATTAATCTTTGCGATTTCCAAGAGCCATTCGATGTAAGGATGCTGACGATCCGAATACATATGATTCTTCATGTATTCTTGCATCAAAATATAAAGATCCGCCGTGGTTTCATCATCCGAATCAATATTAGTGAACGACCGGACAGAAAGCTCTTCGCCTTTCAAACCCGGCATGAATTGCTGAATGCTCTGCACAGCAGCGGTACGTATTTTTTTGTCAGGCGAAGGAGAAACAGCCCCGATAATACCTGCGACGCGGGCTTCCCTGTGATTATCTTTCTGGCCGGAGTAACGATTCGCCACGGCTTTATAACCCGGAAGATAGATCTCTCTTACTCTTTCGGCCGCCTGGTAAAGAAGCTGGGTGAAGTCTTGGATAAGCTGATCCACTTCCGGCTTTTGCACGGAAACACTTTCTGCATGCGCTCGCTCCATGTAGGCTTCAAAAACTTTGTAAAGCTGCTCGACAGCTTCCTGTTTTTGCTTGGGCTGATCCACAATGGAGGCGCCCGCGGAAACTTCTGCGACGATCCGGTTCAGCTCAGGCGAAAAAAAGATTTCACGCTCCGCTTTTTTAGTGAGAATAAACTCCGGCGCCTCCCCAGCAGGTGGTCCGCCAACCTCATTCTCCAGCATAACAACTGCCGAATCAAATTCAGCGGCAGGTGCCGCAAAAGAGGGCTCGCGGCCCGGCATAATCGTTTCAGGCTCCGTCTCTGTCATTATCTTTTCAACCGGCGCGGCAGTAACAGGTTCAAACGCTTTTATTTCGCTTCTCATCGGCGCCTTAAGGCTGTGAGATCGGGACTTATGGATTTCATCGCTTACGATAGCCGTAACCCGCTCAAGCATAACGAAGCTTTGATACATCTTATTTTCTTCAACCTCATAAAAAAAAGTGCTGGCAGTAAGCGCCTCGGCCACGGCCGCTTCCACTAAGTGCTGCTGTTCTTTCGATAATGCGGCAAAAAAATGGTTCTTCTCTTTTTCCTCGCCGACGCTTTCGTTAATTACCTTTTGATCACTCACCGTTTCATTTACAAAAGGGCTGAGGGCGCGGCCGTCCAGAAAGTCTTCAAAGGCATGAGGAACCTCATTAGGCTCTGCCATTCCCTGCCCGGTTTTATAACTCTTGGCTTGCGGCTTCGTCTGATCCAGAATTTCGATTGGCTGCTGGGCCACGCTGAGAGCGGGATGATTAAAAAACAAGGCGAGAAACGAAGCGAGAATTTTATATTTTAAATGAATCTTTATTTTCATAAGGGGGACACGTTTGTAAATCATTTTATAAAGTCTATTCATAGAATACTCAATGGGAGGTCGAAAGGCAACGCCCTTTTATATAGCAAGACTTAGTGATTTTTAACAAACAGTCTTTAAAGCGGGGATTTTAGCGGTAGTCTATGACTTTTTGTGAAGATAGCGGTCGATGCTAAGCGGGGCTTCTTTAATTCTCGCAAGCACAGCTCCAAAAAAAGAATTGGTTAGATCGATCATAAACATCTGCTGAATGGTAAGCTGCAGTCCCCCTTCTCCAAAGCATCCGCAATTTCCCGAGCCTGAGAACAAGCGGCCGCTGACGACGATAAGTACCGCGAAAAAAGCCGAGGCCGCAGCAAGTATCCCCGCACTCATCCGCAGGCCGAATCCTGAAAGAACAAACATCCCGAGCAGCCACTCGAGCCACGGCAACGTACGCGAAAGCCAAGGCAGAAGAACTTGAGGAATGAGGCCGTATTCAGCCATTGCCGCCTGGAAGTTTTCAGGCGGCTCCATAAGCTTGGAAAAACCGGCGTAGGCGAATACCCCGCCCAGGAATAAACGCATTGCCAGCATTACAGCAGCGGAGAAAAAATGTTTCCGGGTCATCATCAAGCCTTTGCGGTCTCGGGGACTGCTGATGCAATTACTTTTTCCACGAGCGCGGCGAGTTGAATGTGCCCCACCGCTCTTTCACCATTAACGAAGAAAGTGGGCGTGGAGTTGACCTGCACTTCTTTGCCCATCTCTTTTTCTTTGGTGATGACGTCCTGGACAGATGGGTCAGAAAGACAAGCTGCGAACTGGTCAAGGTTCAAGCCGGAATCTTTGGCATAAGTGATAAATTTCGCCGCCGGATTTTCAGGAAGTGACCATTCCGCCTGTTTATCGAAAAGCATGTCCTGGTATTCCCAGAAAAGTCTCTGCCGGTTCGCACACTCGGCAGCTTGATGGGCTATAACGGCCCATTGGTGACCGGTGAGCGGAAAATGCCTGTAGACGATACGCACTTTGTCCGGATATTTAACGAGCAGGGTCTTTACCACATCCTGGGCCGTACGGCAGGCGGGACATTGAAAATCACTGTATTCAATGATTTCAATGGGCGCATCTGACAATCCTTTTACCTTTTCCGAGGGACCCGTGAGCTCGCCCTTAGAAGTACTTTCTGTTTTAGACGAGGGCATCATGAAACTTCGGGCGACGACCACCCCTGAAACGAGAACAGTGATCAACACGGCCCCTGCGAATAAATACCTGCGGTTCATTCACAACCTCCTGTTAGGACGTCTTTTTCTTGGGCGAAACAATATTTTTTATGTCAGACATTTGAATGTTTTTAAAAGCATAGACACTGTCTCCCTCGGCAGACCTGGCGTGTTGAAGCGCTCTCGAAGCCAGCTCCAGTAAACCGGCATCGGTTTTTACCCCGTCATCAGGGTAGGTGGCGATTCCCACGCTGACCTTTAAATTCGGGACAGCCGTCTCGATGCCCGGACAATGTTCTCGAAAGGCCTTCATAATGCGGGCACCGAAAATGACCGCACCTTTTTTACTGGTGTCGGGCAGAAGGATTAGAAACTGGTTGTCGCCGTGCTGAATAAGCACGTCGTTTCCCCTCGCGAATTTCAGTACAAACTTGGCGCAGTCACGGATGACTTCGAGAACGGCGGGGCGGCCGCCAAGGCTTTCCGTGAAATTGAGATCCACCAGAATCACCGACAGCGGAAGAATGTAACGTGACGCCCTTTTGAATTCAGCGGCGATCCGTTCTTTCAGGTAGGCGTCAGTATAAACGCCCGTATCAGGGTTCCTCAGCGTTTCGCGCTGCCGCGTGTGCAGGAGCCGCACTTCACGATTGAGTTCGAGCATGCGGATCATCTGACGCATGAGAAAATAAACGCTGGTGTCCGAGAGTGACGGCTTTAATATGCAGAAGATGTTGTCCGATATCAGCGCGGATCCTGTATCGTCGTCTCCGATGACGACGATCGCTGAGAGAGGGAGCCTTTTACCAATTTCAGCCAGAAAATCCTGGGCTGCATCCTCGATAAAACTGAGGTCGACGAAAAGAAAATCGACCCGGTTTGCGTTTATCTCTTCGAGCACACCGGAGTGAGTGGTTATTGAAAAAAAACTCACGTTCAAACGCTGGCATACCCGGCGAATGACGGCCCCGTTATCCGCGTTAGAACCTATAATGAGGCAGGATATGGTGTTCTGCAATGTAATCTCCCTTGAGAGCGGCAGTTTGGCTGATCGTTTTATTATCGGCTAGTTTCATGCCCTCTGAAAGAAAACGGGCTGCGGTTCTGCCGACCCGATTTGATAAAGAACTGATCAAATCCGGTTGGAATGGCGGTTCATTTCCCGGATCCCTGCATTAATGGACAGCTCATTCAGTTCCTCGAGAGAGAGGGGAAGCGTAACGGACCAGTTCTGGGCGCTCATGGTTCCGGGGAAGTTGATTCTCGCATTCCATGGATCTTCCGAAAATAAACCGGCCACGGCGAGCCAGTCGTGAATGAGTTGAATGCTGAATATAGATTGGCTGTCGCCGGCTTTTCCGAGGGCTTTTTTTGCGACGGATGCGGGATCTTTCGCTTTCTCCGAACTCAATCCGAGAAATTCCAGGAACTTTTCTTTCTCATACCGCGACGCCTGAAAGTTAGCCGTCAGCTCCCCGATCCGGGAAAGTTCGATGCCGAGAGCTGAGGAAAGGCCATTTATATCGTTAATTTCTTTCTTCCATCTCATCCGTCCGTAGGCAGGGTCTTCAAAAATTCTGCCATACGAAGAGTCAAAATCGAGGCCGTATTGTTTGAACACTTTGCGCATAATCCCTTCGTCCGCCGTCCCGACTTCATGATTCCACCATGCCAGGAAAATGGGCATGTCATGCGTGGATAAAATCGCCGCCGAATTTTTCCGGTACGTTTTTGGGTCGAGAAAAGAGCCGTCCGTATTCCACGCTCTCTGCCAGCGCTGTACGTCCATTCCGGGAAGCGCATATTCGCTAAGGACTTTATAGGAACATTCCGGGACGACTCCCAGATCTTCGGCACAGGGAAGCATGTTCGTACTCTTCAACATGGCATCGAGGGTCGCCCTGCCGTGCACGTCCCATAAGGCCTCTTCTTCGGGGTCGAAGCGGCCGTTGAGGCCTGCGTTTTCCGGAGGCTCTTGAGAATCAATCGTCCACAGCCGGAAAAGACCTACGAAATGGTCGATGCGAAACATGTCATAAAAATTTTGCGCGTAACGGAGTTTCTCGCTCAAATAAGCGTAGCCGGTTTCTGCTATCGCTTCCCAACGGTAAGGCGGCATCCCCCACCGCTGTCCATTCGCCAGATAAGCGTCGGGCGGCGCGCCTGAAACTTTGTCGAGTTTGAAAAAGCCTTGATTGGCCCAAACATCGGAACTGTCTCTCGAAACGAGGAAAGGAAGATCTCCTATGAGAAATACGTTTTTTTTGGCGGCATAAGTTTTCACATCAGAAAATTGCTCGAACAGCTGCCATTGAAGCCAGGCGTGAAAGAGAATTCTACTTTCATGAGAGCGTTGTGTTTCCAGCATGAGAGCTTCATCTTTACGTTTAAAGGGTTCATCCCAGCTCTCCCAGGTATTCTCGGGAAAATTCTCTTTAAGAACCTTGAATAAAACATAATCTTCGAGCCAGAACCGGTTAGTCGTGCGGAAATCGGACAATTCGCCGGGAAGGGAGTCCTTGGAGGATTCAAAAATCCTCCAGAGCAGTTCGAGCTTCGCCTTTTTAATTCCGTAATCGACCCGGCCCTTTCCCACGGGAAACCTGGCCTTGAGAGTTTCCATATCTTGGCCAAAAGCTGAAATGTCCGCCTTTTTCAAATCCCAGAGATTCAAGTGCATGGGTTCAAGGGCAAAAGTGCTTTGGGAATCATAGGGTCTGAAATCAAATCCGACGTCGTTCATAGGCAGAAGCATGAGGATGCTCATGCCCGTCTGGTGCGCCCAATCGATCAACAGCTTGAGGTCCGGGAGCTCACCGATACCTACGCTTTTTTCCGAATATAGCGAGAATAAGGGGGCGCAAACTCCGGCGCGCCGGTTGACGCCGATGCGTTTCCATTTGTCGCCCGCCTGGGAACTGAGAAAACTCACGTACTCTTTACTGTCGAGTTCGGCATGCCTTAATTCCATAGCCGCATCCTTTTATTTAGTCGTATTCCTGATTTTGAAAGGATAGGCAAATTCGCTTTTCTTGGGTACTCTCAGCCTTCGGCTGAGGGCCTCGGCGAAGACTTCTTCCATTTCGTTCCATATTTTTGGGTCAATGTCGTCCCCGATTTCGAAACTTCCCCCGGCTATCGCGCCGTGGCCGCCCGCTTCGCCGCGGTTGGCGAAAATGTCCCGGAGCACGTTGCCCGCTTCGATATTAGCTTTCGACGACCGAAGAGAAACGTAGAGCCGTCCGCGGAAACGCCCCGTGCAGCATGAATACTTGATGCCCCTGTACGTCAACAGAAAATCCGCCACCTGCGACACCAGATCCGGGCTCTCAGCTTGACCAAGATGGGAGATGATCAGCCCCCTTCTCACCATTGCCTTTTGTATGCCTTTGGCAAGAGTGACAAAAAACTTTTTGGAGCGGGTCGGGTTTTGTATTTTAGCGAGGGCTCTCATGTCACAAAAAGGGATGACGGCGAGATAGGTATCAATGACCTGCTCCTGCGGCGTCCGGTAGAGATTGAGCGTATCGGACAAGATTCCGTAGGCCAGCGCCGTCGCAATTCTGGTGGGGATTTCTTTGCGTGCGATGATGAGAGCGCGGGCAAGAATCGTACAGGTCGCACCGCATTCGGTATCGATGATAGCGAGTTCCGCGTAGGGTTTCTTGATGGAAGGATGCTGGTCGATGACGATAGTCACCTTGCGTCCCATCGGGAACGAATTGTTTTCGAAATTGGGCTGCGTATCGACAAGGACGGTATGCTTGTAACGCTTCAGGTCCGCCGGTCTCAACTTGTGCACAGGAAGTTTAAGAATCTCGACCATCCCGCGGTTTTCGGTGCGGCCGATGATCCCCCCGTAAACAATGCGGGACTGAATATTGAAACACTCGCTTGCCAGGTATTGCAGAGCAACCGCACTCGCGATGGCGTCCGGGTCCGGATAATCATGAGTCATGATGAGAAGCGGAGAAATCCGTTTTTGTTCGCGGCCCAGAAAGCGGATAATTTTTTTCGCATTCAGGACGATATGCGAATTCGTATTGGGTTTTTCTCTCACTTCTTAATGCTCCCGACAACCGCTCCGTGCCAGTTCAAAACAACCTGCCGGCTAAAACGCCTGGCTTCCGCCTGGGCCAAAATTCCGCCGTACTTTTCATCCTCGGTGTGGAGGATTTCTTCAAAAGCGCTGCCCGGGAAAGGAAATTTAATAGTCCGCTCCGTTTCGTCAAAAGAAACAAGAATACCTGTGGGATTCTCCTCGTGATGATATTCAAATGCAAGCCATTTGTCATCCTCGCTGAAACTTACCCGCAGTCCATCCCGGTTCAGGTATTTAAGAATACCCAGCTGACGGCGAAGCTTGATGAGGTCCTGATACAGACGCAAGATCATGCCGTGCCGTCCTTCAGACGGTAGAGCCCAGTTCAATTTGGAGGTTTCGAAGGTCTTCGGGTCGGCCGGGTCAGGAACCTCATCCCAGCCGAAACTCTTAAATTCCTTCTTTCTTCCTTCCCGGACGAGCCGTGTGAGTTCTTTATCGCCATGATCGATAAAATACTGGAAAGGAGCTTCCTCGCCGTATTCCTGCCCCATCCAGAGCATGGGAATATGCGGACCCAGTAGCACCAGGACAGCGGCCAATTTCTGGGCTTCAAAGGAAATATGCTTATTAATTCTATCGCCCCAGGCCCGGTTTCCGACCTGGTCGTGATTCTGGCTATAGTGGACAAATCTTTCACCCGGCAGCCCTTCGGGCGAATTACCGTGATTTCTTTTGCGGTGGGCCGAATATTTCCAGTCATAGACATAACTCTGCTTGATCGCCTTGGCGAGATCACCAAGTCCCGTAAAATCTTCGTAATAGCCTTTTCTCTCGCCCGTAAGTGTCACACGGAGAGCATGATGAAAATCGTCGCTCCATTGCGCGTCGAATCCATAGCCGCCCTCTTCTTTAGTCCGAATGACTCTGGCATCGTTGAGATCACTTTCTCCGATAACGCAGACTTTTCGTCCCAGAGTGCGCGCCTGCTCGCCGAGCCGTTCTTGCAGTTCCTGGAGAACGTGCCTGGCGCCGAAATCATAAATGCCGTGAATCGCATCGAGTCTTAACGCGTCGATGTGATATTCCGTGATCCAGTAAAGGGCGTTTTCGATGATGAATTTTCTTACCTGTCCGCTTTCGGGCCCGTCATAATTGAGCGCGGAGCCCCACGGCGTATGGTAGGCCTCCGTGAAGTAAGGCCCGAAGTCGTTCAGATAATTTCCTTCGGGGCCAAAGTGATTATAAACGACGTCGAGGCAGACTGCGATTTTGTCACGGTGGCAGGCGTCGACGAGCTTTTTCAGGCTTTCGGGCCCGCCATAACTGTTCTGGACAGCATAAAGACCAACGCCGTCGTATCCCCAGTTTCTTTTACCCGGAAACTGCGCAACGGGAAGAATTTCAAGGCAGGTAATTCCCAGTTTCTTCAAATAGGGAAGTTTCTCTATGACGCCTTCGAAGGTTCCAGATTCTGTAAAAGTGCCCGTGTGCATTTCGTAAAGAACGAGATCTGCGGAGGAAATACCTTTCCACCCCTCGTCCTGCCAGACATGACCTGAAAGGTCCACTACTTCAGACGGACCGTGCACTCCATCGGGCTGATAACGCGAGCAGGGATCAGGTCTTTCTTTCTCTTTGTCGAGAATATAAGAATAGCGGGTACCCGCAGCAAAGGCCTGTGCAGAGACGGAAAAAAAACCATTCTCGTCTAGCTCCATTGGAAGAGTCCGTTTTTCCTTCTTTGAATGAAGTTTCACTTCCACCTGGCGGCATTTGGGAGCCCAGATACGAAAGGCCGTGCTGCCGTTTGGCTGGACATTCGCACCCGTTTCGAGCTGCCATGGAAGTTTTGATTTTTTAGAAATAACAACGGGCGCCGAGTTTTTTTTCATAAACCACTCCGGTTATTCAGCCGCGAGTATTGCGGCGTTCGAGGTCTGAAAAAGGTTTTCAATACGGAGGAACTCATTCCCATCCCGGGATTCGCACCGAAACTCTTTTCCGGTAAAGATATCCCGCCAGACTTTTCCCGAAGCTTCTTGAGGAAGCATAACGATTGTGTCTTTCCATGCGGCAGGCCCGGCAGTTTCAGCCGGGTCGAGCTTGGCAAAGAATCTCCCCGCAGCGCACAAAACGAAACGATTTTCATAAGTCCTGAGGTAGGCCACCACATGCTCAGCTTTTTCGCCTTCGGCTTTCAAGGGAAGATAGGCGCCCTTTACGAAAAGGCCCTGATCTTTTTCACGTAATTTGAGAGCACTTTGAATGACGAATAGTTTGGCCGCGCCATCAGCAGGATCCTTGAAACATTGCGTGCCTCCGGCCTTATCCTGCGTTTGCACCGCGGTGAGCATTTTACGCCTCAAATCGAAATCAACCTGCCGCCTGTTGTCCGGGTCGACAAGAGCATAATTCCACAACTCGGTGCCCTGGTAAATATCCACAACTCCCGGCGAAGCCAGGCGCAGGGTCAGGGCCGAAAGTGCGTTCATCTTTCCATACCTGGCGATCTTCTTTTGAAAGGACCTGAACTCCGTGAGAAACCCTTTCTCCGCCGTGTCGCCCAGAATCCCGTCGATAAACTTTTTGACGGCGCCCTCATACTCCGCATCCGGATTCACCCAGTTTGTATATATTTTGGCTTCCCGGAGCGCCTTCTCTACATATTCCCAGATTCGCCCCATGAAGGCCGGCATCGCAGACTCTGAAACATCCTCATCCGGCCATACGCCAAGCAAGGTCTGATAAATGAAATACTCGGTATTACGTCGCGGTTCGACCTTCTGCTCGAGCATGCACCTGTGTTTTTCATTGATTCGGCTCCACTTCTGGACTTGATTTTCCCACTCTTCCGGAATTTCACTGAGCACGTCGAGGCGCATTCTTACGTCTTCGCTCCGTTTGGTATCATGGGTGGACCCTGGGAAAAGGTTACCCTGCCATTTCTCGACGATCGCCTGATTCATCCGGTGAAACTCCGAAATTGAACAGCCGAAGTGATTAGGATCTCCCCCAACTTCATTGAGGGACAGCAGTCGGTTAAAAATGTAAAACGAGGTATCCTCGAGACCTTTCGCCATGACAGGCCCCGTGAGCTGCTGAAACCGCAGGACGAAATCCCGGAACAGGTATTTGTCTTCGGCCGTCTGCATCAGGTGTTCAAGCTTGAGCATAAGTACGTCGCGGACGAAATCGTAAACTGCGCCGGCAAGCGCCGGCGTGCGGCGCCTCGCCTTGTTGACAGCCGTAAGAATGTATTTTTCATCACGCCCGCTGACAGTTTCATCGCTCGGAGATATGTATGTGCGATAGACCGGAAAACACGCGATGATTTCGCGCAGGGCGAGCGTCAGATTAGCTCGCGTAAAATCCCGGAAATGGCGGTGTTTCTCCGAAATGGTTTTGAGCTTGCTCCCTAGATTGTTTATTTCGCTCGACATATGGATCAGGGCGAAATATTTTTTCTTATCGTAAATAAGCTGATCAAAATCTATCGCGTGCCCGATGAACTTTTCATAAAGGGAAAAAAAATCTTTTTGACTCGAACTGTCGACGAAGAGTCCGTTCAGGATATTGAGGCATTCGTAACCGACGGTACCGTGCACTTTCCATGCCGAGGGCAGTCTTTCTTCGAGATCGAGAATTTTCTCGATCACAACATAAAGAGGTTTCGCGCCGATGAACTCTGGCTCCTTGATCAGCTGATCGAAGGTCTTGCGTGCCTGCGCGAGATTAGCGGCGTCTCCTTCCTGCAGAACCCCGCGGTCCTTGAGGCTGCGGACGACGGCGTTCCAAATGAAGCGTTTCTGAAGATTGGAGAAATATTCCGGGGGATCATACAAACCGTCGGGATGATCGATTCGGAGCCCCTGGACTTTTCCCTCGGCGACGAGGTCGAAGACGAACCGGTGGTGCTCTTCGAAAACTTCATCGTCCTCGATCCTGAGAGCGGCCAGTTCGTTGATGTCAAAAAAACGGCGGTAGTTGATCTCTTCACTCGCGACGCGCCAGAAAGCGACCCGGAAAGACTGGTCGTTCAAAAGATCGTTGAGCAGATCAAAACTGTCCGGAATTCCCCCTTCGCCGTTGAAAATCTTCAGACGACCGTCGACAAATTCCCTGACGGCCGCGGAATTCTGGATGACGGCCGCAAGCCGGTTTTTTGAAATTTCCTTTTCGCGGTGCCGCTCGTTTACTTTCGCGTTATCGGTTTCGGCGCCTCCGGGAAGGTTCCGGAAGGCCGTAATCACGCTCAGGTATTCGAGGAGATCGGGATTCTGCTCGCCCAGTTTTTCTCTCAGTTCTTCTATTCCGTATTCAAGCACAGCAGGATAAGTTTTTGGATTAATGGGCAGTTCGGTTTCCCAGTAGCGGCACTGCAGGCCTTTTCCCGCGTAAACAAGTTTAAGCTCTCCATTCTCCAGTACTTTGCCGTACGCGTCTCCGAGTATGGGGATGAGAACTTTTTCCTTGAGTTCTCTTTTTTCAGGCTGCCAGTTGATATCGAAAAATTTCGCATAGATGGAACTCGGACCGTTTTCGAGAACGTCGAGCCAATACCTGTTTACGCCCGTAATGCCCATGTGATTGGGGACGACATCAACGAGATGAGTCAGGCCTTGTTCCCTGATAGCGGAACAGAAGGTTTCGTAATCTTCCGGGGTTCCGATTTCTTCGTTCACGCGGCCGGGATCGGTGATGTTATAGCCGTGCATACTCCCGGGAGAAGCCTGAAAATAGGGCGAGCAGTAAACGGTGCTCACGCCAAGCTGCTTCAAATAAGGAATAATTCCGGTCGCCTGTTTAAATGTGAGCTCTTTGCACATCTGAAGGCGGTAAACAGAAGACGGAATGCGGGCAGGATTAAGCTGGCTTCTCATGAGCTCCCGCAAAAGAGCTTCATCTACGCCCGTGTCGGGCTTGGTATTAATAACTTGAGAGGACATACAGTTTCACTTGAAGGGTTGATGCTGGTTCACTAAAACGATAGTGCGTTATTGTATGCCCGAGATTTAGTGAAACCTATCCGTATTTCCCTTAAAAGCAACTCATGCCCGGGAGGAAAGCCGGGTTTCGACTCTAGCTGACGACAGGCGGTTTTTTGGATTTTTCATCACTGGAGGATGAATCGCCCAGCCGGCGGAGCCCTTCTTCCTGGCCCGCTCCCCAGTAGAGCGTGAACGTGCGATAGGGCATTTCGATGCCCTCCTGCTCGAAACGGTAGATCAAGCGGCGGCGGAATTCACGGCCCACGTCCCACTGCTTGATCGGTACAGTCTTGATAAAAAATTTGATCTTTATTTCGGACTCTCCGAAAGAGTCGAGACCCAGCATCTCTAGATCATCGAGAATATACCGGCCGAAGTGAGTATCTTTTCGCATCTCGGCTCCGAGTTCTTTAATCACACGCATGACGCGGTCGACGTCAGACCCGTAGCTAACGCCGATGTCGAAAACGGCGCGGGACCATTCCTTGGTCAGATTGACTACGGAGGTAATTTCACCGTTCGGAATAAAGATAACGCTTCCGTCGAGATCCCGGAGCTGAGTCACCCGAAGATTCACCTTCTCGACGAGACCGCTAAGCTCGCCAATCTTGACGACATCGCCCACATGGTATTGTCCTTCAAGAAGAATGAAAATGCCGTTGATGACGTCCCTGATGAGGTATTGCCCACCGAAGCCAAATGCGAGCCCTACAATGCCAGCGCCGGCCAGAAGCGGAGCCACATTAAACCCAAAATTTTCAAGAACAATATAAAGAACTCCGATCGAAATCGCTACCGTCCCGAGCCAGTAAACAAGACCGGAAAGCGTTTTCAGTCGCAGCGTCGCGTCGCTTTCCCGGACGGCGTCTTTATTCGTGATTTTTGTCTCGAGTCTTCGGATGCCGAATGTGAGCAATTTATACAGGATCGAGCCGATCAGGATTATGACGAAAGCCCTGAGCAGCCTCAGGCCCGCGTTAATGATCAGGTCCCGGCTCCATATTTCACGCTCAACCGAGACTTCGCGTGCGGGATTATTTGTCCCCGGCCTCAGGTTTTGTGCCTCCTCTTTAAGATCTTCGGCGGTTGTTTTGATTTCGCTGGCAGCGGTACCGCTTTCATTCTGAGCACGAGCACTGGTTGAAAGCTGAAGGAATAGTGCGGGAAGCATCAAAAACATCAATAGGACACACCTTTTTTTCCCGTTCCAAAAAAGTTGCTCGACTCTCATCAGTCCCCCTTTGCTTCTTTATACCGGTCCAGGATTTTATGAATGTCACCGTCTACGGATTTCATGATCTGGCCGGCTGTGAAAATGAGGACTGAAAATTGCCAGCAATCTTCCCGGCCAAGGATCAACCCCGTATGGATGTTTTCCTGCTGTTGGAGCTGATCTTTATAATCTTTGGCGGCCTCCGAGAGCTTACCGTCATGGATCGAAATAGACAGGGTCCGGTTATTATAAACGAGAGAAGGAAAGCGGATACCTCTGACCAGAAGAAAACTCATGAAGGAGTCCGCGTCATTTTTTTTGGAATTATCCAGCTCGAAGCCCTCGAGCTGCGGGTAACTCGCCGGAAGCAGCAAAGAAGGCTTCTCTACGAGAACGCTGCCTTTTCTCACGAGAGTGTTTCCCGAATCGCTCAGCGACTCGGACATGAGAATGTAAGGAACCTCTGTCGCTTCAAAAGTTGCGAGGGGCTGGATGCGGGGACGGATAATTTCCGTATGCTTGAGAGCTTTTTCCCAGTTTTTTTCGATATCCATTTTTAACGCTCACTAACTTTCGCCTTTTTGTTTCACACGCGGGGCTGCTTGATTTCAAAGGTGGATTATAACACAGTCGCCCGTTCAAAAATCCGGAGGATCGTTACCATCCGAGAACTTTTTTGAAAGCTGCGGGAAGATGACGAGCAATGGCAAGCGCGGTCAGTCCGATCTGACCTGTTTCTTTAGCCGCCAGATCTCCGGCCAGGCCGTGAAAGTAAACGCCGAAGATCGCTGCCTCTTCGCATGAAAACCCCTGCGCCATCAGCGCCGCCACGACGCCCGTGAGGACGTCGCCGGAACCGCCTGTCGCCATGCCTGGATTTCCGGTAGGATTCAGCGTCGTTTTTCCGTTCCACGAAGCGACGACGGAATGCCACCCTTTCAGGACAAGCGTCACGTTATGGCTGACTGCGGCCTCTCGTGCGCACCGCATTCTTTCGATGTCGGTGCCAGAGGGTTCGCCCGGAAAAAGGCGAGAAAATTCTCCGGGATGGGGTGTAAGGACAGCGCGTCCTTTGGTGGCCTTGAGAACCTCAGTCTTTCCGGCTAGTGCATTTAATCCGTCGGCGTCGATTACAAGCGGCTTGGATGTGCGGCTGATGATATCCCTGATGAGTTTCTGAGTCTCCGGAACGGTGGACAGACCAGGCCCGATCGCAAGGACATCCTGGGTTTTTTCGAACTCCAGAATGCTCTTCAGGGATTTAGCAGAGAGAGAACCGCGGGCTCCGGCCGGAAAAGGGCGGACCATGACTTCTGCTTCGCGGGAAGCGGCGATCGCATAAATATTTCGCGGCACGCCAAGCGTAACAAGGCCCGCTCCGGAATAAAGCGCGCCCGCCGCTGTTAAATGAGGAGCTCCGGGAAAATTCTCCGAACCGGCCAGGATGAAAACTCTTCCAAAACTTCCCTTGTGAGACTTCAGCTTCCGGACTTTCCAGCGGGCTTTGATTGTTCGGGCGAGGTCAGCCGTCATAGCGGATTACTTTAGTGACGCGGAGATTGCTTTTTTCATCTCGGACACGGCCTGGCGCATGCCTGTGAAAAGTGATCGGCAAACGATGGAATAGCCGATGTTCAACTCTTCGATTTCTTCGATCTGGCAAACGGCTGCTACATTCGCATAGTCAAGCCCGTGCCCGGCGTGAACGTGAAGACCGAGTTTGGCGGCCAGTTTCGCCGCCTTTGAGATTCGCATGATCTCCTTCTTGCGGGCGTTTCCCTGAGTTGCGGCGTAACGGCCCGTATGGATCTCGACCGCATCCGCTCCGAGAGAAGCCGCACGGCGGATAGGGTCTTCTATCGGATCGATAAAAAGACTGACTTTGATTCCCTTCGCCTGGAGCCGTGGGATAACGAGACTCAGTTTCTTGAATCCTCGTGCGACGTCGAGTCCGCCCTCAGTCGTCAATTCCTGCCTTTTTTCCGGAACGATGCACGCTTTCCCGGGACAAGTCCTGAGAGCTATTTCAATAATGCCGGAATGCAGCGCCAGCTCGAGGTTCATGGGGACCTTCAGGAGTTTTTTTAATTCAGGGAGGTCCCGATCCTGAATGTGCCTGCGGTCTTCCCGGAGATGGACCGTGATCTGCCCGGCGCCGCCCTTCACCGCCTCGAGAGCCGCGAGCGCGGGGTCGGGGTGATACCCGCGCCTGGCCTGACGCAGGGTTGCCACGTGATCGATGTTGACGCCCAAAAGAGGCGGGCGTTTCCTGATATGACGAGTCATTTAAATCCTTTACTTCCCTTTTTTGATGACAACTTCCACGGACACGTCCGATCCTTCCTTGAGCGCGACTTCTTCGGGGAGGACGATATTGACGGTTTGTTTATGGACTCCGGGGGGAAGTGCCGAGACATCAAGGTAAGCGAGAATATTATCTTTCTCGAGCTTCTCGAGCTGGCGGCGCGAACCTTTAAGGACGAACGACAGCGAGGCGGGCGTCAGCTGGATCTCGCGGCTCTCGTCAGGGTTTTTCAACACCTTGATTTCCACTTCTCTGAATTCCTTTTCATCAAACTCTTCCTTGATCGGTATGAATACATCGATCAACGCCTCGCTGAGAGCTTTGACGTTATCAGGCAGGTTGAGTTCCACGGTCCTGCGGAAAGAACGGATTCGGCCGACCAGATCAACGGGTTTTGTCTTCACAAAATCGAGTCCGTCGATCTGCGCCTTGGGCCCCTCTACAAGAATGGCGTTCGGATTGAGCTGAATTTCCTCTTCTTTCACTTTGTAGCCGAACGCAGGTTCGCCGAGAAAGGCGGGGCTTATTTCGAGTTTTTTGATGATCAATTCGTCGAGCGTGATCTGGATCACTTCAGGCTCGATCTTGGTAATCTGGATATAAGGAGCTGAAAGATGAATTTCGCGCGGCTCGAGCCGGAATGAATAATCTCCCGCCGAGCTGACGCCCGCTTCGATTTTGTGGGTCGCCCGGATTTCCTCGGAAGCAACCTTGGAGAGCATGCCGCGCGGGGCTTTCAGCGTCACCTGAATAGTTTCTGCTGAAATTTTCAGGATGCTCATTTGTTTGTTTTCGATCTGGATTTCGAGAGGAACGGTCCGCGTAATTTCGATGCCTTCTTCACCGACGGCGTAGTACCAGAGTCCTACCGCGAGCAGAAGAGAAACGAGTTTCAGACCCCAGTCACGGGTGAGCCAAGCCGTCATGCCCGCTGCCTTTCTTTGAGAAGTTTAAAATTTCTCTTAATCTGTTCGCGCAGCGTTTCTTTCGTTTCGGAAGTACGGAAGAGGCTTGAAAGGACCCTTTTGAGCCCCTCGGTATCGAGGTCGCGGGTCAATTTACTGTGAACGGAAACAGATATGGCCCCGGTCTCCTCGGAGACGATGACACATACGGCGTCCGTTTCTTCCGTCAGCCCGATCGCTGCCCGATGCCGCGTACCCAGGGAGCGCGAAATATCCATGCTCTGGCTCAGCGGGAAAAGGGAGCCGCAGGAGGCTATCCGGCTGCTTACGACGATGACACCGCCGTCGTGTGTCGGCGTATTTGGCGTGAAAAGTGTGATGAGAAGTTCAGCACTGATCTTTGCGTCGATCGCGATCCCACTTTCGATATAATTCTTGAGGCCGACGTCCCTTTCGATCGCGATCAATGCTCCGACCCGTTTACGCGAGAGCTGCTCGCAGGTCTGGACGATTTCGTCCACGGTGCCGCCTTTTTTCAGATACGAAGCGCGGAAAGTGTTCTGACCGATACGCGCGAGTGCCCGGCGAAGCTCCGGCTGGAAAATAATGAGGATGGCCACGACGCCGACCGCGAAAAGTTTGGTAAGCACCCAGTTGACCGTATAAAGACCGAGCCACTTCGCGATATTGAAAATAGCCGCGAGAATAATCAGACCCAGAAGCACCTGCATGGCCCGAGTGCCTTCGAAGAAACGGATAAGACTATGAAGAAGAGTCCAGATGAAAAGGATTTCGAGTATCGGCCGCCAGATAATAAGAAGTGTGTCCATCGCTACCGCTTTCCAAATATCATCAACACAAACGTTAACACGGCGCTGCCGAGCAGACAGGTCGCTAGCGGAAAAAAGAAGACGAAATCGCCCTTTCGATAATAAATGTCACCCGGCAATCTGCCGATCCCGGGTATTTTACCGCAGAAAAAAAGCAAAAGCCCAACAGCAGCCAGAAACAGACCGGCAAAAATGAGGGTTTTCGCAAAATCGTTCATACCCGAAAACATTGCCTTTCGTAGCTCGAAACGGACCTGATTGCTGAAGTTCCGTTACCGATCCGAAACAAAGTTACTATAGCACAGTCAAACTTAGCCTAGCAACCTCGTTCCCCCGTGAGGCTTACTGAAATCAGAAAGCTAAGAGGCGTACTACCAAGACGCGGGATCCGTGCAGAAAATTCGGGTAGAATTAAAAAAGTTCGCTCGAAGGAGACGGCTGTTTAAGGCCGAAGTGAGTATACGCTTTGGCGGTTGCAACCCTTCCCGCAGAGGTGCGTTTTAGAAAGCCGCGCTGAATAAGATAGGGTTCGTAAAGTTCTTCGATCGTTTCACCGGATTCACCTACGCCAACCGCAAGGGTATTGATACCCACCGGCCCACCCTGACATTCGTGGAGAATGTATTCCAGTACTCTTTTGTCCATATGATCGAGGCCTTCTTTATCGACTTCGAGCATCTGGAGGCCGGCATCCGCGACCTCACGGGTGATTTTTCCTCTTGTCTTGACCTGGGCGTAATCTCTGACGCGGCGAAGAAGCCGATTCGCGATCCTCGGCGTTCCGCGGGAGCGGCGGGCGATTTCTGAGGCTCCTTCCGGATCAATTTCGATTTTAAGGATCTGGCTCGAACGGTTGACGATCTGGGTCAGTTCCTCATCGTCGTAATAATTCAGACGGTCGACAATGCCGAAACGCGCACGCATGGGCGCCGTAAGAAGGCCGCTTCGGGTCGTGGCACCGATTAGAGTAAAAGGAGGAATGTTAATTTTGACCGAGCGGGCGTTCGGCCCTTTGTCGATCATGATGTCGATGCAATAGTCCTCCATGGCGGGATAAAGATATTCTTCTACCACATGGGACACTCGGTGGATCTCGTCGATGAAAAGCACGTCGCCCTTTTCAAGATTGGTAAGAATCCCGGCGAGGTCGCCCGGCCGTTCAAGAACGGGCCCCGAAGTGGTGTGGAGATTAGCACCCATTTCGTGAGCCACTATATTGGCGAGAGTTGTTTTGCCGAGTCCCGGAGGACCGAAGAAAAGAAGATGGTCCAGCGGCTCCTGTCGCTGGCGGGCCGCCTCGACATAGATTTTCAGGTTGTCTTTGAGTTTCCGCTGGCCCACGAAGGCGTCAAAAGAGTTTGGCCGCAGTGTAAGATCGACTTCGGTGTCTTCGGGCTTGATGCCCTCGCTCAGGATCCGGTCTTCACTCATCTAGTGTCTCATCTGCAGGAGTGCGGACGGCGATCTGTCGAAAATCGAAGAGAGTATCCGATTCCCGGCTCGCTGCACGTTCGGTTACATAATCGGAAAGCAAAACGAAATCATCTTGGGATATTTCAATAAAAGAAGCGGAGACGTAAAACATTTTTCGCGGCCAGGCGGATGAAACGCTGATCACCTGGGCGAAGGCGGAAACTTTCGCACACAACGGCGGAAGGAGAATCTGAACCCGCAGGACAGAACCTTTGAGCAGTTTTTGGCGGGTATAAAAACGGACACCCCCCGCGCTGATATCCTTGGTATTCGCCGTTTCGATAGCATTCGGCTGGTCTTCATGCATGGCCCAGTACTTGATCAGATAGGTCGCCTTTAAACGTTCAAAGCGCCGGTCGTTCTTTATCTTGTAGGATCTAGCGAGTGAATTCGGCATAGTCGATCACCTTCTTTTTTTCGGAATTAACTGACGTACTTCAAGGCAGTACGAACAAGATCCTCGACAGTCACAGAGGCCCCTCCGCCGTCTTGCATAACTCGATCAACCGCTTTTTTCGCACCCGGCCGGGTATAGCCGAGAGAAACGAGAGCACCCACGGCGTCTTCCGCTTTCTTTCCTTCCGAGGGTTTGCCTCCGGCTTTCAGCGGCACCGTTCTCCGGTCGAGAACCATTCTTTCTTTCAACTCGAGAATAATCCGCTCGGCGGTCTTACGCCCGATCCCTGAGATAGAAGAAAGAATCGGAATCGATCCTTCGGCTATCGCCTGTTTCAGTTCGTCGAGCGGCATGCCCGAGAGCGCCGTCATCGCGACCTTTGGCCCCACGCCCGTAACAGAAAGTAGCTGCCGGAAAAGCTCTCTTTCATCTTCGATCATAAAGCCAAAAAGAAGGTGCGCATCCTCACGGACAATAAAATGCGTGAGAATCCGGACCTCGCTGCCCAATGGGCCCAAGGAGGAAAACGTCGACAGCGGCACCTGGACCTGAAACCCGATACCCCGCACATCGATAACGATGTTCAAGGGATTTTTTTCAACAAGCTTACCTTCCAAGTGATGGTACATAGGTTCTAAACCTGCCTGGCGATGAACTGTTTGGGGCCGGCCGCCGCCATAAGGGTTAGCGCCGGCTTAGTGTGGAGATGACAAATAGCGAGAGCCAAAGCGTCCGAGGCGTCTGACGGTGCCGTTTTCTCCAGGGTTAGCAGCCTTCGAACCATCTGCTGAACCTGCTCTTTGCTTGCGTGTCCGTTACCCGACACCGCCTGCTTCACTCGGGTCGGAAGATATTCTGCTACTTCGACGCTATGTTCTGCCGCGGCGAGCATCGCGCACGCGCGCGCTTCGCCGATGCGGATCATCGCCTGCAGGTTTTTCGCGTAAAAAATATTCTCGAGAGCCATGATTTCGGGCCTGTAGATCTTTATAAGCTCGCACAGGCTTTGATAAATTTTCTTGAGGCGCTCGGGGAGAGGCGCTTTTTTTTGAAGTGTGATCACTTCGCAGTGGAGCATCGCATATTTGTTGCCGCTGGCTTCAATGACTCCGACGCCCGTCTTCCACGTGCCGGGATCTACTCCCATAATCTTCACTCTAGGACATCTCCTTAAGGATTTCTTCAGGAATGTCGCCGTTCATATAAACTTGCTGGACATCATCATGGTCTTCGAGGATCTCGATAAGTTTGATGACCGACCGCGCACCGTCGCTCGTCAGAGGAGTCACATTTTTTGGAAGCATCGTCAGCTGCGCCGATTCCATTTTTATTCCAGCTTTCTCGATGGCTGCCCTGACCGTTTCGTAATCATGAAAAGAGGTGACGATTTCAAACGAGTCGTTCGCCTGATTCAAATCTTCGGCTCCGGCTCCGACAGCCACTTCCATGAGCTGGTCTTCATTAGCCGCCGATTTTGAAATAACGATGAGGCCCTTCTTTTCAAAAAGCCAGGCTACCGACCCGGGCCCGGCCATGGAGCCGTTTGCTTTGGTGAAAATACTCCGGATTTCCGCCGCAGTCCTGTTCTTGTTGTCCGTCAGGCAGGCAACAAGAATCGCGGCGCCTTCGGTGCCGTAACCTTCATAGGTGAGCTCTTCGTAGGTAACACCCTCGAGTTCTCCCGTGCCTTTTTTGATGGCGCGGTCGATATTGTCGGCCGGCATATTAGCGTCCTTCGCCGCCTGAATCGCCGTTCGTAACCGGGGATTCGTAGCAATATCCCCGCCTCCGTTCTTGGCCGCTACCGTGATTTCCTTAATGACCTTAGTAAAAACTTTTCCCCGCTTCGAGTCGGCCGCGGCTTTCTTGTGTTTGATACTGGCCCACTTACTATGTCCTGACATGCTCTACTCCTTGATGGCTTCTATCATTTTAACTGCGTCCCTTACGCAAGAGACGTTGTGTACTCGGATCATGTGAATACCTTGAAGCACGGCAAACGCAGCGGCCCCCGCGGTACCGCAATCCCGCTGTTGCGCTTCTTTTCCAGTCACCTTTCCGATAAAGGCTTTCCTGGAAGGACCGAGCATGATAGGCCTGCCCATTTTATGAAAAAGACCCGCGTGCCTCATGAGTTCGATATTCTGTTCGGCTGTTTTCGCAAAGCCCAATCCCGGATCCACGGCTATTTGTAAAAGATCGACTCCGCCGGCGCAGGCTGAATAAACTTTTTCGTTCAATTCGGAAAGAACATCGCTGGTAACATTTGAATACTGCGTAAGCGTCTGCATCGTCTTCGGAGTTCCGCGCATGTGCATTAGAATCAACCCGCAGCCGGAATCTGCCACCACGCGAGCCATGGTTTCCCCTGAGACGGAAAGTCCGCTGACATCGTTGATAATATCGGCGCCTTCGTTAATACATTCGCGTGCCACTTCGGTTTTAGACGTATCGATCGATATAGGAACCACCGTTCTCTTCCGGAGAGCTTTCAGCACGGGAAGAAGCCTGACAAGTTCTTCTTTCGCATTAACGGTATCCGCTCCCGGCCTCGTCGATTCTGATCCCAGGTCCAGCATGTCGGCACCTTCGGCGAGCATTGCCTCGGCACGTTTTAGCGCATCTTCGGGACTGAGACAAAGTCCCCCGTCTGAAAAGGAATCCGGCGTTATATTAAGGATGCCGGCAATCCATGTCCGGTCAAATTCAATCTTGCGGTCCCGAATCTTCCATTGCACGGGTATCAGTTTTGATCTGCTGCTGGAGATTTTTCGGGCTTTGGAGTGGCGTCTGACGACTCGAGCTTGCCGTTAAGCCCAACGAGTTCCTTGATCTCATACTCATCCAGAACTTCTTTTTCAACAAGACTCTGGGAAAGTTTATTTAATTTATCTCGATTATCGGTAATGATTTTATGTGCCGCTTTATAAGCCGTGTCCACAATACTCCGAACTTCCTCATCGATAAGAATCGCTGTCTGCTCTGAGTAATCACGATCCTGCATGATATCCCGGCCAAGGAAAACCTGCTGATCCCGTCTTCCGAAGGTGAGATTGCCAAGTTTGTCACTCATGCCAAGTTCGCAAACCATAGAATGAGCGAAACGGGTCGCTTTCTGAAGATCGTCTGAAGCGCCCGAGGTAATTTCTCCAAAATAAATGGATTCGGCGATTCTGCCGCCCAGAAGAACCATGATTCGGTGGCGGATTTCGTTTCTTGAGATCAGACTCCGGTCTTCGAGGGGAAGCTGAAGTGTATAGCCGCCTATGCCGTGACCGCGGGGAATAATGGAAATTTTATGGACGGGGTCCGAACCGGGAAGCATGAGAGCGACAAGGGCATGGCCGGATTCATGAACAGCCTTGATTTCTTTTTCCCGCTTCGAGATGACACGGCTTTTTCGCTCAGGGCCCACCATGACGCGTTCGATTGATTCTTCCAGCTCCTGCTGCCCGACTGATTCCTTTTTTCTGCGGGCGGCGAGCAGTGCGGCTTCGTTGACAAGGTTCGCCAAGTCCGCTCCCGAAAAACCAGAAGTCTGCCGGGCGATCTTTTGGAGATCGGACAAGGGATCAAGTTTCACATTCTTCACATGAACAATAAGGATTTGTTCTCTGCCTATGATGTCGGGGCGCTCAACCATAACCTGCCTGTCAAAACGGCCCGGCCTCAAAAGAGCGGGGTCGAGGACGTCGGGCCGGTTCGTTGAAGCGATGATGATGACACCCGCATGAGTATCAAAACCATCCATTTCCACGAGGAGCGCGTTCAGTGTCTGTTCACGCTCGTCATGACCGCCTCCAATTCCGGCAAAGCGCTGACGCCCGACCGCGTCGATTTCGTCAATAAAAATAATCGCACCGCGGCCGCTGACCTTGGCGGCCTTTTTACCCTGTTCGAATAAATCCCGTACCCGGGCCGCTCCGACGCCGACAAACATTTCGACAAAGTCAGAACCACTGATCGAAAAAAACGGCACATCGGCTTCACCTGCCACGGCTTTGGCAAGAAGCGTCTTTCCGGTACCAGGAGCTCCCATGAGAAGAACACCCTTGGGAATTCGCCCGCCGAGTTTCTGGAAACTCAGCGGATCTTTCAGGAAGTCGATGATTTCCTTGAGATCTTCCTTGGCCTCTTCAACGCCCGCGACATCGGCGAAAGTGTAGCGTTTTTCTTTACCCGACAGCTTCGCACGGGATTTCCCGAAAGAAAACAGGCGTCCGCCGCCTTGCTGCACTCCTCTGTAAACAAAAAACCAGAAGAAAGCGATGAGGAGCAGGACAGGAGCGATGGAATAAATAAGATTGCGCCAGAAAACCTGAGGTGGATTGACCGCGAAATTGGGCACATTGCGGCGCAGGAGAGGAATCAGTTCCGGATCTACCGCAGGAACGTGAACCTGAAAATAGTCACCTGATTTAAGTTTTCCGCGCACGATATCTTCGACCATCTCGGCTTGGACGACCTCCCCTGACTCTGGATTTCTCTGCAGCATGGAAAAAAACTCGGAGTAGGAAACCTGATGAACTTCCATGCTTGGGAAAACAAATATCTGCAAAGCGAGGAAAGAGATGAGAATGATGAGAAATATCGCTGCCAGACGCTTGCGTTCGGGATCAGGACTTTTAGGAGGCGGTGGGCGTTTGCCGCGATTCTGCGAGAATTGATTATAATCTGTCATAGATACAGCTTCCTTCTTTTTTGTGCTTTGCAGTTCCGGTTATGGTATCACGGCACCGGGGAACATATCAAATGTCTTTATCGCGTCTTTCTCTTATAAATAGAGATGCGGGAAGAACTTATCGTGATATCAATGTTCTTTTTCAGCGAATAGCGAAAACTGTTCCGCAGAAGTTCCTGTTTTAAATTTTTCCAATTGTCGTAGTTGATCCCGCTTCGCGCGTCAATATTAGCAAGCAGACGGTTCAAAATCCGGAACTGGAGCGCGGCGGGGAGCTCCCGGAAAGACACGGTATCGAGGGTAATCCTGTCTTTCGTTTTACTCCGGAGGACTTTCCCGGCATAATGGTCTACGAGCTCTTCGAGCCCGTCTGTCTCCTCTTGAATAATCGCAGGAATCCTCGCCAAAGCCTCCTGAACCCGCGGGTTGTAGTCCTTTTCGAGCGCCGGCAAAAGCTCCAGCCGAAGCCGGTTGCGCAAATACACGGTTTTCTTATTGGTTTCGTCCGTGCAATATTTGAACCGGTTCTTTTCTAAAAAAAAAAGGATTTCTGTCTTTCGGCAAAAGAGCAGCGGTCTGATCACCTTTAAACTTCCCAATTTCATCGTTTCCCGGATCCCAAGAAGACCTTTCGAACCCGTTCCCTGAATCATTCGCATTAATACCGTTTCAGCCTGATCGTTGAGGGTATGAGCGAGTGCGAGACTTCGGCATTTGTGCTCACGCGCTGCCTCTCCAAAGAAACGGTAGCGGAGGGTTCTCGCTGCCTCTTCCGGCGACAACCGGTGAACTTTTGCATAAGTTTTGACGCTCTCTTTACTGCCCACAAAAGAAACACCGAATTGACGCGCAAGTTGTTTAACAAACTTCTCGTCTCGGAGCGCCGTTTTTCCTCGCATACCATGATTAAGATGAATGAGGCCTAGCCGCAGATTCCATTTTTTTTTGGGAAGGAGACGCAAGAGATGAAAGAGAGCGACGGAATCGGGACCGCCAGAGCAGCCGATGAAAATCTTTTGCCTCGGTTTAATGAGGTTTCTCGAGAGGATATGCCGCTCAAAAGATGTAAGCAGAGCTGAAGGATCAGGAAGAGTGGCGGAGGGCGGGATCGAACCGCCGACGCGAGGCTTATGAGTCCTCTGCTCTACCAACTGAGCTACCCCGCCATGAATGGATTTAATAGTAGGTTTCAAATCAAAAAGATAATTTCCGGGCGTAAAAGCGGGCCATAGTAGCACAGAACACTAACGGCTGGCAAGATGCGGACAGCCGCCAGGGCTCCCCTGTATTTATCCCGTAACCGCCCCTTTGGAAGCGGATGAAACGAGTTTGGCGTATTTTGCCATGACGCCCGATGTATAGCGCGGCTTGGGTGCTTTCCAGTTCTTCATACGAACTTTTAGCTCTTTCGCCGTAACGAGCACATCGATACGTCTCTTCGGAATGTCAAAACGGATGATATCGCCTTCGCGCACAGCGGCGATAGGGCCGCCATCGGCAGCTTCAGGCGCAACGTGTCCCGCCATGAGGCCATGGGTAGCCCCGGAAAAACGTCCGTCAGTCAGAAGCGCAACAGTCTCACCAAGACCTTCACCGACAAGGGCTGCAGTAACGCCAAGCATTTCGCGCATGCCGGGACCGCCTTTGGGTCCTTCATAACGAATGATGACCGTATCACCGGCCTTGATCCTGCGCTTCTTCACCGCTTCGAACGCATCTTCTTCGCATTCGAAAACGCGCGCGGGTCCTTCATGCACCAGCCTCTTCTCTCCTGCAACTTTCAGCACGCATCCTTCAGGCGCGATATTTCCCTTGAGAATGACAATGCCCCCGGTCGCTTTCAGGGGAGCCGAGAGAGGCATGAGAACCTTCTGGCCTCTCACTTCTTTTCCTGAGGCCGCTTCCTGACCGATGGTTTTGCCGGTGACAGTCATGCAGTTTTCATGAAGAACTCCGGCTTCTTTCATCCGCTGAGCGACGATCCTGAATCCGCCCGCGTGGTAAAGATCACTTGCTACGTAGCGGCCGCCTGGCTTCAGATCCCCCAGGAGCGGCGTTTTGCTGCTGATCTTGTCGAAATCCTCGATCTCGAGTTTGATTCCCATTTCGTGCGCAAGCGCGAGCAGATGAAGGACCGCGTTCGTCGAACCGCCCGTCATACAGACCGAAACGATGGCGTTTTCAATCGATTTGCGAGTAATGATTTTGGAAGGCCGCAGGTCTTTCTTCAAGAGTTCCATAATGAGCGCGCCCGTGTCGATGCAAGCCTTGTCTTTTTTTGGGTCCATGGCAGGGATTTCGTTCATCCAGATGGGAGAAATACCCATCAGGGAGAACGCGATCGACATCGTATTAGCGGTAAACTGGCCGCCGCAGGCACCGGCATTGGGACATGCTTTATTTTCGATCGCGCAGAATTGCTTTTCAGTGATGCGGCCGGCGGAATAAGCGCCAACAGCTTCAAAAACGTCCTGGATTGTCAGATCACGCCCGTCAAGACGGCCCGGATAAATCGATCCGCCATAAAACATGAGGGAAGGAACATCAAGTCTAGCCAGAGCCATGACGGTACCCGGAATGGTTTTGTCGCAGCCGGAGATTGCAATGATGGCGTCGAAATAATGTCCGCGGGCGACAAGCTCAATGGAGTCCGCGATGACCTCCCTGCTGATGAGAGACGTTTTCATGCCTTCCGTCCCCATCGTAATGCCGTCAGAAATCGCGATCGTGTTGAATTCAATTGGCGTGGCACCGGCCTTGCGGACGCCTTCCTTCACTTTTTCGGAAAGCCTGCGAAGGTGAAAATTGCAGGGCATGGTCTCGATCCAGGTATTCGCAATGCCGACCATCGGTTGGTGGATCTCTTTGTCAGTCAGCCCCATGGCTTTTAGCATGGCCCGTGCCGGCGCCCTGGAAGGTCCTTCTGTAATCACCGCGCTTCTCTTATTCAATTTCATAAAGCCTCCGTGTCACCATCACCCGGCGTTTCCCGGGCACTCTCGTCATCAAAGGTAAAAAGAGCCGCCATTATAACTGATACTCTGATAAACTAGAAGAAATTCCAAGTCACTGTAACCGGAAAAACATGAAACAAAAAAAACCCTTCGATAAAATCCCTGTCCGTCATTTCGGCGGCATCATTTTTGACATCGACAATGTGCTTATCGACACGCGGGAATCGTATCTCGAAACGATCCGCTGGACGATTGAAATCTACCTGACCTGGGGAAAGGTCCCGCTTTTCGAGCCCGCACCGAAGAAGATGCGGCCCGCCATTCTTTCACCCGAAGAAGTCGAACAATTTAAATTGCTCGGCGGTTTCAACGATGACTGGGACTGCTGTTACGGACTTCTCGTTTACCTGCTCAGCCTGAAACCGAAATCAAGATCAGCCCTGGACCTCAAGAAAGCGATCGACCTCAAGGCTTTCTCCCGGGAGATTGTAGACAGGCCGCTGGGAGTCAACGGCATCGTGAAAAAACTCGGTCGTTCGCAATTCGTCATGATCGAAAAAATCGCCCGTATCTTTCAGGAAATCTACCTCGGCCCCGAGCTTTTCATAAGGCTGGAAAAGAAAAAACCTGCTTATTGGCTGAAAAAAGGGCTGCTTCAAAAAGAAAAATTGATTTTCCGGATCTCCACCCTGCAAAGGCTTAAAGACAATGGCTTTAAACTCGGGATAGCGACCGGACGTCCGCGTTTTGAAGCCGCGTATGCGCTGAAACATCTCGGCATACTCGACTTCTTTACGGCGATGACAACGGCTGACGAAGTAAAAAAAGAGGAACAGGAAAAGAAGCAGTCCATGCGAAAGCCCCATCCTTTCTCCGTGCTTGAAACGGCAAAAAAACTTCAGTGTGCAGAGGGACTCATTTATCTCGGGGATCTGCCGGACGATATCGTGGCCGCCAATCGGGCCAAAGAATTTATCGATATAAAATCAGCCGCCCTGATGACGATGGCGGCGAACAAAGCAGCGGCGCTTGCAGAAATTAAAAAGCATCATCCCGATTTCATTTTAGATAAGCCCGGAGATCTGGGAAAAATCGTCAAGTAGCGTTGAAATTCATTCCAAAAAATCAGGTATTGACCGATTTTCTCATGAGGTATCCGCCCAGAATCAAAAGCAGGAGATTAGGAAGCCATAAAGCGATAGGGGCTGGAATAAGATCCCTCATCGAGACGGTTTTCGCTCCCACGAACAAAACATAATAAAGACAAGCCGCCGACATCGAGATGGCGAAACTCACCACGACTTCCCCTCTTTTCACAAGAATCGCGACCGGCACTCCGACAAATACGAAAATAAAGCTCCCGAAGGCGAAAGCAATCCGGTCATGGAAAGCGGTCCATAAACGAGGGGTCTCTTCCTCTGTCGCCTGGCTGCCGTTCAATTTGACGAGCAGTTCTGCAAGCGTGAAATCTTTCATCTTCTTTTCCATCCTTTGAATGTCTTCCTGGCCGAATGACGGGAACTCGTAGCTCTCGAATTGAATGGATTGCACTCCCTTTGATTTAGCGTCGGAAACACTCCCGTTATACAGTTTGATTTGAACCGCGGACTTTTCGGGCAGGGATACGATTTCTCCCCGCTCGGCGATGATGGTTCTTATGGGCTGGTCCGTGGGACCGACTTCATAAGCAACGATATCGCGCATCGTGTCCCCGTCAAGTTCCTTGGCGAGAAAGATCACCTGATCATTGAGCTTTACGAAACGGCCGGGTTCGATAAGCGCTTTGGGGTGCTTGATCAGCATTTTCTTGGTGGTCTTCCTGAGCTGGAAGCCGGCTTCAGTCGCAACCTGATCATTGAAAACGAACATGACAAAACTGAACATGAGCCCGACGATGAACGCCGGCATCATCACGTGATAAGGATGAATCCCCGAGGCTTTGAACGCCCGGACTTCATTATTCTGGGCAAGATTGCCGAATACGATCATAACCGCCGTGAGCAGACTCATCGGGACGGTGAAGCTCAGCATTCGCGGAAAAGAAAGGACGATCATATAGAGCGTATCCATTAAGGGTACTCCCCGGCCGATGATGAAATTTGCGACCTTGACGAGATATCCCGCCATGAAAATAAAGCTCAGGGTGAGAAGCGAGAGGAGAAATGGGAGAAACAGTTCCTTGAAGATGTATTTTCTTATGATTTTCATGATTAGGGCTCCAAAGGCACGATGGCCAGGCAATAAATTAAAACATCGCCTTCGCAGTGTCTATAAATAGTTGCGGCGGCCGGAGATCATCAGCCCGTATTGCGGAGACCGTGAGCGACCCCGTTAATAGAAAGGAAAAGAGCTCTTTCGATTTCTGTGTCCGAGCTTTTCGGCTTTTTTGCGAGGCCGCGGAGGCGCTCGATAAGTATGACCTGAGCATAACTGAGCGGATCGACGTACGGATTCCTTAGCCGGATCGAGTGCTTGAGTATCGCCGTATTTTCCAGAATTTCATTCTGTTCGGTAATGGAAAGCACGGCTTCCATCGTAGATTCATATTCCCTGCGGACGCGGTCAAAAAAAGTTTCCCGAAGCACCTTGTTCCGCACGAGGTTCGCGTAATGCTTCGCGATTTCCATATCCGCCTTCTGCGCGCTCATTTCCATGAAGTCAACGAGTACACGGAAGAAAGGCCATTCCTTATACATCTCTCGCAGCATGGATTGACCGGAAACGGCATTCATATTTATAAAGGAGTGGAAGGCCGAGCCGAAACCGTACCAGCCCGGCACGATCTGGCGCGACTGCATCCAGCTGAAGACCCACGGAATCGCGCGAAGATCCTGTATGCTCCCGCCCGCTTTGCGCCTGGCGGGTCTGGAGCCAATATTCAGCTTCGCTATTAAATCGATTGGGGTAGATTCAGAATAATATTCAAGAAAACCTTCGCTCTCGTAAACAAGATTACGGTAACTATTATAGGCAGCCTGCGAAAGCTCTTCCATGATCCTCTCCCACTGCTCGCGGTTCGGATGCGGCGGAGGATTGATCAGCGTGGCGTGCAGAACGGCGGAGATGACCAGCTCCAGATTACGCTCCGCGATAATGGGGTTGGAATATTTCGAGGAAACGACCTCGCCCTGCTCGGTGATCTTGATGCGGCCGTCGAGAGTTCCCGGAGGCTGCGCCATAATCGCCTTATTGACCGGGCCCCCGCCACGGCCTATGGCGCCGCCGCGTCCGTGAAACAGCTTCAGCTTCACCTTGAAGCGCCGGGCCGTGTCGCTCAACACTTTTTGAGCCTTGTAGAGTGCCCAGTTGGATGTCAGAAAGCCTCCGTCCTTGCTCGAGTCCGAATAGCCGAGCATGACTTCCTGGTGTCCGTCCATTTCCCGTAGATGCTTTTTATACACGGGATCGTTGTAAAGGGCCTCCATGACCACGCCGGAGTTACGAAGGTCCTCGATCGTCTCGAACAATGGCACGATCATGAGCTTTGTGATTCCGCATTCCCGGGCCAGCCAGAGGACAGAAAGCATATCGGCGATTCCGCGCGTCATACTCAAAATGTAGGAGTTCGCGGCATTGAGATCAATGCTCTCTCTTATTTCCCTGATAGCGTGAAAAGTCTTTAAAATTTCGGTGGTTCGTTCGGAAAACTGGCACAGGCTGATCTTGTCGTGAGGGCCTTCATTGATCAGATCCCTGAGCAGGATCTGCTTTTCCTCGAAATTCATTTTCTGCAAAGAAGGTAGACCCAGCTTTTCGACGATTTCGGTCACGGCGGTCTCGATGGCTTCCGAATTGTCCCTGATATCCAAATCCATGAACACAAATCCGAAAAGGCACAGGGCGGCCTGAACTTCATCGATCTGGGGAATAATATAGGATCCTTTGTTCTTCAGAAGCGATTCGCGCACAATCTGGAGATCCTGGCGAAAGTCAGAGGACTTTTCATAAGCCGCTTCGATCGTTTCATCGGGTGCTGTCTGGCGTTCGATACGGAGAGAGTTGAGACGAAGCGTATTGATCAGTTTGCGCTGGATAAAAGACATTTTTTTACGATAAGGTTCGTTCTGACTCCTCTCTTTGTGCGCCGATGCGAAGCGGGGCATTTTCTCGGCATCTTTTTCGATCGACGCAAGAAGTTCCTTCCCGGCTCCCACGAGATGAATGGACTGACTGAACTCTTCCATGAGATCGCCCATGCGATTGATGTATTTGCGGAGAATGACGTCTTTCTGGCGGCGCACCGTTTCAAGAGTGACTTCATGCGTTACAAAGGGGTTTGCGTCTCTGTCACCCCCGATCCAAGAACCAAACTTCACAATCGGATGGAAAGGCAGACTCTTACCATAGTTTTCTTCAATAACCCGACCGAATCTGAGCAGCGTGGCGGGAAGGACGTCAAAAAGAACCTCGTCCATATAGAAAAGTCCGTTGTCCACTTCGTCGAGGACCGTTTGCTTCCGGTGCCTGAGTTCGTCGGTCTGCCAGAGAAGGGAAATCGTCTGATAGATCCGGTCGTCGATGATTTCAATTTCCCGGGGCGTCAGGCTCTTGTACTCACGGTCAAGTATGAGCTTGTCGATCACGAGAAGCTTTTCCAGGATCGAACGTCTCTGAGCTTCCGTGGGATGAGCGGTCAGAACGAGTTCGATAGAAACATCCGGCAGCTTTTTGCGCAGTTCGTTGAAATCGACCCCCGCTTTCTTCAGCCGCAAAACAACTTCTTCCAGCGACCCTCTCTGAAAACCGTTCTTTTCGGCCTCATAAGCCCGCTTACGGCGGATACGGTGCTTGTCTTCAGCCAGATTGACGAGCTGAAAGTAAACCGTGAAGGCCCGGATCAGCTTGGTGAGATCTTCGATTTTGAGCGAGCGGAGTTTCTTGAATAACTTTTTTTCGAGTTCAGCGTCGTGACGTTTCCGGAGTTCGATCGCGGTCTTGCGGACTTCCTCCACGAGATCATAGAATTTCTTGCCTTCCTGATCGATGAGGACGCGGCCAAGACATCTGCCGAGCCAGCGGATTTCCGCGCGGAGGGGTTTGAGCTTTTCCTGAAATTCTGTCTTATCCATTATGGGCCGGGTTATTGTACTGATCACGGGACGAGCCTATCCTGAAAGGAGTTAGGATTAATTCGGAATCATAGCGGTCATTACACGGGTTGGCAAGAACGGCTTGCTGTTTTTTAAACGCGCCTGGGAGTGAAAGCCCTGCGGGCCGGGGTCAGACGGAAAAGGATTCTCCGCAGCCGCAGGTCTTTGAGGCTTTGGGGTTGATGAATTTAAAGCCCTTGTCCTGCAGCGTGTCGACAAAGTCGAGCGTCGTGCCTTCGAGGTAGAGAAAACTTTTTGGATCGACGAAAACGTGGAGTCCTTCATACTCAAAATCATTGTCGCCCGTTTTTTTAGCGTCAAAGTTCAATCCGTAGGATAGCCCCGAGCAGCCGCCGCCCTTGACGTAGAGCCTGAGGCCCTTTCCGATGGGCTCCGCTTCGAGCTCAAGCATTCTGCGCACTTCTAAAACGGCATTCGATGTAAGGTCAATCATGTGAATCTCCTTAATTATTAGATGATAAGATCAGGCGGTCGATGCGGGTTTTTTCAGCTCTCGCCATTATAAAAAGGTGACAATTCCCGCAGCGTCTTGACCGCATCGCCTATGTATCCCGCCGCCCATTCGACTTCCTCACGCGTCGTAAACCGTCCGAGCCCGAATCTTATGGCACCGTGCATGTATTCTTTTGGAACCTTCATGGCTTTGAGCACATAGGAGGGGTCCGTATTCCTCGAGGTACAGGCCGAGCTTGTCGACACGGCGAGTTTCTGGTTCACCGCCATCAGAAGCGGCTCCGCCTCGACGCCTTTGAAGCTGACGTTCAGGTTCCCGGGTAGCCTCTCTTCAGAATGCCCGTTCAGCCGCATCGAATCCCCGCCTACGGACGCTTCCAGGAGAGCAAGGAGACATCCCCGCAAATCCTTAAGCCTTACAGACTCTTCCTTTATTTCGGACGCTGCAATCTCGCAGGCGCTTCCGAAACCCGCGATAGCAGGCACATTGAGCGTCCCGGACCTGAGCCCGTCTTCGTGCTCTCCGCCGTGAAAAAGCGGGGCCAGTCTCACCCGTGGGTTTTTCTTCCTGACGTACAGTGAGCCGATCCCTTTGGGACCGTACATTTTATGCGCGGTGAAGGAAAGCAGATCGATTCCGAGCTGTTCGACGTCTACAGGAAGTTTACCCGCCGCCTGCGCGCTGTCAACGTGAAAAAGGATCCTTCGGCTTTTGGCAATCCGGCCTATCTCGCCGATGGGCTGAATGGTACCGACCTCGTTACTCGCGAACATGATAGAAATAAGTGCGGTGTCATCCGTTATCGAGTTTTCAAGTTCTGCGGTGGAAACCCTGCCGTAAGAGTCTACAGGAAGATAGGTAATGCGGCAATTTTTCTTTTCCAGGTAGCGGCAGACGGATAGAACGGATTTGTGTTCGGTCTGTTGGGTGATGATATGAATCTTACCGCCAGACAGTTCAAAAACGCCTTTTAGCGCGAGATTATTCGACTCGGTCGCGCCGCTCGTAAAGAAGATTTCATCCGTGCCGGCTCCGATGAGGGCGGCAACCCTGTCACGGGCAGCATCAACGGCTTTTTTGGCTTCCCAGCCGAATGAATGAGAAGTGCTCGAAGCGTTTCCGAACGATTCTCTGTAGAAAGGCAGCATGGCGTCGAGGACCCTTGGGTCGACCGGCGTCGTCGCATGATAGTCCATGTATACGGGCAGTTTCATAGGCTTGTTGGGAAACACTTGAGGTCTCCTCTCTAAATCATAAGAGACAGGGTAATTTTCGTCAATCACCGAGGAAGCCATCAAGGCTCTAGAACAGGCTTGTGGGAAACTCTCCCTGGGGAGCCGACTCGGTAAGGAACTGCTCGGTTTCTTCCTTCCAGCGGACTGGAATTTCATAAGTCTTGTAATCCCAGCTGGAGGTAAAAAAAATCTTTCCTTCGCGGCAGCCGTATTCGTAGACTTCTTTTGTAATGCGCACGTCTTCTAGACAGTAACGCTTCAGTTCGTCCATGCGGTTCTGCTGAAACATAGTGATGGCTTCAAGGCCATGGCCGGTCTTATGCTGCTTGAGAGTCGGTGCAGCGACACTGTCAAGACTGGCACGATGTCCCCGGTCTTTTTCGATCGCTTCGAGGAGATCCAGCACCGGAATCTGTTCAACGGGCCGAAATAGGTAAGGCTGGAGAACCGCCATATCGAAACGTCTCACGTTAAAACCAACGACGAGCCCGACCTCCTGCAGTTTCCTGTCGAGATCGAGCATCTCTTTTTCTTCGTACGCATAGCAGCGTTCATTCAGATAATCGTAGGTCCCGACGATCGAGATCTTGAGCTTGTGCAGATTGGACTTGCCGCCGACATCCTTAAAAGACTTTTGTGTCTCGACGTCGAGAACGAGGATGTTTTTACCTTTGATCATAGAGTTTAATCTGCAGTCGGACGGCGGTGCTCAAAAAACGGGTTCAGGCGCCCATGATCCTGTAGCCGCAGTCCACGTAGAGGATTTCGCCGGTGATGCCGCTGCCCAGCGGGCTCAGGAGGAAAAAGGCGGCGTTGGCGACTTCGACAATTTCAACATTGCGCTTCAAAGGAGCACGGTTACGGTGGCTGTCGAGCATAGTCGTGAAACCGGCAATACCGCGCGCGGCGAGCGTATTCACGGGACCTGCGGAGATTCCGTTCACCCGGATATTTTTAGGCCCAAGGTCGGCCGCGAGATAGCGGACGCCGGACTCCAGGCTTGCCTTTGCGAGTCCCATGACGTTGTAATTCGGAATCACCTTATCGGCGCCAAGATAAGTAAGAGCCACGATGCTTCCGCCGTTTTTTTCGAGCAGGGGCTCCGCGGCTTTGGCAAGCGCAATGAGAGAATAAGAGCTGATATCGTGAGCGATCTGAAAGCCTTCACGCGACGTTTCAATGGTTCTTCCCGCGAGTTCTTCTTTCTTTGCAAAGGCGATGCAATGGACGAGAAAGTCGAGAGAGCCAAAATCGGAACCGAGCTTTTCAAACACAGATTTGATTTCTTCGTCTTTCGCGACGTCGCAGGAGTAAAGGGGTGATTCCCCGGGAAGCGTTTTCGAGAGTTCTTCGACGCTCTCCTTGAGACGCTCACCCTGGTAGGTAAAAGCGAGCTGGGCGCCGTGAGAAGAAAGGCATTTGGAGATACCCCAGGCGATACTGCGCTTATTGGCGACGCCTAAAACGATGCCTTTTTTGCCCTTCAGAAAACCAGAAGTGAATTGCACGTTCTCGGTCATGGTGTTCTCCGTCATATCTAACTCCCCCGTTACTCGTGAGAACGTAACTTATCCAAACAGGCGAAAACTGTCAATTAAAAACCTGCCTCGGAAGCGTGAGTCAGCCGCGCTCAGACTTTTGCGAGAAGCCCGCGCAGGTCGGTAACGACGGGAATGTCTTTAAAATGAGCGTAATGCTCGGTTCTTCTCTCATGGCGGTCGAGAAAGACGGCTTTCATGCCCGCCTTGAGAGCGCCTTGAACGTCGTCTTCGAGGCTGTCTCCGATATGAACCGCTTCAGAGGGTTTGGCACCAGCACATCTCAGAGCCTCCTGGAATATGCGCGGATTCGGTTTCGAAGCACCGAAAACCGCCGAGATGAGAATGAATTCAAAATATTTTTCCAGAGCGAAGCCTTTGCAGAGATTGAGAAGACGGCTGTCCCAGTTCGAGATAACACACATGCGTTTACCGCGCTTCTGGAATTCCTCTAGAACGTCGATCGTTTCCGGATAAAGCTGCCAGCACTCGGGACCCGCGAAAAGATCATAAAGCTCGTGAAAAAAAGCGTCGAAATCGGTAAGCGGCTCGAAATGCGAAAACACTTCCTTCACCATTTGACGCCACCAGTCACGCTCGATTTTTTCGTCGGAATAACTGACCAGGCTTCCGACGGAATCGCGGGTATGCCAGAGCTCGCGGAACCGTTTCTCGATGTCCTCTGCCCCCGCGGTGCAGCCGTACCGCTGAGCGACCCGGCTGTAGATCTCGCCAACGGATGGATAAGGGCGAAGAAGTGTCCCTCCCGCGTCAAAGCATATCATTTTGATTCTCTCCGCCGCCATGCTACTCGCGCCTCCGCTGGTTGAGCGCGCTGCCGCCTTTATTCATGAACTGCTGGACGAGCATCATGCCGAGATAAGGCAGCGCCTGCTGCATACCGCCCGCGCTGTTTTCTCCCGCGCGCCTTGTCATTTGCTGATCGGCGGCGTGTGACAGCGGTGAATAGCCGAAGCCCCGCCCGTAATCCATGGCCCGCGTATAGCTTTCCATCGTCTGGCGTTCCTGATCTTCTACTCTCTGGCGGTTAAGGTCTTCCAGCGCCCCCTGAATCCCGGGGTTGTAATAATCGAGGTTCTTCGCTTTCAGGTAGATGTCCTCCGCCTCATCAAAGAACCCCTGCTCTTCATAAGTCGCGCCCACCTGCATGAGCGCGTTAAATTCAGTCGGCCCCTCGCCGCGGGCACGGGCGTCCTCGCAGACTTCTCTGAGAACTTCGCGCGCCCGTTCAAAACGTCCGAGTCTTTTATAAGTGACTCCGAGGTTGTATTTGGCGGGTAAAAAAGAAGGGTCGAGCATGATCGTCTGCTCGAATTCATAAGCGACGCGTTCGAGAAGACGGTTCGAGCCGTCCGCTTTTCCGCTCTGCATCTGGTCATGGTACATGGCGTAAATATTGGCGAGCTCAAAATGGTAGGCGGGATTTTCCGGATTCAGGTGGAGGGCTTCATTCAAAACCGATTCTGCTTCGACCAGTTTCCCCGCGGCGCGCAGGTCCAGCGCCTTCTGATAGGCCGTTTCCGCGGGAGCCGTTGCCGCCTGCGGCGCGGGGTCCGGCAGAAGATCGGCTCTAAGCGGCGATACGGCGCAGACGAGCACGCAAAGCCAAGCCGACATGTGCAGCACCGCGGGAACTTTCGAGATCATTAAATCTTCCTAAAAAGTGGTAATAAAAAGGGCCCTGCCACACCGGCCAGGGCCCTTGAATGTTGATTCTTGACCAGGCGGCTTAGGCCTTGGCGGCTGACTTCAGCGCGTTAAAGGCCGCATCGTAATTCGGATGCTGCGTGACTTCCTTTACATATTCGGCGTACTGAATTTTGTCGTCGGGTCCGACGATGAACACAGCTCGCGTAAGAAGTCTGAGTTCCTTAATCAGCGTGCCGTAGGCCTTGCCAAACGAAGCTTCCCGGTGATCGGAAAGGGGTTGAATCTTGTTCGCTGAAGCGGCGCCGCACCAGCGTTTCTGAGCAAAAGGAAGATCCATGCTCACGCAAAGAACCGCGACGTTGTCAGGGAGATTCGACGCTTCTTCGTTGAAACGGCGGGTCTGATCGTTACATACGGGCGTATCAAGCGAGGGCACCACGCTGATCAGACGCGTTTTGCCTTTGGAGCTGGCCAAGGTGACTTCTGAAAGATCGTTTGCGAGAAGTTTGAAATCAGGGGCGGTATTTCCGGCTTTGAGTTCGGCTCCGACCAGAGTGATCGGGTTGTTTTTAAAAGTAACCGCGGTTTTTCTTTCGATATCCAACATGGAGACCTCCTGGTAACGGCGAATGAAGCCGGGTGATTGGGATGCTGATGTGGCGCGTAGTATATCAAATGAGGCGGAGGGTTGGGAAGAATGAACGCCTTAAGCGGCGGAACGGGTGAGAAAACGACCCGTCTTGGCGCCCTCATAGCGGCCGTTCTGAACAGCCGGCCCGCCATTCACAAAAACCCATTCGATGCCTCGGCTCAGGCTCGCGGGCTTATCATAAGTGGCCGTATCAGCTACCGTTTGCGGGTTGAAGAGAACAAGATCGGCATAATACCCTTCCTGAATTATGCCCCGGCCCTCGAGCGCAAAAAAATCGGCGGGTTCGCTCGTGAGCCTTTTGATGAACGAGCCGAAATTTTCCCGCTGCTCTCCGAGCGCTCTCCGGATAAGAAGTGGGAAGGTTCCGTAAGCCCGGGGATGAGGAACTTCGATGCCGTCGGCAATACTGTCCGAACCCGCGAAGACATAAGGCTTGTCGATCACTTTTCCCACAACTTGGGCACTCTGCGAAAAATTAAACGCGCTCACTTCAAATTGAGATCGGGCGAGCAGATTGACGAGCACTTCCGGCTCCGGCAGTGCCGTCTGCTGCGAGATATCGGCGATCGACATACCCTGAAACTGTTTATCTTCCTGAGCCGTGACGGATGCGACCCGGACTGCGCTCCAATCTCTCGGCCTGGATTGATAGTAGGCTGTAAGTTCCTGAATGAGAGCCTGACGTCCGGAAGGGTCGGTAAAAAGCCGGGTTCGGTCTTCTCTGATGAATAAAGCATCGGGCAGCACGACGCCGAGTTCCGCAAATCCTGCCGTATAAGGATACGCGTCGGCGCTGACCCGGACGCCGTTCCTTCGCGCGTCTTCGATGAGCCTGAACACTTGCTCTATCTTGGGCCAGTTCTTGACTCCGGCTGCTTTGAGGTGAGAGATCTCGATACGGGCACCCGTTTTTGTCCCGACACGGATCGCCTCCTCAACCGACTCGACCAGAGTCGATCCTTCGCTTCTCATATGGAAAGAGCAAACGCCGTCGTATTCGCGCACGATACCGCAGAGTTCGGTGATTTCCTTCTCGTCCGCAAAAATGCCTGGAAGATAGACCAGGCCAAAGGAAATGCCGGCCGCACCCTGGTTCATAGCTTCGCGCAGCAGGCCTTTTATATGCCCGAGCTCTTCCTGCGTCAATTTGCCTTCCCGGAAACCGGCGACGGCTGAGCGCAGGTTTCCGTGTCCCGCAAGAAGCTTCATGTTCGTAATCATCCCGGCATTGCGGAGCGCGTGCGCGTAGCCTTCCACATCCTGCCAAGGTAAATGCGCCGGGAGACGCACGCCTTCGCGCGCCCAGAGGGTTTGGATCCTGTCCCCGTGAGAACCTTTGATGGGTGCGGCGGACATACCGCAGTTGCCGGAAATCTCGGTAGTGATGCCTTGAGTAATTTTGTTTGGAAGACCGGGATAGACGAGAGGGTTGAAGTCGGAATGGGTGTGCGTATCTATGAAACCCGGGACGGCCCAGAGTCCGCCCGCGTCGACCCAGTTGACGGCATCGCCCGGCCGGAATTTCCCAATGGCCGCGATCCTGTCCCCTTTGAGGGCGATGTCGGCCCGAAAAGGCTCGTTCTTCACGCCGTCATAAATGAGAGCGCCCGAAATAATAGCATCAAAGGGCGGACGACTGTCGTTGGCCTCAGATCCTGACATGGGGAAAAGGATCAGCATCGTGAAGAGGAATAGAAAACGGATCAATCATCAGCCTCAGGACTTTTTTTTCTTGCCGGAATAGCGTACCCGCACGACTGTGTGGATGCCGCCGCGCACGAAGAAATCCCCCTCGATTTCCATATACCGGGGCCGGGCCGCTTTGACCAGGTCGTCCAGAATCTGGTTCGTGACCCGCTCGTGAAAAGCACCTTCATCACGGTAACTCCAGAGATAGAGCTTAAGGCTTTTGAGCTCTACGCAATATTTCGCGGGTACATAGAGGATCCGAATGGTTGCAAAATCGGGCTGGCCGGTTTTCGGGCAGACGCAGGTGAACTCCGGACATTCGAACTGGATCTCGTACTCTCTTCCAGGATAAGGATTGTCGAAAACTTCCAGTTTTTTGGATGGGTTGGTCGGCATGCGCGGGATTATAGCAGAAGGTCCCTCGCGGTACAACGCGCGTGCGCACGTCCGCCCTTGCGGGCCAGTCAATTATCTGGGGCTGATAGGCGTCGGCTCTCATAGGAAGAGATGTTTCCCAATATAAAAGGCATGCAGGCTGTGTTTCCCGCGAAGATAAGGCTAAGCTTTTTTATCAGCTTAAAGGAGGACGAAAGTCCATGAAAAATGCCTGGGAAGACCTGATTAATGATTTTCTGGAGGTGGCCTGCCGCCTGGCTCCCGATGAAAGAGCTCTCGCCATCAATGCTCTTAAATCGGAGAACATTTCTGCGGAACATCTGGAGGTACATCCCGCCTTTTCGATCGATGGAAAGGTCATGGTCGTACTCAAGCCCGGACTGATGAAAGAATGCCTGTTCTATTTTCTGGAGCAGAGAAGAATCGAAAAGAAGAGCTTCAACGAGAACAGGCCGCTTACAAATGCTTGAAGTCGGTGAGGCAGGTATTTGAAAAGGAGAACACGTAGGAAGCAAAGCCCTTGTCTTTGGCATAAAGCCTGAGCTCGTGGTAATTGTCGTCTTCTTCCCTGACGAGATAATAGAGGCGCGGCTCCTGCACGTGGATAAAAGTCTTACCGGCCTCGTCGACCTGAACGTCCTCACCCCGTTTCTCCTCCGGGATAGGCGCTTCGTCTCGCTGCACGTAAACTCTCACGCCGTCTTCCTTTTCCACGCTCGAAAGCACGCCGTAGACTTCCCGCCCCACGTAAATGAATCCGAGGTAATCCTCGTATTCTTTTTTCTGGTCCATGTACTCGAAATAATGCTCTCTATTACCCCAGCGTCCGTGAAGAAAAAAACCGCGTTCGAGCCTCTTGCCGCGGTCGCGATAGCTCAATATCTGATTGGGAAAAACGCCCGAGCGGTTGGCAATCTCGACGCCCCACCAGGCGGCCCGCTTGAAACCGACGTACAGCTCCGTACTCATATCACCGCATTCCCATATATTGAAACGGTCGAGGTCTTCGCGGATGACAAAGCCTGGAATGGAAGCGTCCGAGTTGAGCGCGAGCAGGTTTTCCCGTATCGCCAGTTCCGTCGCAACATACAGGCCTTCTCCCGCCTGGGTATGGATGATCTTGCTGTCGGAATCGACGAGATGCTTAGTAGGCCAGGAACGATTTCCGTATTTCTCCCAAAGCTCTCCCCCGTTATCGAGCACGACAGGATAAGGGATATCGAGTTTCTGAATCGCTTTCTCGACGTGTTTTTTTTCATAACCAAACGGAAATTCCGGCGTATGAACAAAGATGACGTTAAAGCCGAACGGTTTGTAGGCTTCGTACCACTGACGGATTTGGCCGAGCTCGCGGATGTTGTTAATGGTCGTGTAATCCCAGAAATAGACGAGGGTGAGTTTTCCCGAAAAGATAGTATTGCCGCCGGAATCGCCATTGACCCATTCCGCTTTTTTTGGAAAAGCAGGAGCCTTGAGGATTTCTTTCTTCTTCGGAGATTTTTCTTCAGCAAAGCCGCCGGGATGACAAGGTCCCAGCGCGAGTGTCAGCACCGAGGCAGCGAGGATGAGAAATCTCGTAGTTCGAATCATGATTATTCCGTTTATCCGGCGAAATTAATTTCTGGCGGCATGGTGCCGGCTTCAATACCGGCTTTTGCGATTAGACCGTGGGTGGAGCGGTAAAAATCCTCGAGAGCACGGTTGTACATCATGAGCGCGCGTATATTGTTAATCTCGGCTTCAATGAGATCGTCCTGAAAATCGATGATGGTTTTGGAAGAGGAGCGGCCCCGGTTAAAATTTCTCTCTTCCTCGAAGTTCTTCTTGAACTGGAGAGCGGTGATGTTTTCCGTCTGCCGCACTCTTTCCGCGGCGAGAAGCAGGCCTCTGTGGCTGTCTTCAACCTGCCTGCGGATATTGAGTTTGAGTTTCTGAGTTTCTTTTTCGAGCCGTTTGTGCTCGATTTCCGCCTGGCTGAAGCGGCCTCTCGCCTCGCGATTTTCGAGACTCGCACTGAAATGGAAGCCCGAGTAATACCTCGGGTGCTCAAAACCGAAAACCTCGCCCTGGCTGTTCGACATTTTCCGGTCCAGGCCGTTGGAGGTATAACCGCCCTCGAAGGAAAAATCAGGCAGACGTTCGTTGGAACGGATTTTCTTTTCAATGGTCTGACTCTCGAGCGCCATCTCGAGCTGTTTCAGATCGCGGCGATTCTCATACGCCTCCTGAAGTGCTTTATTGACGTCGATTTCCACGGGTTTAAAAGTCAGTTCTTCGGAAGGGTAAACCAGCGGGACTTCCGGAAGGTTGAGCAGGATACGCATATTCTCCGACTTCGACTTCACTTCATTTTCCGCTTCCCAGACCTCGAGCACGCGGGTGCGGACGTTCGCTTCGGCTGCGAACAAGTCAGGCTTTTCCGTGAGACCGACATCCAGTTTGTCATGAGTGATTTGAAAAAAATCCTGGGCTTTCCTGAGGGCTTTCATACGCGCGCGCAGGTTCTCGAACGCGAATTTGAGGTCCCAGTACTGGAGCCTGATACCGTAAAGCAGGTCTTCGATCCCGTCGAGCGTCTGATAGTCGAAGCGCTTCACATTGATTTTCACCTGCTGGACGCGCTTGCGGTTGATATACCCAAAGGCGTTTTTCAAAAGCGGCTGGTTGAACTCGAGCGAGCCGTGGCTATCGTAATAACGTGAAAGCGTAACAAAAGCGCTGTTCGTGGAATTCCTTTCCGTCGCACCTTCCACCTTTACCCAGGTACCGGTGGGGAGAGTTTTTTCTATTGAAAAGCCCGCGATGCCGTGGACCTGACGGTCGCCGAGGACGATGTTGGGGGTCTGCTCTCTGTCGTGGACGTGTTCTGCGAACATATTGAAGCGCGAATCGTAAATAGACTTGGATACATCGATCTCAAAGCCCTCGCCCTGGTTTTGGAGCTGTAGCATGCCGATGTCGAGATTGCGGGTGAGAGCAAGCTTTGTGATTTCGTCGAGATTAAGCGATTCGCCGGTATTGAATAAGCGGCTCTCTGCCGTGAGACCTTCCGTAAAGAGTCCGCCGTTGAGGGGCCCCGACTCTTCCGTCCTCAAGGCCGGCAAAGCAAAGAGCATATAAAGGAAGCTGAAAGAAAAGAGGGCCTTGAGGGTCATGGCGGCGCGGCGAGGAAATCTGAATTTAATGGCCATGCTGATTCGGCTGGGTCGGTGACTGCTGGCTTAAAAAAAGGTTCCGGTTATTAAAAAAACAATCAATTCTTTGTAATCTCAATCAAAGGATAGCAAATGAAGCACCTAAAAGCAAGGCGCTGAAATTCTTGAAATGCGCCTTTTCTTTAATCAGCAGGATCGTAAATGGCCTTTTTGAGCTCGATGACTTCCTTCTTACTGAGAAACCTGCCTGATCCGGGCTGAAGAGAACCCAGAACCAGCGGACCGAACGCAAAGCGGACGAGCATGACTACTTTATAGTCAAGAGCCTCGAAAATGCGCCGGACTTCTCGTTTCTTACCTTCCCGTATCATGAGTTGGAGAGAGCGTTTCGTGATGCCGCGCATTTTTTCGACTTTTGCCACTCCCTCCTTGAGGCGGACGCCGTCCAGGAGAACTTTTTTGTGGGCGGGTTCAAAGGCGCGATTCAGCCTTACTTCGTACCACTTTCCGACACCGTAACGGGGATGGGTCATGCGGTTAGCGAGATCCCCATCGTTGGTGAAAAGAAGCAGGCCCATGGTGTCTTTATCAAGCCTGCCTACCGGAAAAACACGGTGCCTTGTTTTGTCGTGCGGCTTTGAGCGCGCCGCCAGCTGGCGGGGAAGCAGGTCGTACACGGTCTTGAACGCGTGAGGATCCGAAGCGGTCGTGATGTATCCGACCGGTTTATTGATGAGATAGTAAACGTATTCCTCGAAGCTGAGCAATTTGCCGCGGAAAGAGATCATGTCCGATTCGAAATCGACCTGCCTGCCGAGATCCTGAATCTGTTCGCCGTTGACTTTGACTTCGCCCTGCCGAATAAATTCTTCACATTTCCGGCGGGAAGCGATTCCCGCGAGAGCCAGCGCTTTTGCAATTCTCATTTCACGAACTCCACGTAGTAAAGGGGCCGACCCTGCGCCGCATATTTGATCTCGTAATTAGTCCGTATCTCCGGACAAAAAAGGCGTTCGTTGACGCTCTTTCTAACTATCGCCCATTCGCGGGCCGAAGCTGAGATATCTTCCCAGATCTGCTCGAAATAATCTTTCTGGTCCGTTGCGATTTCCACGGCGCCGCCCGGAACAAGCTTCGAGTGGAGAAGATCAAAAAAAGAGGAGTTCAAGAGGCGTCTTTTCTTATGCCTCGTCTTCGGCCAGGGGTCGGGAAAGTAGACGTGAAATACATTCACGCTCGAATCCGGAAGATAGTCTTTCACGAGGACGACCGCATTCGCATGAACAAAGCGCACGTTGCCCAGCTGGCGCTTCAGCCCGCGCTCTATTCCGACATTCATCCACTTGCGGGCGTAATCCACAGCCAGGAAATTTCTTTCCGGCGTTTCGGCTGCTCGCGCGAGAATAAACTTCCCTTTCCCGCAGCCAAGTTCGACTTCAAAAGGGAAAGTCCCGTCCGCAAACAGTTCATGAAGCAAAGGGAAATCCGCAGGCATCTGCCGAAGGTAACCGCCGTCGCGAAGATCATTTTCGCGCTCCGGTTTTATCTTATGGCCCTCGAAAACACTCTCTCCGGCGTTCATGCGGGCGGCCTCAGGAGAGCCAGGATCTCGAGGTGGCGTGTTTTCGGGAAAAAGTCGAAGGGAACCACGCGTTCGATTACCCATCCCGCTTTTTCGAACTCCGCAAGATCGCGGGCAAGTGATTCGGGGTGACAGGATAAATAAAGAAGAGCTTTCAACTGAGTTGCCTTGATAAGCGTCGCGAGGGCGGACTGGCTCAGGCCTTTTCGCGGCGGATCGATCATGGCGACCGGCCTTTCGTTTCCACACAGCGTCAGGATGCCGGGCAGCAGGTTTTCGACGCTGCCGGAGTGGATTTCGGCGTGTGACAGTTTGTGATAAGCGATATTGTAGGCCGCGATTTCGGCAGAGACGGGATGCTCCTCGATCATGATAATCCGGCCAAAAAGATCCGCAAGTGAGATACCGAAAAGCCCTACACCGGAATAGAGATCCAGGAACAAGTTGTCTTTGCCCCCTGTGATATCTTCGATCACGTCCATAAGCCGCGGTAGGATTGAGAGATTTGCCTGAAAAAAAGTTTCGAGCGAGTAATGAATTCTTCTGCCGCGGATTTCGGTCCAGAGATAGTCTTCCGACTTCATGCTGAGCGATCGGCGTCCGATCCCGCCCCAGAAAATACGTCCGTCGTCCCCTGTCTTGACCACAATATTAGCGTTGTTGTAATCGGCAGGCATTTTTTCACGGGCTGCGGCGCCCAAAGCCGGGATAAAATCCGAAATCTCCCTGCGGGCAATCATGCAGGCTTCGACTTCGATTACTTTCTTTCCCATCAGAGGCATGAACCCGAACGCAAAGCCGCCGGAACGCAGCCGCCGCAGAGTGAGATCGACCCGGCTTCTACTGTAATACGCCGCAGGCGACGCGACGACGGGGCTGACGATTTCGGGCGATAACGCGGTCTTTTCCGAGAGCGTCGCTATGAGGATACCTCGCTTGACCCTGAGTTCCTCCTCGTACGGCAGGTCCTGATACAAACAGCCTCCGCAGGCTCCAAATATCGGACAGAGAGGGGCGACTCTGACGGATTCATTACATGCCATATTTTCCAATGGATATCCTTTCCAATACATAAAAGAGGGCCGGCAGACACATCCCGGCCGGAATATGAAGAGCGGGACGGCGGCCGGAGCAGGTATTATGCCTGAATCTGCGCAGATTTCCAATCATCGAAACAGAGGTCCTCTGGACAGAGGAGGCCGCCTAGACAGTCTTTCGAGGGAAGTGCTATACTCCGACCCGGTTAACAACACTCAGCCTCGCAGAAGGGACGCGCACCATGACCGACAAAATTTTTTTAGAACAGCTTGAAATTCCCTGTGTGATCGGCATTTTCGATTGGGAACGAAAGATCCGGCAGAAAATCCGAATCGACCTCGAGATGCCTTGTGACGCCGCACGAGCGGCCCGCAAAGACGAAATAGATCATACTCTCGATTACAAAAGCGTCGCTAAAAGAACGATCCAGTTTGTCTCGGCGAGCCGCTTTCAACTTATCGAGACGCTGGCTGAGCGGCTGGCCCAGCTGCTTCTCAGCGAATTTCGAATCAGTGAGATCAAAATTAAGGTCTCAAAGCCCGGTGCGGTGCGAGGGTCGAAGAATGTCGGCATTGAAATCATTCGCAAAGCTCCAAAAAAAAGAAAGCCCCGATGAGTTCGGGAGAAACGCCTTGTCTGCGAGAACTTATTTCCTCAGTATCGGTTCGAATATATCGCCCGGAGAAAACATTCCCGCCTGTCTCGCGACTCTGAAAAAACGCTATGTTGTCACACGCGTTTCATCCATTTACGAAACACCGCCGTTTGGTCCATGTGGGAAGACGAACTTCTGGAATCTCGCAATCAAGTTTGAATGCGCGCTCGCGCACGAAGAACTGCAGAGAGAACTTTCCGGGATTGAAAATCTTCATGGACGGGAGCCCGAGAGGATAGATAAATTCGCTCCCAGAACGATCGATCTCGATCTTTTACCGAAGACCGGTTACCAGAAACTGGCGTTTGTCATGGTCCCTCTCGCCGAAATCGCGCCTGAGGAAAAAGACCCGGAAAGCGGGGAGACGTTCGCGGAACTGGCCAAAAAATTAGCCCGGCAAGCTGAGGGATTTAAAAAAATATCCGTCGGCTGGGCCGGTTGATTACAGAAAGATCGCGTACTTTGCGTACGGGGCCGCGCCGCGGGCTATATCAAAGGCACCGCTCAAAGTTCCCCCAACGGCCTTGAATGTTCCCAGCACCGCTCCGCCAAGCAGTCCAAACGGAAAAGCCGTCGTCGAACTCGCGAGCATCGTGATAGGCAGCTGGAAGACAGAGCCTACCGTTTTCCCGACTCCCCGCATAATGAGACTGGCATCTCTCCCGGCACCGGCAAACGCGGGCTGTGGTGAAACCGCGAACAGGGCCGCAAGCAGCATCAACATACCTACACTTTTTTTCAGTTTTGGTTTCATATTCTCTCAGCCTTCGGTTATCGTTAGTCAATCCTTACTGCGTTATGGTCGATTCAGCCCGGCGCCGGCAAACACCGCTCAAGCCGGCGCGAAATAATTTGCTATTGAACTTTGTTTAAATTCAAATACTATAAGGCCCTATGCATCACATCCTTGTCACAGGCGGTTGCGGCTTTATCGGCTCCAATCTCACTTTCGAACTTGAGCGCCGATATCCCCAGGCCTCGATCACAGTCCTCGACGACCTCCGCGGTTCCGGCTTCAAAAACCTGCTTGGTTTCAAGGGCGACTTTCTTGCTTACGACGTCGCCGACAAATCCTGGCTTCCCGTATTCCATGCGAAACCGCTCGACGTCATTTTTCACCTCGCTTCGATTACCGACACGACCATTCTCGACGAGAAGAAGATGATGTTCGACAACGTCGAAGGCTTCCGGAACATTCTCGACCTTGCTGCCGCAAAAAAGGCCCGGGTCGTCTATGCCTCTTCCGCCGCCACCTACGGCAGCCAGGACACGCCGATGAAGCTCTCTGATGCCGGACGTCCGAACAACGTATACGGCTTCTCCAAATGGCTTCTCGAAAACGTGGCGCGCACTTATAACGATCGCGTCAGAACCGCCGGCCTGCGTTACTTCAATGTTTTCGGACCTAGGGAAACTTACAAAGGCGCGGCAGCAAGCATGATCTATCAGCTCACGCTCCAGATGCTCGCGGGCAAACGGCCCCGAATGTTCAAGTACGGCGAGCAGAAACGCGATTTCGTTTATGTCAAAGATGTCGTTGAAGCAACGATCCTCGCCGCGGATGCTAAAGCAAGTACGGTGGTCAACGTCGGGAGCGGAAACTCGACTTCTTTCAATGAACTTGTCGAAGCGATCAATGCGGCTCTCGGCACCTCGCTCGCACCCGATTACTTCGACAACCCTTTTGATTTCTACCAGAACTTCACGGAAGCTGATATCAGCCACACCCGCGAGGCGCTCGGTTATGCGCCGAAATATTCGACCCGCGACGCAATCATAGAATATGTTCGCACCAGCATTCTCCCCGCTTCCAAGCAGCTCACAGCGAAACGTTAAGGTCACGCGGCTTTCCTCATCTGTTTATTATCCTTGAATCTAAGAGGGATCCTGAACAGGAAGAAACTCCCTTTTTCCGGCTCGCTTTCGACCCAGATCCTTCCGCTGTGGAGTTCGACGAGTTCTTTTGTAATCGTCAGCCCGAGCCCCGTGCTCGCGACGCCAGCCGGCTTCATCAGGCTGACCTGGACAAATTTCTGGAAAATGCGTTCCTGGTCTTCCGGGGAAATGCCGATCCCCGTGTCCCTCACTCCGATCTGCACATAATCTCCGCCCGGAATTGTTTTGTCACCAGAGCCGGTTGACACTGCAACCGTGATGGTCCCGTTCTCGGGAGTGAACTTGATCGCGTTGCCGATGAGATTAGTCACCACCTGAGTTATTCTGTCCGCGTCCGCTTCAATCTCCAGCTCTTCTAAAGGATACTCGGTTTTGATCGTAATGTTTTTGTCGCGGACCCACGTCTCGACCGTGGAGATGACATGATTGACGATTCCTGCGACCGGAAAAGGCGCAGGCCTGAGATTCATCTGCCCCGCTTCGAGCCGCGAGACATCGAGAAGATCATTGATCAGCCTCGAGAGGCGTTCGATATTCCGCCTGGCGATACTCAGGAAATTGGCCTGCTGCTCGTTGATCTCTCCGACCTGCTGCTCCAGAATCACTGAAAGGGATTTCTGAATGGCGACGAGCGGCGTCCTGAGTTCGTGGGAAACGTTCGCGACGAATTTGCTTTTCATCTCTTCAAGTTCTTTCTGGCGAGTTATATCGCTGAGCACGGATACCATGCCGACCGTCTGCCCGTTTTCGTTTTCGATCACGGCCGTGCTCGCTTTAAGGACGCGCTTTGTCTCGTCGTTCATACCCAGAAGCTGCACCTGCTGCTCGCCCGACTCTTCCTTCAGATTCCCCTGGGCCATGGAAACGACGTGAGCATTTCCCAAACCTTCTGAGACGTACTTACCCATTTTTTCTGAAGGTTTGACGCCAAGGAGTTTTTCCGCGGCCGGATTCATGAGTACGACTTTTCCCTCTTCGTCGACAACCAGCAACCCTTCGGCGAGGTTGCGGATGACGGCGTCCATTCTTTCTTTTTGATGCCGGACGATCTTGTTTTCCATCTCGAGCATCTGGACTTTCTTCTCCACCTTCCCGTCTGAATGGGCATCAAAAAGCCCGGCCTTCCGGCGAAGGTCCTCGAGCTCGTCCGCGTCCACCGTCACCTTGCTCTTTTTTTTGGCTTCCTGCTTGTCTATATTCTCGAATAAGTGCTCGATGGTCTCTGTTCTCATGCCGCACTCGCGCATTTCTTCTTTGATGCTTGGCATCAGCCTTCTTCGGATTTCTTCCTCTTTAAAAAGCTTTTTTGCCATTTTCTCTACGGCCTTTGAGTCGTCAGGATTCTTTTCATAGATCTTTCTGATCATTTGCAGGCGCATCTCATCGGCCGCTTCCTCGAAGATAGCGGGAATTTTTCCCGTGAGGTTTTTATATTCGCCCGACGAATCCATTTTTTTAAGGCTCTTCTCAAGTTCCCTCGCGAGCTTATCGAGCGCCTTCGTAATATCTTTTCCCGTCTCAACGAGGTAAGACATGATTCCGTCGACGAGAAGCTTGACCATCTGCCGTATCACGCCTTCAAGTTTAACTTCGTCGTCGGCGTTTTTCAGAGCTTCTTCGACGATATCCCGCGGGTTCTTTTCGATTTGAGAAACGATTTTTTCCGCATCCACAACGATATGATCTTTACTGACGATTCCGCCGGACGAGGCGTCGAGCCTGATGCGCTTGATAATCTCGGTTATGTCCATCGCAGCATTAACTTTTTCACCTTCGGTGGAAACTGCGCACGGGATTTCGCCTGCACCTGAAAGACTGGCAGGCTGCGGCGCTTCCGCTCGAGTGTTTTCTTCCTGGTTAGTCTCGATCGTGGTGACGGCTTCGCCTTCTTCGACCAGTTGAAACTTCCCCTGCGACAGCCGGAGATGCTGGAAATTGGTCTCTTCGAACGCGCGCCTGAAACCGCCCTTATCCCCGAGATTTTTTGCTCTCAGAGACATCAACGTCAGCAGCGTAGAAAGTTCTTCCAACGTCAGGCCAAAGTCGAAAATGATGCCTTCGACGCTGAGGCGTTCGAGATCCTTGGCGAAATCATGGGCCGCGGCTTCCTTGTCGGAAACAACAGATCCGTCCACAAGCAGCCGGTGGCGGAGCGCGCCTACATTCATACGGGTATCAGCCGTAAAGTAGGTCTCGATCTCTGTCTGCAGTTTTTTAAGGGTTTCCTGAGTAATGGGGTGTTTTTCGGAATAAAGCCTGTATTGTTTCAGGGCAAAGGACAGGGCTTTGACGAAAGGCAGAGGATCTTTTTTCTTTGTGTCCATGACTAAACCGCTTCGGTTATGATTTCGAGGGTTCGCCTGTGTATTTTCTGACGGCAGCCATGAGCATCTGCATATCTGCCGATTTCACGAAGTAATCTTTGACGCCTTCCAGATTGAACATATCTTTCATAGGCTCATAAGAGGTGAGCATGATGATCGGTATGTCTTTCATCCCCGGCTCTTTCTTGATCCGGCGGACAAAAGTGTATCCGTCCACCTTCGGCATTTTGATATCGAGGATGATCAGGTCTGGTTTTTCAAGCGCGACTTTTTCGAGACCTTCCTCGCCGTTGCAGGCCGTCACGGTTTCATAACCTTCCCGTTTTAGATCGAAAACGAGAAGCTGCTGAAAATCCGGGTCATCGTCCACTACGAGTATTTTCCTGCCTGCCATATTGCCTCCTTTTACATTCCTGATGCTAAAGGCCCTTGAACGTCTCCATGAGCGAGAATATCGACGGACCCAGAATCGCGACGAAAAGCGTTGGAAAAAGAAAAATCACCAGCGGAAACAGAATCTTCACGGGAATTTTGTTGATTTTTTCACGGATCGCCATCTTGTACTTCTCGCGGAGGGATTCGGCCTGCACCCGAAAGGTCAGCGCCACGGCTGTTCCCATTTTTTCCGCCTGCACTATGGCCGACACAATCGTCTGGATGTCAGGATTATGGGTTCTTTTCGCGAAGTTGCGCAGCGCTTCGGCAAGCGGAATACCCGCGGCGGCCTCATCGGCCGTCCTGCGCAGCTCTTTGCCCAAGGGGCTGCCGTCGAGTTCATTTGCGATGCGCAGAAGTGTAGAATTCACGGCCAGTCCGGCTTCGAGGCAGACCACCATCAGGTCGAGAGCGCCGGGCAGCTCGGAACGGATGCTTTCTTCGCGCCGGCGTTTAACGACGATTTTTATCATATCGAGAATCCCGAACGGAACGACGATGAGGACAGCGATATAGGCAATGACTCCCGCTTTCATATTGATCAGCACGACGCTCATCACGGCGCACCAGACGAACCAGGGAACGATAAAAACAGAGGTTAACTCCAGGGATTTTTTCCGCTTACGCTGGTTCGCTTTGGAGAAGTCCGTCTTCACTTCATGACTCGTGACTATCGAGGGAGCGCCTTCCTGAAGCATCTTGATACGGTGTGAAAGCATACGGTTTTCAGAGTAGGAATATCCAAAGTAATAAAAAGCCAGGGAAGCACTGGCTCCGAAAAGGACCGCCACGAATAAAAAAATCATATTAAGCCACCTTCAGATAGGTGATTTTTCTTATGACTAACGAACCGACCGCCTGCATGCAAAGAGCGAACACGATGACTTTTTTTCCAATCTCGGTGCTTGTCATCGAATCGAAATAGTTCGGATTCATCACCACCATCATAAGGGCGAAGCCGAGGGGGAGAAGCATGAGTACGGTACCCGTGAGCCGTCCTTGCGCGCTCAGGGCGCGGACTTCTCTCTGCATGGTAATTCTTTCGCGGATCGTACGTTCTACATGCTCGATCAGTTCGACGAGATTACCGCCGATTTCCATCTGAATGAAAATTCCGAGAATGAAAATGCGCAGGTCGACCGTGTCGATACGTCTATAAAGATCGTTGAGCGCGTCTGTAACCTGGCTGCCGAGTTCGATTTCCCGTACGACCTGGGCGAACTCTTTGTTAACCGGGTAGGGACTTTCTTTTGATACCATTTGAAAAGATGCCTGGATGCCCTGCCCTGCCCTCAGCGCGCTCTTGATAAGAACGAGGGCGTCCGGAAACGCGTTCACAAATTTTGTGATATAGCGCTGGTGGTTGACGATGAGAAACCAGTAAGGCAGCATCATGTTCAAAAACGCAATCGCCGCTGCCGTCAGATGCGATCCCGTTACGTATAGCGTAAAAATAAAGACAAGCCCCCCCCAAAGGAGATCGCTCAGGATAAAAACGCTGACAGGCATATTCCAGCCGGTGAGAGACAGGAGATTGAAAATTTTCTTGACCAGAGCCTGGCGGCGGAGGGCCTGGTTCAGGCCGAAAATGGAGCTGAAATTAATCTGCCGTTCGATCGAGGAGGATGCCGTGAAAAGGCTTTCGACCCGTACCTTGATTTTTCGGCTCTCATATCTATCCTTAGAGCCGACATAATCGAGTATGAGATAAAGGAACGTGCCGACGAAAGTTGCCAGCAGAATGGCGAAAATAATTCCCATGGCTAGTTACGGCTCCTCACTTTCTTCAAGGCGGAGTCTAGAAACTTCGGTCTAATGTCATGGAACACGTAATCGCCGTAAATTTTGCCATCGCTGTCGACGCCTTTCTGCTCAAAAGAAAACACCTCCTGCAGGCTGATGACGTCGCCTTCCATACCGGTCACTTCGGTGAGTGAATCCATTCTGCGGACACCGTCCGGATAACGGCGGATCTGAAGAATAAGATGGAAAGCCGCTCCGATCTGGCGGATGATGGCGTGATGGACGAGATTGGAATTTGCCATGAGCACCATCGTCTCCAGACGGCCTATTGCGTCGCGCGGAGTATTGGCGTGGACAGTGGTAATGGAACCTTCATGACCCGTATTCATGGCCTGCAGCATGTCCAGGGCCTCCTCGCCTCTTACTTCGCCGACGACTATGCGATCAGGCCTCATACGCAAAGCGTTCTTGACCAGGTCGCGCTGCGTGACGGCGCCTTTTCCTTCGATATTCGCCGGGCGCGTCTCCAGCCGGACAACGTGGTCCTGCTGGAGCTGCAGTTCGGCCGCGTCTTCGATCGTAAGAATGCGCTCGTCCGGGGGAATGAAAGAAGACAGGATATTCAGCAGCGTCGTTTTGCCTGAACCGGTACCGCCAGAAATCAGAATATTCAATTTCGACTTGACCGCAAGATCGAGCACCTGGAGGATCTCCTTCGTGAGCGTTTTCCTGTGTATGAGATCTTCAGGCTTGAAAGGGATCTTTTTGAAACGGCGGATAGACATTGTCGGTCCGTCGAGTGCGAGCGGCGGAATGATGGCGTTGACACGGGAACCATCCGCGAGGCGTGCGTCCACCATGGGCGACGATTCGTCGATGCGCCTCCCGACTCGGGCTACGATCCTTGAAATGATATGCCTCAGATGGTCGTCGTCTTTGAAATGAGTGTTGGTGAGATAGAGTTTGCCATATTTTTCAACATACACCTGGTGCGCGTTGTTGATGAGGATTTCATCGATATTGGGATCGGCAAGCAGCGGCTCCAGAGGACCGAGACCAAAAGTCTCGTTGACGACTTCCTGGATGATATCTTCCCGCTCGGCCGCGGTAACGGCGACTTTTTCTTCGTTGAAGATAATGCGGACGAGCTCGCCGACTTCCTTGCGGGCTTTATCAGGATCAAGCGTCATCAGGGCTTCGATGTTGATCCGGTCGATCAAGCTGCGGTGCATCTTGATCTTTACTTCCTGTAAAAAATTCCTCCGCTTCTCCTCGACGTTGGACAGTGTTCCCGCCCGTTGAGAAGCTTTTTCGTCACCTTGGCCACCTTTCCGAAGGCGGTCGCTAAGCGGCATTCTCCTCCTCCTTTTTATCTGCTGACTCAGGAGGGATTGTTACATCCTGCCTTCGTCTGCCGGAACGTCCCTTGAAGAACTTCTCCATAAAGGACGGCCTTTTCTCCCTGACGATGAAATCATTGGTAAGCAGCCCCGAAAGCTGACCGAACTGCTGTGCTAGGACGGATTCTTTGTCCAGTTCGGCCACCGGGATCCCGGCGTTAACCGAACGCGAGGCAGTTATGTAGTCGTTGGTGATACTGAAGGCGATTGAATAGCGGAGAATTTCTTCCGCTTTCTGCAGGTCGAATCGTTCGTATTTGGAATTATATCGGTTGAGAAGAATCTTGAATTTACCTTCGACATAACCGAGCCGCTCGAACACCTCGAGACATTTCAGCGTATTTTTCAGTACTGGTAAATGAAGGTCGGTCGTCATGAGAATATATTTGGAATTGTCCATGACACTGATCACGGGATCGGTAAGCGTATGCCCGGCGTCGATCACGATGTAATCGTAATACTTGATCAGAAGCTGATGCAGCTGCTGGATCTGATCGCTCCGGATGGATTCAGCGTCTTCGGGCCTTTTCGGAGCTGCGAGAATGGATACGCCGCTCGAGTGGACGGGAAGAACGCCTTCCAGGTACTGCGCGTCAATACGCGAAAGGTTTTCGAGAAGGTCGGTAAGAGTGGCCACCGGATCATAATCAAAGAAAAAAGGAACGTCTCCGTTCTGAAAAACAAGGTCCCAGATCAGCACCCGGCTTCCGGTCAACTGGGCGAGAGCCACGGCTGTATTGCAGGAGAGAAACGTCGTGCCGATCCCGCCTTTGTAGCTGAAAAAAGTATACGTCTGGCCAACCTGTTTTTCCTGGACATTTTTTGGCCGCTCGTGGTGAAGTTTTTTCAGGACGGCCGTAATTTCTGACTGGTCGACCGGATGTTTCAGAAAGTCTCTCACTCCCCGCTTGATGCATGAAAGCATAAAATCGGACTGGAGTTCATCGGCAGAAACGATGATCGGCACCCTCTCGGCGACCCTGCTGATCTGATCAAGGAACGAGTTTTTTTCTTCCCAGCTTACAAGGTCAAAATGAATGATAATCAAATGAGGGGCAAAATGAACGAGGGCTTCTTCCACCGAGGGCAGCTTCTCGAAGACTTTGATCTTCAGGTTGCCTTCTTTGAGGTTTCCCGCTTCGAGGCCTAGCCGGTGCTTCAGCTCTTTGTTTACGTCTTCCTCACTTGAGATGATCAGGATTCTCAGTTCCAGAAAAACTCTCCTTTTGCGCAGAAAACAATAAAGCCCGGCGCGGGCTGGTCCGTCTATCCGACATTGTCTACGGGCTGGGAAGCCGCCGAAACGCTGGTAAGCGATTCCCATTGCAGTTCATTTCGAAGTTTATCGAGAGCTTCGATTCCAGGCGCCTGAGCAAGCTGGACCGGCGCAATTTTAACCTGCGGCGTTTCAACCAGCGCCGATTGTGCGAGCTGGACGGCAGTCATTTTGTTTTGTGGCTTCCATTCTTCCTCTTTAGGCATCCGCGCATTGAGGGGTGACGCGGCGGCACCGGTTTGCACGGCCCTGGATTCCAGAGCGGTCTGTTTCGTCAAAGTTTCGACCGATTCTGATTGCTCGTCTGAACCTGGGAACGGCATGAATTTAGTGGCCGTTTCAATCATCTGGTTAAGCGGATGTCCCGATTCAAGCAGGCCTTTTTCGGGCTGGACGATAACCGGTGTGACAATGACGATCAATTCTGTGTCCGAGTAAAGGTGGTCTACATTATCAAAAAGTTTCCCGATCAAAGGCAAATTGCGTAAACCCGGGATTCCAGAGTCGCTGACCGTCAGCTTTTGCTGGATCAACCCGCCGATAACGAAGGTTTCGCCGTCGTTCAGCTCGACCACAGTGCTGGTCCTTATCGTGCTGAAGGAAGGAATGGTCACGCCGCTAACGGTTACACCGTTTGCAAAATCAAGGGAACTGACTTCGGGCGCGACGTTCAGCCGGATTTTCCCGCTTGGAAGAATCTGCGGTGTAAAAGTGAGGCGGGTTCCGAACTCGCGGTACTCAACGCCGACATTTGTGGAAGAAATCGCGACGACCGCAGCCTCCCCGCCGACAAGAAAGCTGGCTTCTTCGCCGTCGCTCGCAAGCAGATTGGGCCTCGCTATGACTTTGCCGACTCCTTCGGCCTCTACGGCTTTGATAAAGGTATTAATCGCTCGGGAATTGCTGAAATAAGGAAAGAAGTGGGTGCCGCTTTGATCAGGAATCGTGCTGAGAAGGTTGTAAGCGACGGGGCTTCCGGTGGGTTGAAACGAAGATGCTGTATCAATTTCGCCACCCGTTCCGCCGGGTCTCAGAACCGGTCCGATATGCCGGTTCAAATATTGAACGTCGAGGCCGAAATCCAATCCCTGAGTATGGGTAAGCTCCACGAAACGGATTTTCAGCAATATCTGTTTGGCGTCCTTCACACGGACGAGACTGACGCTTCCTTCGGCAAAAGCGCTTGCGGCCTGCTCGACTTCTTTCTGCTCTGCCACGCTCGCGACCTCTCCCTTGATGACGAAGACTTCATTCGAAGGAAATATCTCAAAATGCGCATCGGGCGCTATCCGCGACAGGACGGCCTGGAGAAGATTGGGGTTTTTCGTAACAGTGACGTCAAAAACGGTCACTTCGTTGAGATGATCCCACATGATGACGTTGACCGCGCCTTCCGCCTTGGCATTCAAGAGAACTTCTTTCTGCGATATGATCACGGCGTCTACGATCTCGGGATTCGAAACCGATATGCGGGCGATGTTTCTCTGAAGCCGCAGAAGCCGGGAGCGGCCGGAAACCATGGTAATGTCCCCTTTTTCCATATCAATAGTTTCGACCCAGGAGGACTCACTGATGTCGTTGAGCAGTTTTTCGCCCCGGACTGTTTTTTCGGTTAACTTCGTTTCGGTTCCGGGTATTTCGGGATAAACCGTTGTTGCCGGCTCGAGCGCCGGTATTGCGGGAACAACAGCGGCAGGAAGCTGAGCCAGCTGTTCGTCCGCGTAAACAGGCAGGTGCATCAGGGTAACCGACAGAACGAGAGACCAGAGAGTGATCCTGTTCATAGCCCGATCCTTTTTGTTATGATTTCTTATTCTCATGAGGCTGAGTATTCCTCTCTCGAAACACCACGGATAATTTCAATAACATCTTTCGGCACCACCGGCACGTCGGGCGCCAGAGCGGCTTCTGTCTTTTCTTTCTCCGGGAAAAAAAGCTCTTTGAGCGTGAAAAATTTTTCATTACCTTCGTCATCAAGCGACCTGATAGAAACATTGAGCGTGCCACGCTTGCTTGCAAAAGCAAGAGTTTCAGCCCCTTCGGGTGTCACAGCGAGCGTAATATCGAGCGTCGGGTCGCCTCCGCTTTTCTTTTCAGGCTTGTTAACGCCGATGACGCGGGTGTTCTCAACAAGCGTCACGCTTTTGTAATCGTTCTGCCCGATAGAATAGGTGAGGATGACGTCGACCCGGTTCCCGATCTGCAGAAGCTCCGTGATGCTAGCGGGAAGAGTAGCGGGGATGGTCATGGCTCTGTAACCTTTCGGAATCAGAGAGGCAAGGTTGTCCCCCTGTTCGAGAAGATCGGTCTTTTTGATGGGCTCGCCTTTCGGCACGTTACGGCGCACGACGCGGCCTACGACACTAAGGTCTTCGAAGACAAGCTTGGCGTTCACCTTGCCGGACGGCGCAAGGAGATCTACGTCGGAATTCCGTATGATGCCGCCGATAGAGATATCTTTCACCGCCACGGCGATCACGTACGTGCTTTCAGCCTTCGCGGGAGCGGGGGTATTCATCATCTTCAAACTGATGACGAAAGCAAGAACCCCGCTGACGACCGCGAGAACCAGAATGACCGGGTTTCTTCCATATGCCATGATTATCTTGCCTCAGCATTGGTTGCAAAAAACACGGTTGAAAGGGTAACCTCGCTGCCGCCTGGAGAGAATTGTCCCCCGCTCCCCCACCGAGGACTGACCTTTACGCATCCGGACCTATAAACCAATCTCAAGTTCATTTCATTACTTTCTCGCGTTTAGAGAGGAATGCTGCCTTCTCCTCTCGTGGAACTTAACGGTGCTACGTTTACGTATTGGCTACGAGATCGCCACCGATATTACCGAACGCGGTTGCAAGATCATCGCGAAACAAACCAAGCAGCACTAATGCACCTATGGCGACAACGGCGATAATCAGCGCGTATTCAGCCATTCCTTGCCCTTTTTCATTCTTTAGCATTTTAATCATTTTGGGTTGCCTCCAGAGAGAGTGAGATGTAATTTACTAACATACAATAGAAAGTTACACTCCTTTGTAGCATTTGTCAAAATGAACTAAAAAAAAATATCAACATAGTCTTATTAGATATGATAACAAACAATAATATCAATTATCTTTTGAAATCATATTTATAATGATTTATTGATAATGCTCGGGGGCTTGTTAGATCGGAGAGCGTGCTTGTCAAAACGTCTTAAATCACTACACTACGCAATATGACACGCCAGCAATTCATATCGCTTTTTTTTATCGTCCTGCTTGTTTTTGTCATTTATCAGACGGTCCTGCTCTTTAGCCCCTTTTTCACGTCCATCTTTTGGGGTGCCATACTCGCCTACGCATTTTATCCTCTCTATGTGCATTTAAGGCACGGCCTGCGTTCCCGGGAGACTCTGGCTTCCCTTATTATGACGCTTGTGATTATTTTGCTTGTCACTCCGCCGGTCATCTTTCTCCTTCTCAACCTCGCCAGCCAGGCAATCGACCTGTATCAGATCGTTCTTTCTTATATCCGTGAGGGCCGACTCGAAGCCCTGATCGACAATATTCGATCCCTGACCATCGTTCAAAGGCTGGAAGCCGACTTATTTCAATGGGAACCTCTCAAAAAAAATGCAGCTGATTGGGTCCTTACATCGACCAAAAATATCGCCAATTTCACCATCAATCAGGCCGGCACCATTACGAAGAATATTTTTTCCGTATTCTTCAGCTCGATCCTTGTCTGCTTCCTCGTCTTCATTTTTCTTAAAGACGGCGAAAAAATTTACCGATTCATTTATCAGATCACTCCGCTGCACGAGGAAAACAAAAGACCTATTTTCGCTCAGATCAGCGACACTTTTTCAGCGGTCATCCGCGGCCAGCTGCTCACCAGCCTCACGCAGGCGATTGTGTCAGGAATGGTCTACTGGGGCCTGCAGCTGCCTGCCCCCATATTTCTGGCTGCGGCAACTTTTATCAGTACGCTCATCCCGTTCATCGGAGCCGTCGGCATATGGCTTCCTCTTGCGATTTATCTTTTTGCAGTGCAGGAGTACTGGAAAGCATCAATCCTGATTCTTTTCGGCATCCTCGTCATCAGCGTGATTGATAACATCATGAAGCCGGCCATCATCGGAGAGAAAACAAAGCTCCCTTATTTTCTGCTTTTTTTCGGGATTCTCGGCGGCTTGCAGGTCTATGGCATTCTGGGGATCTTTCTGGGGCCTTTAATCCTGTCTTTATTTTTTGTTTTGGTGAAAATTTACCAGGAAACATTTGTTTGATCATGCATTCTGGTATCAGCCTTCGAGGTTTCCATGAGGCCTAGCACGATTGTCCACTGTTTCGGACTCCTGTCCATTTTTACCCTTTTTATCCTTGTGGCCCAATTCCTGTTCTCCTCTGTCGCCGAAAAAAACGTAAGGGGTATTTACCGCGTTTTTCCCGTTAACTCGCTCCCGCTGATCGCAAAGATTTTAAAACAGGAACAGGAGCCGGAAAACTCCGGGGAAATCGTGGCCCCGAAAAAGCCGCAGGTGATCCTGCATCTCAAGTCGGGAAGCCAGCTCCATGGCGAACTGGTTGAAGAGTCTGAGAATTGGCTGACTTTGAATATCGACGGCAGCGATGTGGGCTTTCGGCGCTCTGAAATCGACAGGATTTTCCGGTCAGAGCAGCCTTAATTCAGCGTGGGATAACGCCGCATGTAAGTGAAGCCTATAAAAAGGTAGTAGAGAATAACGGCCCGGATGAGCATTCCTCCCGCCGAGAATTCAAAAAACAGGTTCACGCCCGAATCCACAGTAAAAAACAGGATCCCCAAGACCAGTGCCGCGCGGCTGCCCGACAGGATCTTGATACCGATAAGAACATAAATTAATCCGCCGATAAGTAACATCAGCCTCACGTGGACGCTGTCGAGATAGGGTACGAAGAGCGTACCTATTACGGCAAAAAGAAGATTCATAGCCGCCACATAAAGCATGGCCGCAGCGGCGTCATCCACCGGAGTTTCGAAGCGGTAGTCTTTCTCCCTTCCCTCGATCGAATTCGTTATATCCTGCCCGTCGACGATCACTTTCAAAACGTTGCGGAAATAATCAAACACATTGAACTGGATGCGGACCAAATGGCGTTCCGTCGTCCCGATTTCGAACGACTTGTCGACCTTGAGGAAAAAAGGTCTTCGAAACAGCGTCTTTCCGTCCATGCTCAAGTGGCAATAGCCTAGAAACCAGTTCACGTGGAAGAGCAGCCTGTGCTTTTGCTGACTCCCAACCAGAAAATGTTTTTTCATGCGGACCTCTTTCCTTCTCCAAACACCCGGCGAAACCTGGAAGCTGTCAGCGCCGAAGTCAGACGCGAGGATTCTGCGGTCAAATGATGGTCGCCCTCATTATAAATCCGGAACTCGTTTTTTTTCTGCAAAAAAATCGGCGTCATGTCAACGTAAGGAATCGACAAGTCTTCCAAAGTATCCCTCAGCAGTTCTTCTCTCGCAGTATAACGGTCGGTCCTTACCTGAAGCCATTTAAAAAGCGCGTCATTCTCGATAGCTTCGATCGGGGGTATGACGACGACCATGAAAGGGATATTCTTGGAGGCTAGAAGATCCCTATATCTCATAAGAAGGTTGCGCATAACCGTATCCTGATGGACGGATAGGGGGTCATCGGGCGTGTTCTGTATGTAACTCGTCCCGAAATCGCCTGCCAGGATTTTGAAGATTTCATAAATAGACCGCCTGCCGAACTTTTTATTTTGCAGATCGCCTTTCTCCTTGCGCTCGACATATCGGTACCAGATATATTTAAACAGGAAAACCGTTTCCAGAGAAGGAATGCTTTCGTCGATAAAGTTTCTTCTCGATTTCACCATTTTTCCGGAGGGGAGAGGATCAAAAATCCTGTTTTTTAAAAGATCATCGTAGTCGTTACCCGAAAAAATGGAGAGAATTACGGCGTCCGGCTTCAGTTTGAATCCTTCCTTACCGAGATAAATAAAAGACTGGTCGGGTCCGTAGGACGAAACGCCCAGATTAAACACTTCATAATCCTCTCCAAGAATTCCTTCAAGCTGATCCGGAATAGTTTTATCCCTCGGAAGTCCTACTCCGTATATAAAAGAATCGCCAAGAAATAAAATCCGTTTTTTTCCTTTTTTGTCAGGATGGAAATCATCATCTCTGAAACCGAAATTATTGAGTTCATGGTTCCCTTTCGGTTTCAGTTGAATGAGAAGTTCCCGGTCAAGCATGACGGGAAATCCTCCCATATCGAAAACCGGTTTTACAGGGAAGAAACGCAATACGAATTCGAGCAGCAAGAGCGACACCATGCCTACAATTAAAATGTAGATAACTGCGGGAAGAATTATGCGCAGAATCCTGAAAGGAAAAAAAAGCAGCGTTAAAATGAGTTTCAAGGTTTTTTTGTTCCTTCCGTTAGCTTGAAATGGCCGGGAGGAATCCGCTCTTCTCTTTCTCCCGAGGGAGTTTTCCACCAGAGATTCAGATAAGCGCCTCCTCCGATATCGCTGTATTCCAGACGTACGGCATGGAATCCTTTTGTGAAATATTTCTCTGCTGAGCGGGTTCTGACCGCATGAATGCCAAAGTTATCGACGAGGAGTTCCCCGTCGAGTGTCAACCGGCTTCCATCATCACTGGCTATATAAATCTTGTAGTTGCCGTCTTCAGGAAACAGAATTTGCCCCTCATAAACGGCGCTGAAAGGGGCCGCTCTCGTGCGTTGGCCGGGCTGCTCCCAGTTGAAGAAGGGAAGCCCCAAGGTTTTTTCGATCGCCTCGCCTTCCCACGACGCATTCGCGTAATGAGAAACCAAGAGTCCGGCGCCCTCAACTTTTTCAGGAACGGAGCCTGCGGCCGGAGACAAACCGGAAGGTGAAGAAAGATCATACAGTGTTCCCCATTTTGTCTCGGCCACAATTAAACTTTCCACTTCCCAGGGCCGGTTGGATTCCGGATAGGCCCTCTGCTCCCGCACTCCCCAGAAAAGGTATTTGGCGCCGAGATTCGAGGCTATGTATTTCCAGTCCCAATCCCCTTGCAGGAGCCTTCCCAGTTGCTGCTCGACGGCTGCGGGATTAAGGCCATGAGACCACAAGTGTCCGTTCCATCCGGCAACTGCCATACGCCCGCATAAAAGCACGGGATGCGCGAAATCCTGCGCTGTCGCGATACGAGACATGGGAGGTACCGTCTCGAACATTGCGCAGACAAGTTCCTTCTCTTCTGTTTTTATGATTGGAACTCCCCGGATTTCCGCTTTCATGGAACCGACGAGACAAACGAAACCGGATAGAAATAAAAGGAAGTACAGGCCTGCCCGGACGTACCACTTGAAGCGGGATAAGATCTGGCTGTCGATAGCAGGAAGAGCCAGCAGGTAACACCAAACGATGTACTTGATATTGTCCCAGGCATGAGGCATGACCATGACTGTCAGGAAAATAAGTCCGAGGATTATGGCCGGAATGATAATCATGAGATCTTCCCTATGACGCCTTTTCACGGCGAGAATGAGAGCTGCGAAAGCAAACAAGGGGAAAAAACCGAAGTTAAGCAGAAAGAAGAAAACCGGGTTTTCTTTTTCTGCCATCCACCCTGGACTCAGCCAGAAGAATGATGACGAGAGATTGAAATTTTTCGTCAGTTTAAGCACTAGAAATACCGCAGGAAGAACCGCCACATAGTAAACCGGCATAGCCTGCAGAATTTTCCGTGAGCTAACCGACCAGATGAGAAAAACCATCGAAAGGAACAGGAAAGCATTCAGCTGGAAGAGCGGCATGATGCCCCAGAGCAAGCCTTCTACCCAAAACGGCAGCGGTTCTTTCCCGGAAATAAACCGCCTTCTCCAGCTCCATAACAGCACGAGACCTGCCGGGAAAGCAAAGAGAAACCCGCGCTGCGGCACAAGTAAGGTGAGCGGTATGCTTTTCCATGCTATGTCTGCCTGATAATCATCGAAGGAACCGGTGCTGAAGATAAGGTATCCCGTCAATCCCCCGGAAAAAAGCAGGGACGCCATGGCAAACCCGCGTCCCCAGTAATAAAGCGCGAACATGGTGAGCAGTCCTCCGCAGAGGCCCACAATCGGCAGCACGCGATATAAACTGATTCCGAGCTTTGCCCACACGGCCGTATAAAGATCCATCCCAAAATGATAATTGAGCGTCTCTCCTGTAAATATGGGGTTCTGCGGCCAGAAATCCGTTCCGTTTACAAAGTTGGCAATATAGGTGAGATGCAGCGAAAGATCGCTGTAATTGTGTCTCCAGTTAAAGGTACAGATTTCGCCGTTTTTATAAAAATAAATCCAAAGAAAGTGGCGGAGACAAAAGAGGACAAAAAAGAAAAACATGCCGTATTCAAACCAGCCCGGCCGTTTATCGTCGTAGCTGATCCCTTTCGCAGCTCGAAAAGCCAGAGAAGCGGCAGTTAATCCTACGAGAGGAGAGATAAGCGCCACTTCTTTTGTCAGGGTCCCAATGACCATGGCGAGAAGGAGAGCTGACATCGTCGTTACTGCCTGAAACACAAGAAGAAAAACGACTGCATTCATTCACTCACCGCTATTTTCATAAATTCGCTCGAGATCCATTCCTGAGGCCGGTCGGGAAGTTTCCACCAGAGCCTTATTGAAGAGACGCCGCCCTTGTCGTAATGCTGAACTTTCATGGCATACCATCCCGTTTCAAAAAAACGGGTGTGCTCTTTAATCTCTTCGGGGTGATCGCCCAGATGATCAAGAACAAGTTCACCGTTGAGATAGAGAGCGCTGCCGTCATCGCTGGCAAGATAGAAAGTGATGTCGCCGGAAACAGGAATGAAGAGCTGCGTTTCATAGAAGGCGCTGTAAGGCGCGAAAAGAGGTTTTTCTGAATCGGCTGCCCAGCCGAAATTGAGGCTGCCGGCAAAGCCCTGCTTCACGGATTCACCTTCCCAGTTTGTCCCATTAAAATAAGTCACTTGGATCGAATCACCCTCGACGCTCGCGGCAGGCGCTTTAGAGAATACAGAATACGGCTGCTGCAGCAGATCCTCGTAAAGTTTTTTGTGGAGATAAACAAAGGTTTCTTCCTGCGCAGGGTTAAGCCGAAACTTTTTCATTAGATAATCATTCCGAAGCCGAAGCTCGACATAATCTTTGTTCTTGGCATCAGTCAGGATAAGCCCCGCGTCCATATCAACAGGAAAATGTTTTGCATAGTAACCAACATGGGAAAAATTTCGCACGTGCCAATTGATCGGCCAATAGCTTTTCATGAGTATATGAGTGTCAGCATGCCTGATTTCAGGCCTCCGATCAGCCATGTTTTCTATCTGTTTCATGATATCGAGGACTTCCTGATAAGTTTGTACATGTGCGTAGGATTCTGCTTCTTCGGCATATCTGAAGTAGTTTAGTTGAATGGAACGGCCCAGATTTGCCGCCGCCAGCACGACCACGGCAGCCGCCATAAGCCAACGGAGTCGGGCACTGCGTTCAGCAATCTCGGAGAAACCTCCGGCTGCGGCAAACAGAAAGGGCCATATGATCTGCATGATGCACCAAGGGGTTTTATAAGGAATTGCGCTGTAACACAGAAAGTTAATAAGCGCATAGAAAAGAATCAACCGGCGCCAGGCCGGAACGGGGGCGAGTGAAGGAAAAACCATGAGGAAACCAATACAGGCCGCCCATTCATAAGTTATAAACAGCTGAGCCCAGTAAAGGAACGATTTCCAGTGGCCTTTTTGATCACTGGTTTCGAGCGCGCCGATTTTCACCCATTCAAGCAGACTATCAACAGGGCCAAACACACCACCCCAATTCATGAAAAACCCGCTGTAAATCACCGTGAGCGCGAACAGGCACCAGGCAGTAACAAGCGCGATGTCTTTCCAGTTATAGGTCCGCCGCAAGTCCGGACGCGAAAGCGGGACCGTGGACGGCTGTAACAATTCAAAAAAGCGAAGCGCCGCGAATGAGAGAAAAAAACATCCCGCAATAATAACGTAGGTCTCTTTCATCGACACCATGCCGGCGACGGAGATGCCGAGCAGCCATATTGAATCCCTATTGCGTACCTGCAGGTAATGAAAAACGCCGTAGAAACCGAGCAGCGAAAAGAAATACAGGGCTGATTCATGGATTCCATATCGGGAATAGAAAACCATTCCGGGAGATACCGCGGTAAAGAGAGCTGCCGTGTTTGCGCTAAATGCGCCGATGAATCTCGAGAACAAAAGCGTTAAATAGATGCCTGCCAGACAGAATAACACTGCGCTCAGCCTGAGAACCCAGATCTCATCTCCGAAAATAACATGGAAGAAAAACATCAAATAGTGGTGCAGCGGTCCGTGATAGTTGGCGGGATCGTATTTATAAAAACCGTTTGCGACAATATCTTCAACAAACACCGCGTTGACGCCCTCATCGTGCTGCAGGGGCTTCCAGTCCAGGCACGCAAAAAGCATGAGTGCACCGATTACCAGAATTCCGGCGGGTATGACACGCGAAAAAGAAAGTCGGAAATAGTTTGATTTGTTAGATTTTTTTCCTAAGCTGACTGACATCATTGATCCTTTATGCTATTAAATGATATCCAATAGTCTTAAAACTATCAAATCTAAATTAGACATTAGTGTTTAGTAAGCTTATACTTCCAATGATAGGAAGGTCGGGTCATTGCTATTAACGACTCAGGCCAATCCCCTTTTGAGCTGGTTCGCCATGAAAAAACATATAACGCATTCGACGCGCGGCCAAGCCGCCGTCGAATTTGTATTGATGCTTCCTATAATTCTCTTTCTTTCGTCTTTCGCACTTGATGTTGCGAACATGGTTTCTATTGGCCATCGGTTGAGCGCGGCGACAAGGGAAGGAGCGAGGGTCGCTACTGAAACAACTCAGCCTATTCCTACAACGGGTACTTGCTCAATTCAAACCTGTACAGATGATATAACGACGCTGTGCTGTCTGGCTGTACGGCGGGCAAACCTCGTGCTTTGGAATTCAGGCGTTCAGGATCCCGATGCCGTAACGGCCCAATGGACGACAACGGACGAAGACGGGAGAAGATATATCTTTCTCGAGATGACCGCGACCGAAACAGTCAATTTTGCCTTTGGACTGACGAATCAAACATTGACATTCCGATCCATCGGTTATGGAGATGACATTGAAATTGCAGCGTAAAAAAAACCATCCCGGGACAAAGCATCAACGGGGGCAATCCCTCGTTGAATTCGCACTTCTTTTACCGCTTTTTCTACTGCTTGTCTTTGGAACTATAGAATTCGCCCGCGCCTTGTTTGAATGGCATATGATGTACCAGGCAGCTCGGCAGGGCGCGCGCGTCGCCGCCATGACGATGGATGCGGACAGAGCCGCGGTCGGAAGGGACGCAACTCTCGCGGCGGTGCCAGCGAACTTTAATGACGTTACAGCGGGAGATATTAATGTACTGATCCCGACGGAAGAAAATCTTGCAAGAGAACCCATTGTAGTGCAGGTCAATTTTACATTCGATTCGCCTTTAACCAGTTTTCTTACCAACCGAATGGGCATTACGATGCCTACGGATATGAGCGCGCGTGCCAGTTCATTTGCCGCTACGCTGGGCCCGGCCGAAATTCCACCCAATCCATCGGTTTCGATTTCATCCTCGCGCTCGACTTCCATTTCAGGCTCTACCAGTCACTCAACATCGGTATCGGAGGTCACTTCGGCATCCATATCAAATTCGACCTCGGTCTCGGATTCAGTTTCAGCGTCTGATTCCGTTTCGATCTCCGCCTCTGATTCTGTTTCGGGTTCGAACTCTGTATCGGCATCCGACTCAGTCATCACTTCAACTTCCGACTCAATATCGAATTCCGCATCTACTTCATTTTCCGGTTCCACCTCAGTCTCTGATTCGATTTCCGGCTCGACGACCAAATCCGTTTCAGGTTCTGGTTCTGCGTCCCGATCGCAAAGCGTATCTGAATCGGCCTCGACCTCAAATTCTGGATCTGTTTCTTCTTCTTTAACGCATTCGCAATCTGCTTCCGCTTCTAATTCAACCTCCGGGTCGTCGTCGGGTTCGGTTTCTTCATCTGTTTCCTTGTCTCTTTCTCCGTCTAGGTCACAATCAACTTCGACGTCGGTTTCTCAGTCGTCCGAGACTTCGTTGACCGCTTCGTTGACGGCTTCGACTTCAAGATCTAATTCTGCATCTACGTCGCATTCCGCATCTGATTCAAGCTCTGTATCGGCCTCCGTCTCGAATTCCGGATCAAGATCCGTGTCTGAATCGGTTTCCGGTTCTAATTCCACCTCCAGATCCGTATCGGGTTCAACTTCAAGATCCAACTCGGCGTCTGTTTCTCTCTCGGCCTCTCCGTCGCTTTCGAGCTCAAGAAGTGAGTCTGCGTCCGGCTCGGCTTCAAATTCAATATCGAATTCGACGTCCGGATCCGTCTCGAGATCGACATCGTCTTCGATATCTTTATCCGAGTCGCCGTCCAGATCCGTATCGGCTTCGGTGTCCGGATCTAATTCTATGTCGGCCTCAACGTCGGCTTCTGTATCCCGGTCTGATTCCAGTTCTGTGTCCAGATCCAATTCCGTATCCGCCTCGACGTCAAGGTCCGGTTCGAACTCGACTTCTCAATCGACATCGACGTCCGTTTCGATTTCGACATCTCCGTCGCTGTCCGCTTCACGCAGCGAATCGGTTGAGACATCAGCCTCGACATCCCAGAGTTCGTCGGCAGTACGTTCGACTTCCTTATCCACGTCGGCTTCTAACTCTGTTTCTTCGTCGGGCTCTGTTTCACAATCAAGAAGCACCTCGAACTCCGCGTCCGCTTCGACGTCAGTTTCGGCTTCCACCGTTGCAAGTTCTGTCTCCGTCTCCAACTCCACGTCGAACTCGGTCGGACAATCCGTATCGGCTTCCACGTCTCAAGTCGTTTCGACTTCCGCCTCTGCTTCTTCGAGTGCCTCAACCGACAGTTCTGTCCAGTCAAGCACCTCGGCGTCTACAAGTTCTTCGATCGCAGTTTCGATCATCCTCGGCGGCAGCGGCGGCGGTGAGAAATAAAACTTTCCCCTTTTTGTTCCTCTCGGTAGGCTTGGTAGATTTGAAATGCAAAAGCTGCCATATTTAAAAAATATATAAAGAGTTAGGCGCTGGAATAGATTTTTTTAGAGTGTTATATTTCTAATAGCCATGAAAAAAGATTATCAGCCTAAAGTTACGTCCCTCTCTTATCTTATTCGTTCATCCCGCGGTGTATTCCTTGCTACGGGACTCATTTTTTTGACACCTATCATCGGCATGGCCATCCTTGCGACCGATATGGGCATGGCCCATCTGGTGAGAACCGAGGCCTCGAATTCGGCCGATCTTGTCGCGCTCGCCGCAATAAAAAAGTTTGGGAAAGTTTCGGGGCAAATCAATGCTGAGTCGATGGCAAGTATCAGACGGACGGCCGAACTTGTTGCTGAAGCCAACCGTACTCGGATGCACAGCAGCCTGGATGTCGATACCGCGACATATACGGGAGGTATGGAAACTGCAGATGCCGACGTTATTTTTGGCTTCTACGATCATACGGCGAGAGATTTCAGCGCCCAGACCGACGTTAATATATTGAGCGACACGACCGCAAATCCGACAAACGCCATCATGGCCCGCTTACGAATGGGCAACGGCTCAAATGATCCTTTTGTTTTTTATTTGGCTCGCTGGTTTGATCCGGCGAACGCCGATATGGACCATATGAATCTGGAAGTCAGAGGATTCGCATCGTTCGGTTATGTTAACGTAAATCTGGCGAGTGATATTTCCAATTCGATGGACAACAGAACCTACATGACCATTGATAATTGCACGCTTCTTGCTCCCTGGAACGAGGATACGAGCCGCTGGTTCCACAATGCGGCGTCCGCAAATTTTGGACCGACTTGTTTCAATGATTCTTCTCTCAGAGTTATAGGCGGTTCTCTTTCTGCCCTGCCGGATGAAGGCGCCGTGATGCCGGAACCAATCACGTCCGTGTTCAAATCGATGATCAATTTTTACGAAACGAATCAACTGTTCCGCGGCTTGTACAGGACGGGCCTGGTAGTTTTTGAAACTGAGGGCTATACCCCCTATCATCTCGGCGATTCGGTGAGACTGGACTATACAAAGCTGGGCAATAAAGACGATGTCATTGAAGCTCTAGAATACACCATTGAGGAAATGCGGCGTTACGCCGTCGAAAACGATAACGGCGATCCCGTTCCTTTCGAAGAACATACCGCGGCGCCGGGCGGCGCTAATCCGGAGGTCACGGGCGGATTTACCAACACCGGGGACGGGCTTTTCTGGGCGATCAATGACATTATTGAAGCCAATGCTGAGACCAGGGTTCGCAGCTCTGATCACACGCTTCTCTTTAGCGACGGCCGCGCCAATTGCTTCCGGGTTCCGATCGATAATCCTCGAGCGGCCATAGCAGCCGGCGGTCAACCGTTCTGTCCCCGTGAGGACGACGTGAGGGCTTCGATCCAGGCCGATTTTAATCAGAGGCTGACGGACCTCCAGGCTGACGGCAGTCTCTCCGCTGAAGACCTGGACGATTTAAGGAATTACAGGGAAACTCTGATCGACGACGAAATGCAGAGCTACAATGACCTCGGAGCCGCGTGGGCGTTTTCGAACGCAGAACTGGCGGCTGACAATAATATCAAAATTCATGCGGTCTACTTCGATACAAACAATGAAGACTGCGCTGCCTCACCACCGGGCTTTTTGCAGGTTCAGCAAATCGCGTCCATGACAGATGGCGTATCTGCCTGCGCGGAGGATATCGAAGAGCTGGATGATTTCTTCACCAATATCGCCACGACTCAAAGCTTTGTGCTCGTTAATCCTGAGGACATTCTGGAAGATGCCGGTAGTCAATAGCCATAGCAATGGCGGCGGGCTATGTTACGGTAAGAATAATTGCTTCAGGCCTGCACAGTAATCTTACTTTTAAATAGCGGCTCGTTCCCATTCCCCTGGAAATGCTGCACACCGCACCCTTATGTTTCAGGACCCCCGCCGCGAACGGCCTCCCCATCATCGTATGCGTAATGACCGCTCCCCAGAAGGGAAGTCTTATCTGACCGCCGTGAGAATGGCCTGAAAAAGAAAGGTCGATTTCCTCTTTTCCGATATCCAGAAAAACATCCACAGTATGCGTAAGCAGAATATTTAATTTCGCGGGGTCGTAATTCCCCATCGTCCGGCGAAGATTAGCCTGGCCGGTCGTCGCATCGTCCAGGCCGTGGATAAGAAGCGGCGCTCCCTCGAAAGACGTCTCCACTGTTTCGTTCTTCAGAAGCCTCACTCCCGCTTTTCCCAGAGCCGCTTCCAGCAGATCAACTCTCTGCCGGTTATTGGGCCTGAATTTTTCCGGATAATCCCGGTCCATAATTTCGCAGACATTGTGGACGACCATTTCAACAGGCCGATAGTCGAGATAGTCGTGATTCCCAAGGACGGCGTAGATGCCTTGCTCCGGCTTCAATTTAGAAAGGTTTTTCACGGCATCCGGAATACCGCTGATGCAGTCAATGATGTCGCCCGTGACAAAAATATAGTCGCAGGGTTCTTTGGCCAGGGAATCAAAAAAAGCGTCCAGCCTCTCGTTGCGTCCGGCGAAGTGAATATCAGAAAGATGCATAATGCGCAGAGGCCGGCGCAGGGCCTTGCGTTTGAGCGTTACAGAATGCCTGCTGATTTCATAACGGAAGGGTTCGAAGTAATGCATCCACGAGATAAGCAGGATCCCCGACAGGACAAAAAAAAGAAAGAGTATCATCATGTTAGGACACTTGTTCTGGCGGGTTAAGTAAATCAGGCCCCGAGGATTTTTCCCCGGGAGCTGCCTATTTGGATGCCTTTCATGAGGTTTTCCATTTCCTGCGGACGTTCGCTGGTGCGCAAGGCCTCATCCTCGGAAATCACGCCGTCTTCCCAGAGTTTAAAAATACTCTGGTCAAATGACAACATGCCCTCGTTGGTGGCGTTGCGTATCGCCTGAGGGAGCTTGTCAAATTTCTTTTCCCTTACAAGCTGACGAATCGTGTAATTGCCCACCATGATCTCGAAAGCGGGCACGAGTCCACCGTTTTTCGCGGTGAGCAGTTTCTGGCATACAAAACACGTGATATTGAACGATAAGTGATTAAGCGTCTGGTCGCGTCTTTCGGGCGGAAAGAATCCGAGCACGCGGTCAAAAATCTGAATGACGGATTTAGCGTGGACCGTGGCAAGAACGAGGCGCCCGACTTCAGCCGAACCAAGAGCGAATTCAAAAGTTTCGGCATCGCGCATTTCGCCGATGAGCACGGCGTCCGGGGACTGACGCACAACGTATCTCAACGCCGAGTGAAAGTCGTTGGCATCGTCTCCGATTTCGCGCTGATTAATAATACAAAGGTTATCACTGTGAACATATTCGATGGGATCTTCCACTGTGATAATGTGCCGCTCAACGGTCTTATTCATCATATCGATCATGGCGGTCAGGGTCGTTGTCTTGCCGGAAGCGACCGTGCCTCCGATCAGGATCATGCCGGAACGTTCGAGCGCTATTTTCTGAAGAATGGGCGGGATACGCAAAACTTCAAAAGAAGGAATACTTTTCCATAAAGTTCGAAGGACAAGAGAGTACGTTCCCTGCTGCATGAAAACATTGGCGCGGAATCTCTGGGTCTCCCCCATGAGAGCGAAAGCGAAGTCGACGCTGAGGTCGCGGGCGAGTTTTTCTTTCTGCTTGGCATTCAGAAGTTCGTTAACAATGCCGCGTGTCAGTTCCTCCGTCACGACGTCAAAAACGAGCGGCTTGACGACGCCGCCAAGCCGCGTACGAGGTACCGACCCTACCTTTAGAAAAAGATCCTGCCCCTTCATTTCGAGTACTTTACCGAGGCAGCTGGTCAGGAAGTTCTTAACGTCCATGAGTCTCCATTAAGCGTTGCTATGTAAAAAGTACCACCGCCCCTCCCAAAAAGCAAAAAAACTATAAAAACTAACAAAGCAGGCCGTGCCCCGCCCGAAAAGAAAAAGGCCGGCGGAATCCGCCGGCCTGCACTTTAACCTGCCCACAACTGAAATCTTACTTACCGAAAGCGGCTTCGATCAGCTTATCGAGTTCTCCCGAATCACGGAGTTCGTGGACGATATCGCAGCCTCCGATAAGTTTCCCATCGATGAAAAGCTGCGGGAAAGTCGGCCAGTTGGATACTTCGGGCAAACGCTGGCGGATATCGGGATTGGCAAGAATGTCTATCGCCTTGTAAGGCTTTTTATAACCGTTGAGCAGCTGAACCGTGGCTGCGGAAAAACCGCACTGGGGAGCTTCGGGAATGCCTTTCATAAACAGAACCATCTTGTTGTTCTGGATCTCGGAATTGATTTTTTCGATTACATCGTCGGACATTTCCATGCTCCTTTTATTATTATGATGCCTTCGCCGGAACGAAGGTTTTAATTTTTATCGCGTGAATACGTCCATCGTCGAGGGGCTCTTTAAGGGCCCGGTTTACGACCTGATGCTGATCGACAAGGCTGGTGCCTTTAAATGAGGGCGATGAGATACGGATCTCAAAGTGGTCCGACGTTCCCGTGAGGTCCACAACGCCCACGGTCGCGTCCGGGACCGCCTTTTGCAGGATCTCTTCAATTTCTTCGGTGCTAATCATCTTCACTCCTTTTGAAGTCAAACGATTCGATTGCGTTTCTTTCCATCCTGATAGGCCCGGATGTTCAAATAAACTTCCTGAAGCAGTCTCCTGCGGGCTTCGATGCTTGCCCACGCCATGTGAGGAGTCATGATCATCCCCCGAGCCCCGATGAGTTCGTGGTTTCGGGGAGGCGGCTCCTGACTTAACACATCCGTTGCCCCGCCCGCGATTCGGCCCCGCTTCAAGGCTTGGAACCATGCCTTCTCATCGATGATCCCGCCACGGGCAACATTGATAAGATACGCTGTTTTTTTCATTTTACCGATGGCGTCCGCTCCGATCAAGCCTCTCGTTAAGGTAGAAAGCGGCGCGTGTACCGTAATAAAGTCGGATTCCCTGTAAAGACGGGGCAATGGTACCCTGCGAACCGCCTCCGACGCAGGATATTTCCGGCCTGGAATGCGCCCGATCAGGACCTTCATACCGAACGCCCGGGCAATCCCGGCTACGCGCTGTCCGATCTCCCCGTAGCCGACAATACCGAGTATTTTATTCCGGATTTCCATCACGGGAAAAGTGGGAAGCATGAAAAAACGGGATTGGCACCATTTGTGATTTCTTACAGCTTCATGGAACGGGATGAGATTGCCCGCGAGAGCCAGAATAAAGGAGAAAGTGAATTGTGAGACGGTATCCGTTGAATAACCTTTTACGTTCGTTACCGCGATTCCCCTGGCGCGGGCGGCATCGAGGTCCACGTTATTGACCCCCGTCGCGGAGACGTGAATCGCCTTGAGCCGGGGACACCGCTCGATGACTTTCCGACCAATCCGGCATTTGTTGATGACGGCCATGTCCGCTTCGCGCAATCGACGAAAAAGCTGCGACTCGGCGGTATGAGGATATTCGACATAACGCCCGAGCCCCTGGAACAGGGTTAAAGGGAGATCGCCAAAATCGAGAGTGGCGGCATCGAGGAAGACGAGCGTCTGGTGAGATTTTTCCGGCATGCAGGGATTATAGCAAGAGCTCTGGCCGACAGGAAGCGCGGATGCTCGGTTATTGGATCGGGGTTCCGCCCAGACAGCCTGTGGCGCCGCCGGCGGGCGCACCCACGCCGTTGACGGACCCGACGATAACGCCCGCCTGATCCATGCAATAAGTATTCAGCCCTCCGTTTGGACTCGGGACCGCCAGCATGGAAAAAGTCACGCCCACGGCGTCAGGCAGATAAGTGAAGGTGTATTGATGCCTTGGATTGACCAGCCACGTCATATCCACGTACGGAGGAAGAGCGCCCGACAGTTCGGCGAGATTCGCCGCGTAACGCGGAGGATTCTGCCCTGACCGAAACATTTCAGCCGCTGTTCCAAACCCTCGCAGATCTTCTTTGATAGTGGCTTCGTTTGCATTTAGCCGCATTCGCATGAGGTTGGGAATTGCAATAGAGGCCAGCAGGCCGATGATTGCCACAACGATCATGATCTCGACAAGAGTGAAACCACGCTCAACTGAAGCAGGAAGCTTTCCAAGAATTGATTTCATGGTAAAATCACCGCCTTTGCCGTTCTATCCAAATTAATATTTATGGATGATTTGTAGTTCTCATAGAAGTGTAGCATCTGCCCGGAACTTGAAAAAGGCCTGGTCCACCGGAACGTCTTCTTAATAGTCTGAAAATAAGTTAAAGCCTTAAGCGAGAAAGGGTTGGCAATGTGAAGAAGGATTTTTTCATCTATCTGGCGTCTCAATCAGAGCGTCGTATGGATATATTGAAGGAAATAGACCTTTCCTTCCGCGTTGTTCCGAGCCGCTATGTGGAAAAACCGGACCACAGGCTCCAGCCCGGAGAGCTCACCATGCAGCACGCCCTGGGAAAAACCAGGGCCGCTGTTTTGCCGGCCGGAAAGAAACCGAAGACCCGTGAAATAGTTCTGGGAGCGGATACGGTCGTTTACTTTGAAGGAAAAAGTCTGGGGAAACCCGGAAGTTATGCCGAGGCCGAAGCGCTGCTCGCCCGCATGAGCGGCCGTGTACATTATGTCTATACCGGCGTCGCGCTTGTGGAGAGACGCACCGGTGAAACGATCGTCAGATCGGATCAAACAAAAGTGAAATTTCGTCGCTGGACTCGGGGCAGAATCGCGTCCTACGTACGCGTTGCCCGCTCACTGGATAAAGCGGGCGGGTATGCGATTCAGTGCCTTCCGTCCATTGTTTTATCCTACCAAGGATCTTTGAGTAATGTGATCGGGCTGCCGAAAGAACTCCTTTACCGGATGCTGCGCGATATGAACTCTCGTCTTTCAAAATAACCATACGCCTCTCCTTTTTTTTAGACCATTGCTAATGGCCGTCTCTGTACCAGCCTTTAATTTCGGCCCAGAAAAGAAAGTAAATAAGGTAGAACACGCCGATCACTGCTACGGAAATAACCAGGTAAAAGACGATGAATCCTTTTTTTTGTGAGAGCGTCGAATGGATCTGGGCGAGAAAGGGTTTGAGAAAAAGCGGTATAAACATAGAGTTCCTTTTATTATAAAAAGATGAAAAGTGTTTAGTTCTCTATCGTCAGGGGTTGGCTGAAACTGAAAGGAAAAACCGGGGCGGTCAGGCGGAAAGGCGGTTCTCGTCTTCCTGATTATAAGCGCTGTCGCGCAAAATAAGCTGAACGGTAAGATTCGAGGAATCACGCCGCAGGACCTTGAACATGGCCCGCAGGTTCAGGGGTTCGGCGCTTTTTCTTATCATCTGAACTTCAAAGGGTTTACGCTGCCAGCCAAGGATGCTGAAAGTAAATTCCTGGAGCGCCTTCGCGAGCGAACTTTCTATAAAAATCCCGGATTTGGAAAAATGCTGCTCTTTCAATTCCTCGCTGTGGTACCCGAAACTTTTCTCGGCCGCGAGATTTGCCGACACGATGAAACCATGACGGTCGAGCGTGATAATGGCTTCCTGGGAATTCTGGACAAGTTCCTGGTAGCTGACCCTGCTTTCCTCGAGAGCGACCTGAACTTTTTTCTTTTCAGATACGTTGCGCGCGACGCACAATAACTCCGGCCTCTTCGCGGTCCCCTTGATAAAACTAAGTTTCACCTCGGCCCAGACCGAGCCGCCGCCTTTGCAGTTCCATTCCAGTTCAAAAACCGAGACGCGGGGATCGTCAGTAGACCCTCCAAGCGATGTGATGGACTCCGCTATCGTTTTCATAAAAAGTTTCAGTGAAGCCTGCGTGAAAGTTTCTTCCACGCTCCTTTGCAGCATTTCTTCCGGCGTGAAACCGCAAAGCTGCAGAACGGACGGAGAAACAAAAGTGTAGCGAAGGTCCTTGTCCATCGTCCAGATTACGTCTGAAATATGCTGGGCAAGCAGTCTGTACTGCGCTTCGCTTTTGCGCAGCGCTTCTTCTGCAGTCTTATGACGCGTGATGTCGCGGATACTGCAAACCACGGCGAGAGGTGTCCCCGCCTTGTCGCAGATTCTTGAAGAAAGAACGTTAAGGTAAAGAGGACTGCCTTCGGCATCACTGATCGTAATTTCCGCAGATACGGTCCGGCCGTCAAACAGGAGTTTCCCCAGGTTTTCAGGGTTGAAATAGGGAATATCTGTTGAGATCATGGGACAGCCCTCCATGGCAGTACCCTTATTGAAAAGCCGATTAGCCGCATAATTTGACATCCTGACGATACCCGCACTATCGACCACTATGATTGCGTCACTGACGACTCTCATGATTTCATCTGCGGCAAAAGTCGAGTCGATATCGATCGACCGGTATCTCCAGATACCCAGCGACATGAAAGCCAGATAGATCGCAGCGAATATATATCCGAACGGAAAAAACGAAAGCCCGAGTCCCAGAGCCGGCAAATAGTCTATGGCGGCGATGTATCCTATTCCGAAGCCCCATATAAATATCTTGAGCCTCGCTTTTTTAACGCCGGTGGTTTTTTGATGTTCCTTATAGAAAAGTCCGAGGCTGAGCAGCATGACGCAGAAAAAATAAGCCATGAAAATAATTCCGATAATTCCGTAGCGGGAGTAGTGTCCCCAGGAAAAGAGCACCACCGAGTTGACAAAATGTGAAGAAAACAAAGCTGCGCCTGCAAAAAAAAGAGAGAGCACGCCGTTTACGATAAGCGCCCTGCGGAAGCGCTTTATTTTACGAAGCGTCGCAAGAGTGAAAACGAGAACAGAAGATGGAATCAGAGTCCCGGCCGCGGATTCAAGTTTCAGCCAGAGAAGAGCGCTGTCAGGACCGTTTGAGAGCAGGACCATCGAGAGCGATAGAAGCCAGACCGCAACGAGAATGCAAATACTGTGAAAAGCAGTGCTGACAAGCGAAGCTTTTTCTCTTATGAGCGTGAAAAGGCCGAGTATCGCAGCGAGCAGCCCGACAACAAAAGGCGGAACGGCGAATAAACTGAACGAGTAAGCGGCAGGATCGATGACCTGCTGAATCATAAAGCTCCAGGTTTGACTGTTCCAAAAAAAGAACTGCCAAAGTATACCCGCTGATATGCTTTATCTACAAACTGCAGACTTTATTTAAGCCTTAAATTATCTTTGGAGAGATGAAAGGGAGGGTCCGCTCTTCTCACTCATGCGGCGGGTTTTACGGGGGCAGCTGGCTCGGCTGCCGCCGGGGCAGGCTGCTTTAAACGTGATGAATTCCAGATATAACGGTTATTCTTCTGCGCTTCCTGTTCGAGCGAAAGAAATTTTTCAGCGTAACGGAAAGGCCAGCGCCGGTCCATTTCCCCATGTCCAGCCCTCACGATAATCGCGTTCAAAAAAGCATCGTGGCGGGCGTTCTCGATATTAGGGTCCATGACGAGCCAGTCAGGCGTTTTCGGAAAAACCGGCGAAGTGAACCATACATACGCGAGGACATTGCCTTCCCTGTCCTTGTGCCCGAACGCGGCAAACTCGGGTTCAAGCTCGAGTCTTACTTTTTGTCCCTGGACCAGATATTGGACGAACTGCTTGGCTTCTCTTCCGAGTTCGGAGAGTTTCTCTTCATCGTAATCTTGCGCGATCTGGAGTTTGGAATTCTCATCCGCGTTATACATATCAGGAGCATTTACTCCAATGAAGCGTATTTTTCTTCCGCCTTTGAGGACAGCGGTGTTTGCGTTCACAACGCGCTCGATAACTTGAATATTGGCGTCCTCCGCCTGAACGGCCGAAAGGGCGGAAAAGCCAGCGGAAACGTAGAGAAAAAATGAGGCGCCGAATATTCCTAAAGATCTATTGATCATGCAGACTCCAGCTGGTCGAACCGGTCCAGTACAGTTGCTACTTTAATTTATAGCATACCTTCTGCTATTCTTCATTGCTTATCCTTTCTCCATATCTCAACAAGAAGTGCTTCTTTTTAAAAACTTTATTAATGATGAAATGGTTTTTTTTGTCAGATTGTTAGAAATGACTTGCCTCAAACACGGCACTGGACTACCCTTTTTTACCCTTCTCTTGGACGGACGAGAACCGCCTTCGGAATCTTCCGAAGAAGTCAAATAATGAAGGGGTATGGTATGCTTAAACTTGTCGGAGCCGAATAAAATGTCACCCAACCGTAAAAAACGAAAAACCGTGGGACTGCTCACCGCCTTTACCCCCGAAATTTTCCGCAGCGAATACTTTACGAGGATCAACGCCGGAATCATCGACGCGCTGAGAAACACGCAATACGACCTCAAGCTCATCATGGTAAAGGATGAGGAATACGCGGATCCAGCTGAAAAAATCCTCGAAGAGCACGAAGTCGACGGCCTCCTCTTGCTAACCTGGAGAATCCATCCCCGCTATATCAGCGAGGCGATGGAAGGCTCTTCGCTGCCTGTCGTTCTCATCAACGATTATTCACCGGACATCAAGGCGAGCATCGTGCATTGTAATAATAAAGTCGGAACTGCCCTGGCGTTTCGCCATCTCATCAATAAGGGTTACCGGAAAATCGGCATGCTGCAGGGACCCGACGAGGCGTCGCTCGACGCACGCGAACGCTACAAATTATACCGGGACCTTCTGGATCAGAACGATCTCGTTTTTGAGCCCGCCTATTTCAGAAAGTGCGATTATTTTTTTGAGGAAGACGGCTACCTCAAAATGCTCGATATGATCCAGAAAGAATCATCCCTGCCCCGCGCGGTCCTTTGTTTCAACGACGACATCGCGATAGGTGCCATAAGAGCGCTGAAGGAATGCTGGATAAAGTGCCCGGAAGAAGTCGCGGTGATTGGTTATGACGGCATCGAGCGCGGCAAGTATATCGAACCCGCCCTGACGACAGTACGCCAGCCTCTGGAAAAAATGGGACGCGAGATGGTCCACATCATGACTCAGCTCATGGAAAGAGAAGCAGAAGGGCCGCTTCAGAAAGAATTCATTCCGGACCTGGTCATACGAAAATCCTGCTGACTCTGTCCGCGATCAGGAAGGAATGTCAGAGAGCGCGGGCTGATCTCCACGGTCGCGGCGCTTTCCCTGATCGACCCCGGCTCCAGTGATAATCCCCGCTTGTATCCATTGCGAAAACCATTCCTGAAGCGGTGTGTCTTCAGCCGCATCTTCGGCAATTCCGCAGGCTTCCCCGAGCGTCCTCCCGCTTTTAAGCGATGCAAGCAGGTCAAACTGTGTGCGGCTGATCAAGGCGCACCGGACTTCGAGTGCGCTGCGATAAACAAGGACGCATTGCGGACGGTCTTTCAGCTCAACCCGTATTTGATCAACCGGGGTCTTGCGGGCACGCCAGATATCGAACACGGGCCAGGCCGAGGCGATCAAACTCATAGAGGGCTGGAAGTCGAAAATGATGGCGTCCCATTGTTCCGCGGGAACCGCCCCCACCTTTTCCGTTGACATAGGCGTCCTGTCAAAGGAATGAAACGCTTCACTTACCTTCCATTCGAGAGCAGAAAGATCCGGAAGAAAGGGAAGCTTTTCGGTCAGCTTGTCTTTGGCTAGAAAAGCTGAGAAACATCTTCCCGCGAGGCTGAGGTTATATTCGAGCGACGGATACTGCGCTGAATAGCGAGCCGCAGCCCGGTGAAAAGTTTCGTGGCCGGCGACATGATGAACGGCTTCATAAACTTCCTTGAGCGCGTCAGTGATCCTTGCGTGATAACCATTGGAATAGACGGAGAGTCTTTCTTCGCCCGTCGCGTTTCCCTGAGGATTCAACGGAGAAGACTGTCCTTCAAGTTCAGTAGTTTTGTAAGGCATGATGCGGCGCTTAAACCATTTCTGGGTCGTGTCCAAAGTCTCCGCAGACGGAGCAGGAACACTTGAAATTTCGATTTTCCGCGGCGGCGTCTTATCAGGAGTTTTACCAATGAATGTCTCGGCGGAGCCGTAAATTGCGCGCGCCCGCGCCGCTTCTTCCGCCAGACGTTTGAATTCCGGAATATTTTCGTCCCATTCGATGAGGGTCGACACTTTCCCCCACCGGGCAAGAGCGGCACGGTATAAATCCCAGACAGGATCGATTACTTCACCGCTATGCGTATCGAAGAGAAATTCGCCCATGTCCGTGTGGCCCGCCAAATGAAACTGGCCGATTTTTTCACCGGGGATTCCATCGAGATAATCTTGGGGATCAAAATGATGATTGCGTGAATTCACATACACGTTATTCAGATCGAGAAGAATGCCGCACCCCGATCTGCGGGCCGCTTCGGCCAGGAAATCCCATTCAGGGATCGTGGAGTGACGATAAGTCACATACGAAGAAACATTCTCAAGAAGGATCGGGCGTTTGAGATAATCCTGCACCTGTTCCGCCCTGCGAACGATGTGAGCCAGGGCTTCCTCGGTAAAGGGAAGCGGCAGGAGGTCATGAGTCTGCTGTCCCTCGACGCCCGTCCAGCAGAGATGGTCCGATACGATAAAAGGCTCGATGCGGTCCGCAAGATTCTTCAACCTGTGAAGGTATTTCATGTTGAGCGGATCGACAGACCCGATAGAAAGGGAAACGCCGTGCAAAGCCACGGGGTAGAGCTCCCGGACCTGCGTCAGAACGTGAAACGGCTTCCCCCCCGTATCCATGAAATTTTCAGAAGTGGCTTCAAACCAGTCCATCGCGGGCCTGGTTTCCAAAACTTCCCCGTAATGCTCCGAACGAAGGCCGACACCGCAGCCGAGCACCTGCCATTTTTTCTGCTGATTATCGCGAGCCTGCTGCATGAGGGACCTGGAGGTTGCTAGTAGCAAAAATAAGGCCCGGGCTCTGGACCACATGGATGCCTATTCACTGCTGCGGGTCCGGAACCGCGGGCCTTACACTGATTATTCTTTAGCTGTAAGACTTCCGCCTTCGATCTGGAGGCAGGTCTCTTCATCTTTCACTTCAACGCTTCCCTGTCCTTTGCAGCCGTTCTGGCCTGCGCAAGAGTGTCCTTTGCCGCCGCAATCTCCGGCGCCCTTGCACTTATTGATACCCCAGCAGGCAGTTCCCTCGGCGTGTGCAGCCTGAGGCGCCGCGATAGAACCCGCTACTGCAAGAATACCGGCCACGGATGCGGCCAAAAGGGCGTTCTTTCTGTTCGATTTCTCTTTCATTGCTTTCTCCTTTGTTGTTGGTTCACTGCAAAAAACCCCTGTACTACGCTTGTTCCTTGATGCCTTCGATTTCGAGAGTGATCTTGACTTCCTCGCCGACCAGAAACTGGCCGGTCTCGAGTGCCTGGTTCCAGCCTAGATTGAAATCCTTGCGGTTGATCGTGGTCTCCGCAGTCGCACCGAAACGTTCGTTACCCCAGGGATCTTTTCCCGTTCCGTGGATCTCCACGTCGAGCGTTACGGGTTTTGTCACCTTATTGATCGTAAGATCGCCCTGCATCTTCGCGCTCTTTTCCGTGACCTCGCTAAACCCCGTGCTCTTGAAAGTCATGGAAGGATTCTCTTTGACGTTAAAAAAATCTGCGGTGCGGAGATGTTCGTCTCGTTTCTCATTTGCAGTATCGATGCTGGCCGTTTGGATGACGGCGTCAGCCTTCCACGCGGAAGGGTCCGAGGGATCGAAAACAATCTGTCCGTCAAAATCGTTAAAAGTACCGGACAGCCATGAAACGAGATGCCGGATTTTGAAGCCGATCGTGGTATGGTCATTGTCGATTTTATAAACATCCGAATAAACCGGCGAAGAGAAAATAAGCGAAGCGGTAAGGACAAGAAAAGGCAGGACAGGCATTGCAAACTCCCGTGGCAGAATTTGTTGTCGCGCGGCATTAACCGCATCAGAAAAGATAGATCGGCACATCAATAGATTTATTTACATCTATTATTGATTCGCAGGATAACAAACAGAGGACGGGCAAGTAAAGTGAAAGTAAAGATACCGATTATTATCTATAATTATGCTTTGTACTTGAATGACTGCCGCATGTTATCTTTTCATGGAAAAGAATCCTTAAAGACCTGGAAGTTGCCACCGATACTTATAAGACCATAAATCGTTATCCTAGCTTAGGTTATAAGATGAAATCCTCTGATGAAAACATGAACGTTTCCCGCTGGGGTTTACTCTATTCACCGCTTTTCCTTGCCGCGGCGGCCGTCAAGCTTGCCGGCTCCTTTTTTTTCGGCTCGGAATATCTGACCTCTTTATTTATTCCCTTCGTCAACCGCTACGTCCTTTCCGGATTTCAAAATCCATGGGAATTCTTTTACGCTCTCGGCCGGACCAATATGTTTCCTTATCCGCCGCTGATGCTGTGGATCATGTCTGTGCCGCGCATCCTTTTCAGTCCGTTGCTGCCGGCTGCGTGGGAAACCGTCACACCCTTTCATCTGTTCGTGATGCGGCTGCCCCTTCTGGGGTTCGACCTGTTTCTTTTCTACCTATTGCTGAAACTGTTTCCCGTTTACCAGAAACGCGTTACTTCGATCTACTGGTGTTCCCCCATCGTCTATTACATCAATTACGTGCACGGTCAGCTCGACATCGTGCCGACGGCGATCGTCTTTGCCGCCATCATTCTGCTTGTCCGGAAGAAACACCTGCCGGCCATGGTCTGCCTCGCCGCTGCGGCGGCCACGAAAAGCCATGTTTTCATCGCACTTCCTTTTTTCGTGATCTATTTGTACAAGGAACGGATCAAACTTTGGCATCAGGCTGCCGCGCTCGGTATTTTCCTCGCGGCGTACGGACTTTTCATCAGTCCGTATATTGCGTCGACGGCTTTCCGCGAAATGGTTTTTAACTCGCCTGAGCAGGATAAGGTCTTCGCTTTCGCAATCCAGCTCTCAGACACGCTTAAACTCGTGATATGCCCTACCGTGATCGCCCTTCTTTTCATGAAATTCGTTTCGTATAAAAAACTGAACCGCGAAATTCTTTTCATGTTTCTCGGCGTCACCTTCGCCTGTTTCGTCGTGTTCGTCCCGCCGATGCCGGGCTGGTTTCTGTGGTCGCTCCCCTTTCTCATTTATTTTTACGTCCGGAACAAGGAATATTCGCGGGCGCCTTTCGTGCTCTACAACCTCATTTACATGGTTTATTTTCTGTTCTTTTTTGAAAAGAAAACAACTATCCCGGGAATGACTGACGCCATGGTCGATAACCTGGCGCTCTCTCTTCTCATGTCGACGGTCGGATTCATCGCAATCTGGATGTTCCGCCTCGGCATCGAAAAAAACGAGGAGCTCAAGCGCCTCGAAGCTCCCCTCCTTATTGGTATCGGCGGAGACAGCGGGTCGGGAAAGCACACCCTTTACAACATACTCCGGGTGCTCGTGGGGCGGGAACGCTGCATGCCGATCTTCGGGGACAACTTTCATAAATGGGAACGCGGAAACGAAAACTGGAAGGTCTACAGCCACCTTGACCCAAAGGGCAATAAACTGCACGAGGAAGCCGACAACGCCATCGCTCTCAGGGAAGGCAAGCCTATCGAAATGGTGCACTACGACCACGATACCGGAAAGTTTACGGATCCGCAGGTCATCGAACCGAACAAGTTTGTTTTCTTTATTGGCCTCCACCCTTTCTATCTGAAGCGGATGCGCGACCTCATGCAGATCAAAATTTTTCTCGCGACAGACGAAAGCCTCCGGCGTTACTGGAAGATCAGGCGCGACATGCTCAAGCGCGGCTACTCCAAGGAAAAGGTGCTCGAACAGATAGAAGCGCGCGTCGAAGACAGTGCTAAATACATTCAGCCGCAGGCCAGGTTTTCCGACCTGATCATTAACGTGTCGACGTCAGAGCCTATCGATCCCGAACATCCGCCCCACGGCAAAATCGGACTCAGGACCCGTTACACCATGGATAACAGCGTTAATCTCGACCGCCTCGTTGCGGAGCTAGAAAAGATTTCCACACTTGAAATCCGCCATGTCAACGACATCGACAAACAGGAACTCGAAGTCAAGGGAACCGTCCAGCCCCGCGAAATCATGAGGATCGCTTACAACCTCGAACTTAACTTTGACGAACTTCTGGTGAAGACCGACCGCTGGAACCGCAATCACAAAGGCGTCACCCAGCTTGTTTTTCTCCTTATCTATAACCACAAAATGGAAGCCCGGTAAATGGACAGTTCTATCGGCTGCCTGGTCGAGATCTCTCATTACGCAGCGCAGCATCCCCGGCTCGTCCAGGGCGGCGGCGGCAATTGTTCCGTAAAGAACGGACCCGTCATGGCCATTAAATCTTCCGGGATTTTCCTGGAAGAGATAACGGCGACTTCGGGATACTGCCTTATCGATCTCGCTACCGGCGCCGTTTCAGGCCCAAGCGCGCGGCCTTCGCTCGAAGCTCCGCTCCACCGGCTTCTCGGCCGCTACGTGATTCACACTCACCCTGTCGCACTCGGAGCGTTCGTCTGCTCAGAAGAAGGGAAAAAAGAACTGAGCCTGCTCTTTCCCAAAGCGAACCATGTCTGGGTCCCTTACTCCGATCCCGGCCAGGCGCTTTTCGGCAGCATGGATAAGATCATTGCGGAACAAAAGCTCGATAAGGATTCAGATCTGGTTCTTTTTTTACAGAACCACGGTCTTTTCGTTTCCTCTTCCGACAAAGAGATATGTCTCCTTCTCCACGAAGAAACAGTGTCAAGGCTCGAAGGATTTCTGGGCATCAGGGACTATCCGCCCGCGGCTGGGCAGGCCGCAGTTTTATCGGGATTTCTGACTCCCGACCACACGGTTTACTCTAACTTGGGCCTCGAAAGCGGCATGTCTTCTAAACAAAAAACCGCATTTTCCGAACTCAACGCATTTACTGTTTCCGTGCTGGGACTCATCAAAAAAATGAAGTGGACGCCCCGCTTCCTGGAAGCGGACACCGCCGCCCGCATTCTCAATATGGAAGAAGAAAAACACCGCCAGCAAATTCTCCGCCAGGAAAATGCATGAAGATCCTTATTCCCATGGCCGGCCAGGGAAAACGCTTTCTCCGGGCCGGTTACGCGACGCCGAAACCCTTTATGGAAGTCGACGGCATTCCGGTCGTGGAGCATATCGTCCGCAATTTCTCATCGCAGGATGACTTTGTTTTCGGAGTCAATGAAGAGCATCTGAAGAATGAAGCCTACAGGAAAACGCTCGAACGCATTGCTCCGCGCGCAAACATCCTTTCCATACCTTATCAGCCCGATGGCCCCGTCGCCGTATTACGCAGGATGTTTGACGCCTTTGCAAACGATGAACCGGTCATCGTCAACTACTGCGATTTTTCCTGGAGCTGGGACTACCCGGCTTTCAAGAAAGCCGTTGAAGCTAATCAAGCTGATGGGGCTGTCTTATGCTACCGGGGATTTCACCCTCACCTGCTCGGACCGAACAAGTACGCGACGCTCGACGCCGAAAGGCTTTGGATGAAGGAGATCCGGGAAAAACATACCTGGCACGGCGACAAGCAGAAGGACTGGACGAGCTCGGGCACCTATTATTTTGGCTTAGGCAAGATCCTGAAAGAAGCCTGCGCAGAAATCGAAATGCATCCGGAGTGGAAAATTAACGGCGAGTTTTACGTTAGTCAGCTTTATCAGGTCCTGCGCGAAAAAAAACGCAAAGTCCTCATTCACGAAATTCCTTTTATGCTGCAATGGGGCACGCCAGAGGATCTGGAAGAATACAATTACTGGTCCGCTTATTTCCGTGAAAAGGAAGAAGCGCCGTCAGAACGGCCAGTTCATGATATGAATGCTCTCATCCTCATGGCGGGTGCAGGAAAACGCTTTTCCGACGCCGGCTACAAAACAGCCAAACCGCTTATCCCCGTCTCGGGTTCTCCCATGGTTCTCGCTTCGGCCGGAAGCCTTCCGCTCGGCAAAAAATACCTTTTTGCCGTCCGTACGGATAACCCGGAAACCGCGGGAGTTACTTCCGCAATCCGCGGACTTTTTTCGGATGTGGATTTTTTCCCCGTCGGCGGATTGACCGAAGGCCAGGCAAGCACCGCTCTTCTTACGAAAGACAAACTCGATCCGGAAGCGCCCCTCCTGATCGGCGCCTGCGACCATGGAATTCTTTTCGATGACCAGGCGTTCATGGCAATGACGGAGAACCCGGACGTCGACGCGCTCATTCTCACGTTCAGGAACTTTCCTCCCGTCAGAAGAAATCCCGGCGCCTACGGTTGGGTTGAAGCAGACAGCTCGGGGAAAATCTCCAGGGTTTCGGTCAAAGTGCCTCTGGCGGGAGATCCCATGAACAACCACGCGATCATCGGTTCCTTCTGGTTTCGGAAGGCGGGGATTTTTTTTAAGTACGCCGAAGAGATGATCGCGGAAAACAGCCGTGTGAATAACGAATTCTATATCGACCAGTGCATGAACTTCCTTATCCGGGCAGGCCGTGGTGTCCACGTCTTCGAAGTCGGCCGTTATGTCTCGTGGGGAACTCCGGACGATTTGAAAGTTTATCAATACTGGGAAATGTTTTTTACTCAGGCCTGGTTTCATCCTTTGGGCAAGGTCTAGCAATGAGCGGCTTAACATCTGTAAAGCTCTCGGTCGTCGTGCCCTGCTACAACGAGGAAAAAAACGTTCCCTCGCTCATCGAGCATTTCGCGGCCGCGTTGATGAAAGAATCCGGTGTCGAACTGCTTCTTGTCGATAACGGTTCGACTGATAAGACCGGAAGCGTCATCGATCAGGTTCTCCGGGAAAAAAGCCTTGGGTTCGCCAGAAAAATCACGGTGCCTGTAAATAAGGGCTACGGATTCGGTATCCTCTCGGGTTTGAAAGAAGCTCGAGGCAGCGTGCTGGCCTGGACCCACGCGGATCTCCAGAGCGATCCCGAAGACGTGCTCCGCGCCTATCGCCTCTATCAGAAAGAGACCGCAGAGGGCAGGGAAACGCTCGTCAAAGGCCACAGAAGCAACCGGAAACCGGCCGAGAAACTATTTTCCTTCGGCATGCAGCTGACTGCGAGCGCCGCTCTCAGCATGCAGCTTTCTGAAATCAACGCCCAGCCCAAACTCTTCCCGCGGCAATTTTATGACAGCCTCGAAGCGCCGCCTCACGATTTTTCTCTCGACCTTTATCTTCTCTATCAGGCGAAAAAGAACGGCTTGAGAATCGTCCCGCTTCCTGTATATTTCAAGGAGAGAAAATTCGGTGAAGCCAAAGGCGGCAGCGGATCTTCCTGGAAAACACGCTTGAAACTGATCAAACGAAGCTATGCTTACATTTTTGAACTGAGAGCCCGCGTCAAAGAGAAGGAATAACCCCGATGCTTTATATCCGTCATCGCATTAATACCGCGTCGGAACTGGCAGGCGTTCCCGTGGAAATGGGAATCGAACTCGATCTCCGGTATCGCGGAAACGACCTCATCCTCCAGCACGATCCCTACAAGGACGGCGAACGTTTCGACGAGTTCTTAAATGGCTACCGCCACGCTTTGATGATTATGAACGTGAAATCCGAAGGCATCGAACAGAAAACGCTCGAGCTCGTCAAATCACGCGAAATCAAAGATTATTTCTTTCTGGATCTCTCGTTTCCCATGATCATGAAACTTTCCCGTACCGGAATCCGGGATATTGCGGTGAGATACTCAGAACACGAACCGCTTGAACAATGCCTTGCCTTGAAGGGTCTGGTTAAATGGGTCTGGGTGGACTGTTTTACCCGCTGCCCGCTCGACGATAAAAGCTTCAGCGAACTTAAGAGACATTTCAGGATGTGCCTGGTGTCGCCCGAGCTTCAGAAGCATCCGCTCGAGCGGATCGCGGAGTTTAAGAAACAGCTGGCGGCCTACGACATCGACGCTGTCTGCACGAAGAAACCGGAATTGTGGCGGGACTGACATGACCAAAGATAAAATATTGAAGTTGGGCGCGGGCAAAATAATAGTTTTCTTCGATCTCGATAATACGCTCTATTCATATCTTCCCTGCCACGAACGTGGGCTGAAAGCAGCGTGGAAATCTTTCAGCGGCAATATCGACCGCATACCGTTCAAGGAGTTTAGCGGGCTTTATGATTCGGCACGCGGGGAAGTAAAAAAAACGACCCGCGGCCAGGCGGCCTCACACTCACGAATCCTCTATTTTCAGCGTCTGCTTGAAACTTACTGCGGCCGGACGATTTCGACCGAAACGCTTCTCATGGAAGCGGCTTACTGGGAAGCCTATATGAAGAAGATGAAACTTTTCCCCTGGGTCCTGCCTGTGTTCAATGAGTTGAAAATGCGCGGGACGGGCATAGGAATCATCACGGACCTCACGGCCCGGATCCAGCACGGAAAGCTTGCGGAGCTTGGCGTCGAGCTTTATATCGATTTCCTGGTGACTTCGGAAGAAGCCGGCGCGGAAAAACCCTCTGCCTCTATTTTCCGTCTGGCGTTGAAAAAGGCGGGGTGCAGAGCCTCGGAGACGGTTTTTATCGGTGACGATCCCGCAAAAGATAAAAATAGCGTTATTCCCTACGCGCTTCTTTAAGGGACGGTTTTCTTTTTGAGGACATAAAAGTAAAAATTGTTCGACCCGTTGCGAGTCCTTCTGCTGAAATCGATCTGCACGTCCGAGTCCTTCTCCTCCTTAAACACGATCTGATAATCCCGAAAATGCGGTTCTATGATCGGGACACTCTTCCTGCCGGTCAGATATCTTTTCACGTTTGAAGCCATGATAAAGGTGTTGAGCTCGATGCGCGCCTTCTCGAAGTTTTCCTCGGTGAGTTTCCATCTGTGGCTGAGCCATACGAGCGTGTCGTTTTCGGGACCACGCTTATAGAGAAGCTCGTGCGTGGGCCAGCCTTCTTCGCGGAACGAAAACCATTCGCTCAGACTTTTCATAAAAACGGGCTGGAGAGTGTAGTCTACGCGTATCAGCATGTCCGCGTCGAAGCGCTTAACGACGGACGCGATTTCTTTTTCGTTAAAAGGATCCCTGCGTTTCTCCAGAAATCCTCCGAAACCGGATAGAAACAGACAGAGAGCGAATACCGCCGCCGTACTCCCCGCCCTCTTCTCGATCGTCATCCACTTCGCTTCATTTCCCCGGCCCAGCCTCTCGAAGAGATATCCGAAGCCCTCGGCGATGGTCATCGCCATAAAGGGAAGAAGGACCAGACTGTGGCGCGTCGGCGACAGAACGATCTTCTTCTGAATCATCAGGTAAAGCCAAACGGCCCAGAGAACGAGCCAGAAAAGACCCCTGTATTTTTTAACCGTGCCGGGCCCGTCCGCGTAACTGATCAGCCCGAAAAGAAAGAGTGCCGTCATGACGTAGTAAACAGCGAGGACATAAAAGGGATGACTCTCCGGAATAAACGCGGCGTTCGACTGAAGCACGACCGGAAAAACGGACACAAAAAATTTCAAGACGACGGTCAAACGTTCCCAGGCATTTTCGGCGCCGTCGAATGTGAGCACAAATTCGGCCGCCTTTCCCCCGTTCCACCCCGGCATACTCGATTTAGAGTGCCTGCTCAGAAAATAAAACCATACCGGATAGAAAGCAGCTGCGAAAAAGGCCCCGCTCAGCACCCAGTTCAGGAAATAGAGAAACCTGTTTTTTGACGATCTCAAGCCGTGGATCAGGGTCACGAGGAAAAAACCGGGAAGAAAGAAAAGAAGCTGATACTGAGCGGCTGCGAAGGCCGCGCACGCAAGCCCGTTAAGACCCATCCACCAGAAGGGGAAATTTTTCCGTTCGAGATGGGCCTGAAGCAGGGTCAGGAGCAGAATCGCCGACGTCACACCGAGTGCGTAATTATGCATCTGCTTCGCATGGATGATGTTTTCGAGAGACAGCGCGACGACCATGGAAGAGATGAGAATCATTGAGACGCGTCCGGCATACGCTTTCGAGCCGAACCAGATCATGGCGAGAATGCCCGCGCTCCCGAAAACGGCCGATGGAAAGCGTCCCCAGAAAAGAACCTCGCGGTAAGACTGCTCCGGATGCACGATCAGTTTTGTGAACATGAATTGAAGAGGGGCGTACGTCCAGAAGAGCGGAACGGTCGCAAAAAAGAAAAATTCTTTCCGGAGTTTCGCGTCGACAATGGATTTGGCAACCCCCAGATCATCGATGTGAGTGAAATGCCAGGCAAGATCCGCGAAACGCGCCCAGATCCCGGTAAGGACGACGGCGGTTAAAATCCCGAAAGAAATCCATTTGAGACGAGTATTCCGAACATATTCAGCAGTCTTCATGCACCCTTCCGTTTCAAAATATAAAAGTAATAACTGTTCGTGCCGTTTCGGGTCCGGTTACTGAAATCGATTTCCACGGAGGAGTCTTTCTCTTCGGAGTAGATGATCTCAAAGTCGGCGAAACGGTAGTCGAGAAAAGGAACGGGCTTTTTCCCCATTCTCGTTTGAAAGAAATTCCTGTTCTGAAGATAATCGTTCACTCCTCGGCGAATGATCTCAAAGTTATCGGGCGTGAGTTTCAACCGGTGGCTAATCCACGCGATGGTTTTATACGGCGGATTATCCGCGGCGATAATCTCTGACTCCATAAGGCCGGGCATGTAATAGCCGAAATGTTCCCTGACGCTCTTCATGGCCGTAATATGCTGGACGGCCGCAGGCGGAATGACCGCGTCGACTTCATATTCTCGGATTTTCTGCATAATAAGCTCTTCTTCAAAAGGGTCTCGCCTCTCGGCGAGAAACTGGGGATACGTGAGAATGAAACTCGTCAAGGCGAATGCTGCAAAGGTTCCGTGAACTGCTCTGGCAGCACCCGCTTTGGCGAACAGTCTCACAAAAAAGTAACCTGCCCCTTCCGCCGTAATGATTGCCATAAGAGGAAGCAAAATAAGATTGTGCCGGGTCGGCGCCAGGGCCAGCTTTTCGAACGCGACCAGGACAAACCACGTCGCGATAGTCAGAGCAAAAAACCATCCTAAGATTCTTTTCTCTCGAGATGCGGTATCCATAAAGCTGATAATCCCAAGCACAAAAAATATCGAGAGCGCGTAATACACAGCCGGCAGGTAAAGAAAATGCCCGTCAGGCACAAAAGCAAGATTGGCCTGGAGAACGCCAAAAAAATTCCGGAGATAAAAAGTAAAGGTTCCGAAGATCTTCTCGCCGAGCCCCGCATCTTCATTAAACCTAAGTACAAATTCCTGTGCAGGTCCCCAGCTCCAGCCGTCTTTCCTCTTATCGAGATGAGTGCTTATAAAAAAAAGCCAGAGCGGATACAGACAGAGAAGAAACGCTCCCGCGCCCGCCGCCACCCGGCCTAGCTGAAAAGCAATTGACCCTCGCCGTTCAACGATGCCGTGAAGGAAGAGCGTGAGGAAGAAAGCCGGAACAAAAAAAAGAATCTCATAATGCATGCTGACGAGAGCGGCGAGAGCGGCGCCGATTAAAGCCGAGCGGAAGATCCCTCTCTGCGTCACCTTGAAACCCGCGAGAAGGAGAAGCAAAACGCCGAAAGCGGCCGGCACGCCCAGAGCGTAATTGTGCATCTGCTTGGCGTGGATAATATTTTCCCACGAGCACGCAATCAGCGCGGCGGCGCTGAGCGCCGTCCAGGATTGCTTTCCTTCAAAACGCCTGTAGAAGCGGAAAGACAACACAACACCCGCTATTCCCGCAATCGCCGAAGGCACGCGGCCCCAGTAAAGAAGACCTCGATAAGTATCCTGATTCGAAAGAAGAAGATTCGTAAGGAGAAACTGAAAGGGGGCGTAAGTCCAGATCTCGGGTACGGCGGCCCAGGCGTTCCCCGTACTCAGCTTTCTGTCGAGAATTGTTTTAGCGACACCGATATCGTCATTGTGTGTGAAGTGCCAGGCCAGGCCCTGGAAGCGTGCCCAGACAGCCGCTGCAAGAATGAGGGCGATAAGACAGTAAAACAGGAAGGACCGCGGTGTCAGACCGCTTTCCCGGGCGAAGTCCGGGGCAAGAGGCAAAGGAGGGACTGAGCGGTTAGGCTTGGATCCAGCCAAGAGATTTCAGCTTTTCAGCAAAGAGCATCGCGATGATCTTGCAGCCTTGCGGGTTATAGTGCACGCCGTCGCTGCTGAAAATGACGCCAGCTTTCTCGCGGTCGATGAGCGCGGCAAGATCCAGAAGAGGAACTTCGTTCTTCTGCGCTGCCGCTCTGACGATATTGATATAGTTTTCATGCATTTTTACAAGCGCCTCGGCAGGAAATGGGAAGTTGGTCGAAGGCTGAAAACCTTTGGGGTTGTACGGCGCCGTGACGAGCAGAATCTTGATTCCGTTTTCGCGGGCCAGGGCGATCATGCTTTCCAGATTAGCGAAGTAATCGTCGGGGGTCACTCGCAATTTTATCCACGCGGCGTCGTTCGGATCACTGCTCGCGGGAGCGGCTTTTTTAGCTCCGGGCATGAGTTTGGAAATCAGGTAATGATAGGCCTGATACGTCCGGAATTTTTCAAAGAAATTGATGAGCCTGATCTGCCAGTCCTTTTTCAGCTTTACGTCTTTGTCGTGCACGCTCGTGATCCAGTGATCGTTCCATCCGTAAAACACGGTGAGGATATCGGGCTTGTACGGCAGGACTGAATATTTGAGCCGCTGCAGGCCCTGATAGGAGGAATGGGAACCGACCCCGGCGTTGATCACCTGAAAGGGGCTGCCTGCCGTCTGGTTCAAAATCTGTTCCATGAGAGATGGATATGTGTCACTTGTTTCAGTGCAGCCGGCCGTGCACGAGTCTCCCAAAGCCACGATCCTCGTAACGCCCGGAGATTTTTGCCGGCTGTATTTCTTTTCGAATGAATCCGCGGGAACCCACAGCTGCTGAGGGTCTTTTACCATCCGGATAACGCCGTCACGATTGTCCCAGCGCATGACGCCGTCAAAGACACCCCGGGGGTTGTCCTTCATGCTCATCATGGCCAGAGGTGTGTCGGAGTACTGAAAACCGGAGATTCTAAGGAGGCCTTCACTTACAACAATGAATGCGAGCAGCGGTACGAAAGAAAAGAGAATGTATTTCAAAGACGAGTTCTTGCGGGAAACGGGTTTGTTCATGGTCAATATCTCTCCGGATTGTCTTGGATTATCGGCAATCGCGCGAGAAACCTTCAGAACCTGAGGATACGATTATTGCAGAGTAACGGGTAAAAAAGCCGCCGGAGAATGATCCCCGGCTGCCAGAAGCTTTATTCGCCGGCGCCGGGCGTGCCGCCCTCTACCGCCGCACCTTCCCCGCTCCCGGTCGACATACTTTTGTCGCCGCCGCAGGCAAAAACTACGCTGCAGGTCAGAATGAGAAAAGAAAATGCGATCATGGACTTAAGTACCGTCTTCATAGTGATCTCCTTATGACGCTTGGATGAGTTCCTGCCGAAATTATAGCCAACCTTTGGACGCTTTGAAAGAGACCGAGGTTTCAGGTTTAAAAAATATTTTTGGATTTTTCCCAGATACCGATCCGGGCCGCGCGCGCTTCCTTTTCATACTCCTCGAACTCTTTTCTCTTGGAAAAGGTAACTTTGCTATAAATCGTACAGTAGCCGAGCTTGATCAGCTCGGCGTTCACAAGTGCTTCCCCGCTATAGACATAGGCAAGAACCCGTCCGCTCCGGTCCTGATTCTTCAGCACTTCGTAAGCCGGATCGTAGCCCAGCTTTATGGGATTTGTCCGGGTCAGACCGCGGACGTAATCATGGGCTTTCCTGGCATAGTCGGCCTGCTTCGCCATCGTCATGCCCAGCCGCGCGGCATTCAGCGTGTTGACAGTGTCATCATGGAGCTCGGGACAATCAACCCCGATGAGCCGGACGATCCTGCCGTCTTTGAGCTTGATCGTATCGCCGTCCACCACATTGGCCACCCGCACGCTCTCTTCCGGGTCCAAAAGCGTTCTGTCAGAGGAGCATGCGCAGAGCCCTGCTGTCAGGAAGAGAATAAAAAAAACGGTCGATGTGCGTGGTTTCATGACAGGCCTTTTGATTGAGGCACCATACTATGAGCTATGTCCTGACCCTACAACTTTTATTACGGCTGCGGATTGAGGTTGTCGTGGACGGCGTTTTGAAAAACACGAGCGAGGCGCTTCGTAAAATCTGCCGCTCCTGGAATGGTCAGGTGAAGAGGGTCTGAGAAATAATGATTTTCGTATAACTGCTTTTTCAGCGTATATGGCGCAACAATAACATTGCCGGTTCCGTCCGTCCCTTCGGCAGAAGTTGTCTTAAGAACTTTCAGCTTCGAGACCTGCGAAACAGCTGCGTAATCCTCAATCATAACGACTTTGATTCCATGCTTCCCGGTCAGCTCAAGAAACTTTCTGAGATAAGGCGTCGCTGCCAGGGGCTCTCCGCCCGTTTTTTCTTTCCTGAATCGGTAGTCGCCGGGGAGAGAGCCTTCCCGTACCGACAATTCTCGGAAATCATAATAACCCCGGGTAGCTTCGACGAGACTTTTTCTTGCGAGCCAGTGTCTTTCCGGTGCAACGAACTGGCTATGGAAAAGATAGAACCAGTCGTGTTTATAGGTTTCGTATTCCTCATATTTGCTTTCATACATGGAAACCAGCCGGTCCTGAAAAAAGCCGGGCGAGGACGAATAGAATCTGGATTTCAAATACCTTCTCACTTCAGGCCAATGAAACCGGAGCGGGAGGAAATAATTGATAAGCATACTCGAACTGCCCGTCGCCAAAGAATAGTTCAGCACTTCCGGGGCCCCGGCGTTCGCAAGCGCATATTCAAAAAAGTGAGGCTTGCTCCAGTCGGTTTCGGAGGGGTCTACCAGAATGTAGTCGGGATACTGGAAACTATCATGATGTGCAAAGAAATCCCGGAGCCAGAAGTAATACGCGGCCAGAGGCATACCGGGAAGGCTGACATTGTAGGAGCGCGTGAACCCTGCTTCATCGTCAAAAACTTCCGGGATGACTCCGCCCGTGATACGGCTTCCTCCCATAAAAAAGACAAGAACCTTATCCGGATCCCGGCGAATATAATCGCCGTTCACGGCCCAGCTCCGTTTCAGGGTGACGAGATGTCTCACACTATCCTGAGCAACGTCGGAAATACGAAAAAAAAAGGCCTGGCAAATGGCCATAAGAACAATAACCACAAGCACGGGTTTTGATTTTTTGAGGGCAGAGTCCTCAGCCCGTTGAATCGATATGGACATATCAACCTTTTTTGACCATAATTCTAGCGCATCGCGGAAATTTATAAATGAGGGCCACTCCTTCTTTAGCTAAGTAAAGCGGCGCGGCAAAAGGTAGGGATAAGCCCGAGTTTAAAAGATGAAAAAGGGCGCTGACTGATAACCGCCCGCCCCGAATACTACCGTAAGGAAAAGAAGCATGAAATAAACGAGCCCCTGAAAAAGCCACGGAGTCCTGAACAGAACAAGATGATCTTCCCAGAGTTTCTGGAAAACCTCGACGAGAAAGAGCGGAAGAATCAGGACGGCAAGACGACCGCAGGAACCGGCGTAATCCGCGAAAGTATTCGGGTTAAAAAAGAAGAAGCCTTTAAATATTCCTGCAGCTTCATCGAGATTAGAACTTCCGAAGAAAATCCAGCCCACTGCCACCAGATGAAAACACAGCACCGTCTGCACAGCCATCCAGACTTCTCGCGCGGAGCCCTCCAGCGTCGAGGCGATGTATCGCGAAGGAACTGATACCAACCGGCTCCCCAGAATCAAAGCGATATGGTAAAGGCACCAGAGAAGAATGGTCCAGCCTGTCCCATACCACAAACCGCCCAGGAGAAAAGCGGCCGAAAGATTTCGCGCCGTGATCACGCCTCCCCTTGCGCTGCCGTTCAACGGAATATAGACGTAGTCTTTCAACCACGCGGAGAGGCTTACGTTCCATCTCCTCCAGAACTCGACGGGCCCGGAAGAAAAGTAAGGAAGTTGAAAATTAGGCTTGAGATCGATGCCGAGAAGTTTCGCCGTTCCCCGCCCTATATTCGAATAGCCTGCGAGGATTCCGTAAATCTGAAAAGCAAAGGCGTAAAGAGCAGCCAGGGTGGAGAGCGTGTCGCGCGGTCCTGCGGGGGAAAAAAGTTGAGCCGCGATCGGCGCGAGATTGTCTGCAATGAAAAGCTTCAGAAAAAAACCCCAGAGAACGAGATAAACGCCTTCGCTGATTTTTTCGAAAGTAATCCGTCTCGGTTCGAGAATTTGAGGCAGCAGGGTTCCGGCTTTTTCGATCGGGCCCGCCATAAAAAGAGGAAAGAACGACGCAAATAAAACGTAATCAGAAAGACTCTTTACGGGTCGCAGCCTTCCCCGGTATACCTCCACGCAGTAAGCGGCCATCTGGAAAGAGAAGATTGAAACTCCCAAGGGAATAATGACTCTCCACGCGGTGGAATCTTCCGTGAGAATCCCGGGGAAAGGCCTCGAACCCTGAAATGTCAAATGCCAGAGTTTCGCAGAAACGAGTACTACGATAGCTGCGGCGACCCCAAGGACCAGAAACTTTTTTCTTTCGGAAGAACCGGGGCTTTTATCGATCCGGACAGCGCAGGTATGGGTTAAAACCGAGGAAACCGCAAGCAGCGCGAGAAGACGCAGATCCCAGTAAGCATAAAAAAACAGATTCGAAATCAGGATCAGATAATTCTGGGCGCGATGAGGGAGAATAAGATAGAGGCAATATATCGCGGTGAAAAAAAGAAAAAACGATAACGAATCAAAAGCCATGGAATGCCTCTGTTTCAAGCCGGCAGTTCCCGGCGATCTCTCCCCGCCTCACGCGCTTTAAGGGAATTAAAAAGTATTCAAGGGACTGCCTGACAGATCCGAGCCCTGCTTAAAAAGCTGTTCCTGCTCTTCGCGCAGACGGGTGATAATATTGTTTTCTTCTATATCCACGTCGGAAAAACGGATCGGAGCATCCTTTGCTACCCGGTTCTTGAGGCGCGCGAATTCCGCAAGGCCGATAGGCAAAAGTCCCTGGGCCAGATAATCGCGGCGGGAAACAATCTGTCCGTAACAATCGAAGCCGCCGATACCGTCGAGACGTCTGTCTTTATCCAGATCTTTTTTAGCGTAAGCGATGACCTCGGTCGCCTGGTTTTCGGCAAGAGGGGTGATGACGGCGGAACCGTATAGAGCCGCCTCCGCGATGGAAGGCACGGATTCGTACTGGCATAAAACATGCGGCGAGAAAAAGAGATAATGGGGTCCCTTCCCCATTTTGAAATACTGCATCTCGCTCGCAACCCAGGGATCATCATTGTGGGCGATAACAAAAGTTCCGACAGGAATACCGAGCGTATACTCCACAATACCTCCCTTGTCGAGCAGCCCTGCTCTCTCAAAATCCGTAAGCAGATTATCGAGCGAAGTCTGGACGCCGGTCATTCCAGGTACCGCGGGAATGAAGCCGTTTGCATTCGCGAGGATACACATTTCCATGGAGAGTTTCGTGCCGTCGGCGGCGGCCGTTGCGATCCACGGCTTGATATTGTTTTCTTTGCAATAAGCGGCCTGGGTTTCGGGGGTCGCGTATCGCTTCATAACCCCCTTGCAATTGCCTCCTACAATGGGCAGGAATCCCGCGCCTCTCGTCTGTTCGATAAGTTTCTGTATATATCCGGGCTGATCACCATCCATATCACTATAAATAACTCCCGCCTGGTCGGCCTGAAAACGCAGGATGGCCCCTAGAGTGGCCTGGACTTCTGGGTTAGCCGCTACGAAATGTTTTCCGGATTGTATGGCTTTGAGAGCCGAGGCAGCGCCCACAATCATGTCTCCCGTTGTTTCTGCGACAACTTCGATCCCATCCATCTGGTAAGGCAGGTTTAGATCACCCGTCACGACATATTGACCCTGCTCTATAGCCCGCCGCGCGGGAGAAACATCAGAGCAAACCGTTATTTTGGAGGAGGGAACGCCCGAACGCTGCAAAGCTTCTAGAACTCTCTCAATTGTGCGATTTGCAATAATAACGGGGTGAATGCCCTCTGAATGAACCAGCTGCCGGATCAGGCCTGAGCCGAAGAAGCCCGCGCCGATGACCGCCACTTTCACTGGATTACCTTCTTTTTCTCTTAATGCAAGATCTCTGAATAAATGCATGGAGTCCTCTTTATTTTAAAGCGTGTATAAGGGAAACGCCTGATCTTTAGGGGACAGCACTCTTTCTTTTACCTCCGGCCATTTTATACCGAAAGCCGGATCATTCCAGCGGACACCGGAAGCTGCGGAAGGCTCGAAGGGCACGCTTATATGGTAATAAACTTCCGTCTCATCCGCGAGCGTCTGAAAACCGTGCGCGAAGCCTTCAGGAATGTAAACCATTCGCCTGTTTTCCCTGGTCAGCTCGACACCCAGCCATTGTTTAAAGGTCGTTGAGCCTGGCCTGAGATCGATCAGTACGTCGTACACCGCCCCGTTAGTGCACAAAACAACTTTTGCTTCGGCATGTGGTGCTTTCTGAAAGTGCATGCCCCGCAGCGTCCCCTTTTTTTTATTATAGGAAACACTGCACTGGGAAAGAACAGGATTCAGGCCGTGCTTTTCAAATTCGGCCGCGCACCATGTCCGGGCGAAAAAACCCCTGTCATCTTCCCGTTTTTCCTGCTCTAAAAAATAGAGACCGTCCAGCCGAGTCTTTTCGAACTCCATTACCAGACCCTGATTTCCGGAATAGGAACTACAAATTTTCCGCCCCATTCGCGGATGAAAGACATCTGCCCCGCGATTTCGTCCTTGAGGTTCCAGGGCAGGATCAAAAGATAATCCGGCTTGTCCCGCTTAACCCGCTCTGGCGAATCGATCGGGATATGACTTCCCGGCAAGAGCAAATTCTGCTTGTGAGGGCTGCGGTCAACCGTAAACGTCACGTCTTCCGCCGTCACGCCGCAATAGTTGAGCAGCGTATTGCCTTTAGCGGGCGCGCCATAACAGGCAACGGTCTTGCCTTCCGCGTGAGCTTTCTCGAGGAATGCGAGAAGACCAAGCTTCACCTTCTCTACTTTTTTTGTGAATTCCTGATACCGTTCTTTGCCGAAAAGTCCCGCATCAGCTTCACGCTTTTTCAGTGCGCCCATCCGCTCCGTCACAGGAAGAGATGTATTCTCGGTATGCCGAACGTAAATGCGGAGGGAACCACCGTGCGTCGGAAGCTCCTCCACGTCAAAAAGAGTAAGACCCTGAGCCGCAAATACTTTCTCGACCACACTGCACGAATAATACGAAAAATGTTCGTGGTAAATCGTGTCGAACTGATTTTGCTCAACGAGCTGGAGAAGATGCGGGAATTCCATCGTGATCACGCCTTCGGGCTTCAGAATGATTTTCATCCCTTTGACGAAGTCGTTGAGCTGAGGTACGTGGGCGAGCACGTTGTTCCCAAGGAGAAGATCGGCGTTCTTGCCCTCTGCGGCCAGGTCCCGCGCCGTCTGCTCGCCAAAGAACTTCACGAGAGTCGGAATGCCTTTATCAATTGCGACCCGAGCCGTATTTCCCGTAGGTTCGACGCCGAGGACCGGAATGCCTTTCTGCTTGAAATATTGAAGCAGGTACCCGTCATTGCTCGCGATCTCGATGACGAAGCTTGCCGGATTAAGGCTGAAACGTTCGGTAACGATATCCGTATAATCCTTCGCGTGCCGAAGCCAGCTTTCAGAATACGAGGAAAAATAGGCGTAATTATCGCTGAAGATGTTTTCCGCCGCTTCGTAGTCGGAAAGCTGCACGAGGGAACACGAGGGGCAGAGAAAAACGCGCAGAGGATGCTCCTGTTCGAAAGCTACGTCTTCGATCCTGAGATAGGAATTGGCAAGCGGCTGGGTGCCCAGATCGAGAAAGGGTTCGCCGAGCGAAGAAGTGCAGAAACGGCATCTTCTTTCAGTTTTCAGCGACTGGGTCTGCGCGGAATCAGAACTGTTTGTTGAGCTGAAGGGATTCGTTAACATGCTGGGCCTCTCTTAGTTTGGATAGTACATTAAGACGGATGAGTTTGGATTGCCGGAAAAGAGAATCGCTGAAACCGATGGATTCGAGCCCCTGCTTCAAATCCATGATGGCATCGTCGAGCGTGATCTTCGGCTGATGTTTTGGGGCAAGTTTACGGTAAAGGGCGAAATCGACCTTATAGGACCGCTTGTCGGGTGAAGCGTTCTCGTTAATCGAGACCGTAACGCCCTTGAAATGGCCTGCGACTGCGTGCGCGAGATCACGTACCTGGTAGTTCCATTCGTCGCTGCCTGCGTTGATAACGAGAAAATCTCCGCCATTCTCCGGCTTGCGGGCGACGGCCCATTCGATCGCGCGGGCCATGTCACGGACATGAATCAGAGGACGCCAGGGTTTGCCGTCGCTCAGGATTTCGATATTGCCCGAGGTGATGGCCGCGGCAACGAAATCATTCAGCACGAGGTCGAGGCGGAGCCGTTCGCTCATGCCGCAGGCCGTCGCAAAGCGCAGGCATGTCACCGTAAAACTGTCCCCGGCCAAAGGCGCGAGACCTTCTTCTGTCATGACTTTCGATTTGGCGTAAGCGGTCAGAGGATTGACAGGTGAAGTTTCAGTCCGCGCCGTATCGTCAGCGAAACCGTAAGTGCTGCAGCTCGAGGCAAAAACAAAATGGCTCGCGCCCGCTTTTTTCGCCAGTTCCGCCGCCCGGACGCTTGCTTTGTAGTTAATATCATACGTAACGGAATCGTGGGCTTTCCCCATCGCGTCGTTCGAAATCGCGGCGAGATGGACTACGGCGTTGACTCCTTCAAAGAGTTCCGGCGACGCAGTGCGGACGTCCGCAAAATACTGAGCGTCGACGCGTGTCTCTGGCAGCAATCTCCCGTTCGTAAGGCAGTGGGCGAAAAAGCCCTCGTCGAGACCGTAAATTTTGGCGTCGGGATAAGCGGCTCTCAACTGTCTCACCACGCCCGGTCCGACATAACCCATATTTCCCGTCACAAGAATCTTCATAGCGCCGCCTTCTGTTTTTCGCTTTTCAGCGTATTGTTCTGCATTTCATTGATCTTGTCGCAGACGTATTTTGAAAAAGGTATGGAACAGGTAAACCCGGGTGATACCGCGTTCAGCACGTGGCAGGAACCCGCGTCGCCCTCGATAACGAAATCCATCTCCAGCTTCTTGCTCCTTATGTCCATGAGCTGGGCGCGTATGCCGGGACGGCCCCAGACCTGATAATTCTCCGGCTTTACGCCCTCTATGATTTTTCCGGCCATGCTGACCATGACCTTCTTTGAATATTTCTGCATTTCCTCGATCGCCAGTTTCTTGAAATCAAAGCCGGAGAAGAAAAGAAGGCCGGCTTCGCGGAACATGATCTCTGTCATTTCCATGAGTTTAAAATTATCGAACCCCTTGTACTGTTCGCGCCAGAAAGCCGGAATCGCCGTTGGTCCGATTTTAGCTTTTCCCTCAACTGTGACCGTGAGGTGGACGCCGAGAAAAGGATTCTTTAAATTGGGGACGGGATAAATATGGGTCTTGTATGTGTGCGCCGCTTCGTCCGAGTAAAGATAGATCCCCTTGAACGGGACGATGCGGTAGTTTTTTGAGAAGCCGAAATCGAGGGCGATTTTGTCGGCATAAAGGCCGGCGCAGTTCACGATATATCCCGCGTAGTAAGCGCCCTTGGTTGTTATGACGCAATTCTTTTTCTTTCCGACGTAACGAACCCCCTCTTCGATCTTGACGCCTTCTTTTAAAGCATCTTCGCGCATGGCGCTTAAAACCTGCGCGGGATCTACAGTCGATGTCGCGGGCGAGAAGAGTGCCTTCTGGTATGTTTTAACCCTGGGCTCGATTTTTTTCGCGTCGGCTTCGGTGATTTCAGAGAGTTCTACGCCATTCCTGTCGCCGCGCCGCTTGAGTTCGGCGAGACTTTCAAGCTCGGATTCGTTCTGCGCAACAACAAGTTTTCCACATCTGTGGATAAACAGTTTTTTATCGAGGCAATACTTGGTGAGCGCGCGATTGCCTTCCGCAGTGAACTTCGCTTTCAGGCTATCTGCGCTGTAATAAAAACCTGCGTGGAGTACGCCGCTGTTACGGGAACTCGCGTGGGATCCGCAGCTGATCTCTTTTTCGATCAACAGGACGGACGCAGACGAATTACGGCGTTTTAGTTCCCTGGCAATGTTGAGACCGATGACCCCGCCGCCTACGACAAGGTAATCGGTGCTGCAGGCAAGGTTTCCCATTTTTTCCACGGCGCCTTTCCAGTTTCCCATAACTGTTCGAGTTCCATCTGATCACGAAGTGAGTCCATCCCTCTAAAAAAACCCAGGTGCTTGTATGCCGAAAGCTGGCGGTCGTTTATTGCCCGGTCCATCGGTTCCCGTTCGAGCACCGTGCTGTCTCCGTCAATGTATTGAATAAATTCCGGCTCCATGACGTAGAATCCCGAATTCATCCAGCTGCCTTCTTCAATGGGTTTTTCCACAAACCGCTCGACGAGACTTTTTTCATCAAGTTGCAAAATTCCAAAGCGGCTGATGTGTTTGCAGACAGTCATGGTAGCGAGTTTACTCTGACTGCGGTGAAATTCGACGACTTTGGAGACATTGACGTCGCTTAACCCGTCGCCATAAGTCAGGCAGAACGTTTCATTATCCAGATAATCCGCCGCTCTCTTCAGTCTCCCGCCGGTCATGGTTTCGAGGCCGGTATCGACGAGCGTCACGCGCCAGGGTTCCCTGATGTGATTATGAACCTCGATCTTGTTTTCTACAAAATCAAAAGTGACGTTGGACATGCGGAGCGCGTAATTCGAGAAGAATTCTTTAATAACCGGACCTTTGTAACCGAGGCAGAGAATGAAGTCATTAACACCGTAATAGGAATAAGTTTTCATGATATGCCAGATGATAGGCATCGAACCAATAGAGATCATCGGCTTCGGTTTACTTACCGTTTCTTCGCTGATGCGAGTACCCTTGCCGCCTGCCAGAATCACAGCCTTCATTTGAGGCTCCTTTCTAAGAGAACGAGTGTGGATTTCGAGGTGCTTTGGCGAATGAAGGCACTTTACTAGGGGGCGGGATTAAGGGCAATCAGGTTTCCCTTTAATCGAAATAGGGGACAAGCCGGATACCTGCCGTAATGGTTGTTTCTATAATGCGATGATAAAGACGTAAGGACTTCGCCATGATCACAATCGGTATTCCGGTCTATAAGCGAACAAAGTACATACGGGAAGTTCTAACGAGATGCATAAGCCAGACTTATGACAATTTCGAGATTCTTATCAGCGATTCGTCGCCCGATGACGAGATCCGGAAAATCGTCGGGGAATTCGATTCGGCCCGTATCCGTTATATGCGCAAGCCCTCCGAGATTACGCTCATGGAAAAGCTGAACGATCTCATCCTAAGCGCGCATGGAGACTACATGCTTTTTCTCTGCGACGACGACCAGATTGAAACCGAATACCTCCGCACGATGGATGCCCTGATAAGCACCTATCCAGAAGCCACTCTTTACCGCTGCCGTTACCGCCTTATTGACGGAGAAGGTACGCTTCTTCGGCTCGACCGCAAAAGCCCCGCATACATGTCGCCTCCCGATTTTCTCCGGCATGTGTTCCTGCCCGAAAAAGATTTTTTTAAAATGAACATTACCGGAATTATTTTCCCCCGCGAACTGTTCCTGAAGAAAGGGGCCATTCCGATGCTGCCGACATCCTGGCATTCCGACCGGCTGTCCTGGGCCATTCTCGCAGCTGAAGGCGGCTGCGCGTATGAAGAGCGCGCGCTTTGCAGCGTCCGTCTTCATGCCGGCTCTATCTCGTCCAGTTTCGGTTCCGACCTGATGTCTTCTCTCGAAACCGATTTGAAAACTAAAAAGATTGGCAGGAAGCTGATCGAAAACGTGGGCGAACGCTACCGAACCTCAGCCGACAAGCAGATCCTCGACGAAGCGAGCCGAAACCTTGACACCTATATGCAGAGACACTTATCGCGGTCGCTCGATCACGGGTTTCTCGCCCACCTGGCCGTAAAGAACAAGACCGCTCACTCACAGACGAAAAATCTCTTCTCGCGGATGCGTGATCTGGAAGTAGACACTTTCCGCTCGACAAGAGTTTATTATCTGCTCAGCATGCTGCCGGATGGGATTCGTCTTCCTCTGGTCAACGCCGTGAAGCAGTACAAAGTGAAGAAATGGACCACCTGAGTCATCGTTAAGCGCGAAAGCTTCTTTAGCTGGAATGGTCACGGTTATTATTAAAAATTGTCTTGAAACAGCTTTTTCTTCCGTTTATTCTGCTCGAAACCTCACCCCCTGGACTTACAAAAGCCCACGTTGAATGACGCCCGCACCATCGCGCCCACTTCCCAAATTACCGGGGATCTGTGCATTATTGGTGCCGGCCCCTCCGGAATTACCCTTGCCCGTGAATTTTTCAGAAAAGGGCAGAAAGTCATTCTCCTTGAAAGCGGCGGTCTGGAGTTCGATCAGAAGACCCAGGACCTTTACCAGGGAAAAAGTGTTGGGCTCGAGTATCCGTTGAGTGAATCCCGTCTGCGTTATTTCGGCGGAAGCACGAATAGCTGGTGGGGAAACTGCAGACCCCTCGATACGATCGACTTTGAGACCGGGACTGGGTACCTCACAGCGGCTGGCCGTTCGACAAAAAGCACCTGGAACCTTTCTACGAGAGGGCGCTCAAGATCATCCCGCTTGGTAAATATGAGGCTTTCGAGTGGGAAGGCGCGAAAGACGATGTCAGCTTCCCCGCCTTCCAATTCCAAAGCGGCAACTTTGAAACAAAAATTCTGCAGCAAGCCCGCAATACCAGTTTTAAAGATCTTTACGGTCCTGAGATCGAGAAGGCGGAAAACGTGAATTGCCTCCTGCACGCCAATGTCCTCGAAATTGTTCCGGATGCGTCGAGCGGAGAAATTAAAAATGTGCGAGTCACCACCTTTAACGGAAATGAGTTTAAAGTCTCCGCGAAAGTGTTCGTGCTCGCGGCGAGCGGAATTGAAAACGCGCGGATCCTTCTCAATTCCAATTCGGTTCAAAAAAGCGGGATTGGGAACCAGAATGACGTGGTGGGCCGTTATTTTATGGAGCACCCCGTCATAGAACCTTATTTCATTCCGGCGAATGATAAGGTTAATGTGAGTCTCTATCATTACTGGCTGCGTACGGAAATAGGCGAGAATAAATCCTGGGCCATGCTCTCCCCTTCCGAGGATTACCTCCGAAAGAACCGGCAGCTCGGCGCGGGTATCTCCTTCAGCGAAGCGATCTCCGTCGCGGTCCAGTCCATCGATGAAGTTAAAAAATACTTGCGCGGTAAAAGCAAAGAAGATCTGACAAAGCATATAAAAAATATTCTGAACGATCTTGATGGCGTGGCTTCTTATGGTTACCACAGAAAAGTGAGAGGAAAGAGGCGTTACGAAATGAAAAGCGATCTTTTTCTTTTCTCCACGCTCCTCGAAATGGTTCCCGACGCGGACAATCGGGTGGTCCTTTCAGAAGACAGGGATTCTCTGGGGCAGAGGAGGTCCGAATTTCACCTGCGGCTGACCGAGACAGACAAGCAAAGTGATCGCAAGCTTTTTGAGATGTTCTCAAAGGAGTTCGGAGTGGAGAATGAATCTCGGCTTTTTTGACACCCGAATGGAAAATCATTTTTGGGGATCACCAGATCGGCGCGACTCGCATGCACGAAGATCCAAAGCAAGGCGTTGTCGACCCAAGCCAGAAACTCCATGGAAGCCCTAACTTTTACATCGCCGGCAGCTCGGTTTTCCCTACCGCGGGATTTGGCCCGCCCACTCTTACCATCGTCGCGATGTGTCTTCGCCTGGCAGATCATCTCAAAGGAGTGCTGAAATGAATGAACTGATCAGAACGTCGCGAAGAGAGTTTTTAAAACTGGCGGGCGCCCTCTCTGCTCTCCTGTTGATACCATCCATCCTCAAACTCCCGGCGCTTGAGCGTTATGCCGGAGAAAAACTGTTCAGAAGAAATTTAAAAAATTTCCACTCGTATCCTGAAAGCGCCAGGGTCATCGGCCGCAGGTATCTGGAGCTTTATCCCGAAGAAAAGTCAGTTGAAAAGATGGTGGGGCGGCTGGAAAAAGATCACAGATGGCAGAAGATAGAACTTTTTTCGAGTGATAAAAATGATTTTGCCCGCCTCGTTAGAAAGCCGTTGTAGATGATTTCCGTGCAGGCAGGACGATTAGAATTAATGGCTGGGTGCTTGCCCGCACTGAAGCCCGTCTTTGCGGTCTTTCCGTATTATTATCGTAATCCCCTGTCCATGATCGCTGCGTTTCATGCCCTTCATTATTGGTTTAAAGAATAGAAGAAACGAGATCAGGCCGTGGTTGATGCGGGATAAGACACTGAAACAAGACCTCCGATATTTACGGGAGCGGCCTTTACTTTCTTTCGTACAGGCGCGATCCTGCTGCGGACTGCTTCGTAAATTCTATAGCTGACTGCCACGGGATGAAGACGGTAAGCCCATCTCTTATTGGCCAGTTTCGGATTCGTCCAGAATTTCACAATAAGCGCGAGGTACATTTTCCGGTAATGCCTGAGAAACCCGGTAGCGTGGAATAGATAGGCTTCCACCGGTTCAAACGGCCGCTCTTTATGACTGACTAAAGACCCCATATAATTAAACTTGAGTCCAAGATCCTTGACTTCATAGCCGTTTTTGATCGCCAGGCTGTTCATAAGCGGCATGTCGATCCAGCCTTCTCCGAATACTTTAACCTTTTCGGGGCGGATAAAAAGATTGCGGTGGCAGCGGGAAAGAACCAGAAGTCCCGTATTAAACCAGTTACATTCCTCTTCCTCGCTGTAGGGGTAAGTAACACCATAATATTCACAGGCCGACCGAAGTACACCCCCGCGCTTCTGCATAAAAGGCGGGCGTTCGCATACAGCGCCGATTTTATCGTAAGGCACCATCTTGAATAAATCCGGACAGGAAGGGTTAATGGCGATATCGCCGTCCATGTAAATAACGCGGTCGTACTTTTCAAACAATTCGTAGATATCAAATTTCCGGAGACGGCTCCGGATCGTGTTCTCGTAGTCGCCCTTGATCTTGATAAAATCAAGACCCATCTTCTCGGCATAGCGCTCCATGAGAGGATGAGTCAATTCCCATAAATGAGAATCTCCGACCGCCACAGTAACGAGTGCATTTTTCATTATAGTTTCCGCCCTTTTATATAGGTTACGAACACAATCTTTATTGATGCGGGCACTGTAGAAACATCCATCAGAACAATTGAGAATAATTCTGTTTGCCTATTCTCCACATAAGCGGTTTAGGCGATAGCCGAAAACCCCCGTTTCCAGCTTAAGGGGATTTCTTAAGAGAGGCTGGGGAAATAGAGCGGTTCAAAGAGAAGTAGCTTTCAACATCCGGCGGGCTAGCCGGGCCGCATAGAACGCTCCCGCAAGCATAGCAAGCACCGTAAACAGGAGAAAGAGCCAATCCGCGCTGGTACGGACGGCCTCCCCCGATGCGACGAGCTGACGGCCGACGGCCCCTAAATAGGCATGAAGCACGCAGCCCGGCATCATAAAGACCCACGTGGCTATGAAAAACTCCCGCAAAGTGATCTTTGTAGACCCCAAAAACATGTTCAAGGGGCCGAAAGGAAAAAGCGGCATGATCCTGGCTATCGCGACAATTCTCCATCCCTCTTTTTTGACAGCTTCGTCGATGGCTTTGTAGCGGGGATTTTTATTTACCAGGCCGTGGACCGCGTCTCTGAAAAAATAGCGGCCCAGCAGAAACGAAAGCAGCGCCGAAATGGTGCTGGAAGCTGAAATAGCGGCCCAGCCTCCTGCAAAACCGAATAGAACCCCGCCTGCCAGAGCGATGACGGCAAAAGGAAAAAGCAAAAGAGGAGCGGCGATGAACAGCACCAGATAGACGAAAAATCCCCATAGGCCGAGGGTACGAATAAATTCGATCACGTTCTGGATCAGTTCCCGGATATTCACGTGCAGCGCCACAAAAATCCCGGCACAAAGAAGAAGCCCAAGGAGAAGTCCTTTTATCAGCCACCGGATTGAGTTCGTTTTCATTCCCTTTTATATCATGAATCTTTTTTGTATGTCGAGGTTCAAGCGGGAAGGATCAGACGATAACTCCGGGAACGAAGGGAGTATCGGCGGGTTGATGTTCTGAAGAATTTGCAACGGTGAGTAAGCCGGCGGTTTTTTCTGTCATGCGCCGTGCCGCGTCTCTGGCGCACGATAGAAGCCGCAGCGAGAGCGGTAAGGCTTCAGCAGCAGCTTTGCCCAGGTATGAGGTGGCATAGGTCAGCGGATCGAAAATATAATTCCGCAGCACGCTGGACGGATTCAAATCAACGGCCTGCCGCATAATGCCCTTTCTCACTCCTTTGAAAATAATATCCTCGATGGCTCCCGCGACATCCCGGACCTCGAGCAGGACTTCTCTCACGCCTGCGTCAAGAATGTGGACCACCGGTACTTTCCCAACCGTATAATCTTTGTAGACGACTTCGTCGAGTTTGATGTCGAGTTTTCTGACAAAAAAATTCATTTTTTCAAGAACTCCTGAATCCTTTCTCATGGCGCGGACATTGAGTTCGCCCCTCTCGTTTTTGATAAGATAAACGCGCTTGAAATGCATGGTAACCTGATCGACACCCCGGGCACTGTGAAAGAAATAACGCGGGGCCTGCTTCACGTAGACTCGCGGGAGGTCAAACATGATTTCATCAGAATACCCTTCAGGGTTCCTCACTTTAAGATTGTTTATCCAGAATTCGCCTCCGCGAAGATTAAAATTAAAATGCTGCAACTCGGCCTTCATGCCGGTCCCCACTTCGATCTGGTGATGGACTCCCGCCTCAATAATCGGCTGGTGAAACAGAAATAAACCAAACACGAACAAGGTCAATGCGGCTGTAAAACCCGAGGCGAATCTTTTTTTCAGCCCGGCTTTCGTTTTATGCGAATGTTTTTTGTGTCTCATCATCTTCACCTGCTTGGAGGCTAAGGTGCGCGCAGATGAAAAACAATGGGTTGTAAGGTTTTGTTAGTTTTTACTGTTTTGTAGCTTTACACTTCTTAATAAGGCAGATTAATTCTAACCCTAAATGGTTTCTAGGGTTCCCTTGATAAAAATGCAAAACAACCGTGAAAAAAGCGGCCCCTGCGGCAGGTTAGAGACGGGCCGGATCGTGGAGTTCGATGGGCGCAACGAGATCGAGAAGATAATCCGGAATAGCGCAGATGCGGCTCGTTTTTCTGAAGGCAAAAGCGATCCGCTGCCACCCTTCGGCAAGAAAGGCCTGATTCTGTTTGTTAGAGAACCTGAAAACCAGCACAAAACTGCACCTTTTAATTTCACGGCTTGTCATCCTGATCTCAACCCGGTCGCCGAAACGCGCTTCGTGGAGAAAACGCTGGTAGGAGCTGTGGGTGATCATCTTGACCTCGTTTTTTCCTGACAACTTTCGGTCAAATCCGGGATGGCTGAGAAGAAACGCTTCCCGCGCTTCTCCCTGCCACAAAAAATAATTAGTGAAGTAGACGTTACCCTCGAGATTCAGATCCTGGATCGTGACCAGCTTTTCGTATTGAAACTCGTTATGAGGAAAACGCCACCGCCGGCGGCGTGAAGGATGGAGGGATCATCTCGGTGTGTTTGATCTCGCCCGAAAGACTAGTGCGGACGAGCGGCAGAAGGTGGTTTATATCAAGCGGTTTCAGAAGCACTTCCGCGATCCCGAGCCGGTGCGCGTGCTGCGGCACGTCGTCTTCTGCGAACCCCGTAACGAAAATAAAGCGGGTCTCGGTTCTTTTTTCAGCATAAAGAGATTTAATTCTCTCAGCGGTTTCGATACCGTCCATCCCCGGCATCCTCATATCCATGATGACAAGCCGGTAGTTTTTAGCTTCAGCTTTCTGTATCGCCTCGGGACCGCTGACGGCAGTCATGACCGAATAACCTTCGTGGGTCAATAGATGCTCCAGCGTACGCAGAACAAGCGGATCGTCATCAACGACAAGGATTTTTTCTCTCATCACGCCTCACTCGAGATATCGGAACGGCTGCCTGATCCGGGAAGATCGAGATCCATCGGAGCCCTGGCGCTTCGCCTTTCCCATTCGAGAAACCGGTTCAGATCACTCCGGACAGAAGTCAGCACAAAACTCAGAACGCTCAAGTCGTCGATCACGCCGTAGACCGGGATCATGTCGGGTACCGCGTCAAAAGGATTAATGAAATAAATGAGCGCCGCGGCGATGCCCACCACGGATTTCCAGGGAACCTGCACGTAATCGCCGCCGTGCCATGCTTTCAGCATTCGGAAGAGAACGTTGAGATCACCCGCAAGATTTTTCATGACGGGACTGCGCCGTGCCTTGGCCGCCGACTGCTTCAGGAGACGGATAATTTTTTTGCGGTCGCGCAGGATGGATTCGGCCTTGAGTCTGCTCAGTCCAAAAAAACGTTTGATTCTTTCGTTCATGACTACCGCCAGGTTTAGGGGGGAACTTATTATAAACAAACCTGGGAAGACAGGGAATATTTTAAATCAGGAGAGATGAAATTCAGCGGCCTTTTACTGCTTCGTTTATTTCCTGAAGGAGGCTGTCGGGGTTGGAGTTGGGAAGCACTTTGCGTATTCCCGAAGATTCGGTAATCTGCCGGGCGAGATTTTCGTCCATCGTGAAATGGGCTCCTCCGTAGAGAAGGACAGGTATACCGGCGGGCTTTGTTTTTTCAAGCAGCTTGGCAGCGAGTTGAAATTCCCGGCTGAGCGGATTCATGGATTCAATCTTCAGCGTCACGATATCGGGCGAGTCCATCTGAAGGCTTCTCATCACTTTTCTTTCGGCGTCCGCGTTCATACCCTCGGCGCCGTTCAAAACGCCCACAACTTCGTAACCACCGTTCATTAATGCGATGACAAGCTTATCGAAATTTTCCTGGTCGCCGTCAATTACAAGCACTTTCTTGGGCGCAAGGATTTTTCCCGGTGAGGAGCTGGGCGCTTGTTTTTCATCGCCGTAACGCCGCTTGAATACCTGGTCGATCTTCGCCTGAAGCGCGTCGAGTTCGAAGGGTTTCGTCATAAAACCTTCGACTTTCAAATCCTTGAATACCGTCTGAAGACCGCCGCGACCGGTAAAAATAAGGACGGGATATTTCGGTGACCCGTCACTGAGATGGCAGATCTCATGATAGAAAGCGATGCCCCCCATTCTGGGCATATCCATGTCGAGGATGATAAGATCGGGTTCGAAAACCTTTAACTTCTCCATCCCCTGAAGGCCATGGAAGGCAGTCTCGACCTCATAACCGTTCGTTTCGAGTAACGTCTGGAGAATCTTGACCATTTCGATTGCGTCATCGACGATGAGGATTTTATTATGCTTGCCCACGTACTTTTTCACCCGAGTTGAGGTCATAACGGACGCCGAGAGATAGTTTACCGCTATAAATATGGCCGTGTGAAGCTGTAAAATCAAGGCTTTCCTGCTAATTATTTATATCCAATGACAGCAATTTTGTCAGCATATGCTATGCTTTGTTCAATCACATCCCCCCTGAGGCGTCTTCACGCTGAAAGTGGGCGAATTACGCATGGACCGGACGAATGAAACACTTCAAGTGTATTGCCTTAGATAAAAACTGGCGGCAGTGCATGGGCACTTTCGCCGCCGAAGATGAAGAAGAGGCAAAAAAAAAACTTTTTTCCCACGGTTACAGCATCATTCAGCTCAAAGTGATTCCGGAAACTGACTCTCCGCACGAAGCCGACTTTTTCCTTCACCCGACATATCCTGAAGAAGAACGTGAGAAGAAACGCGGTTTGGCCGCTATGCGGGCAGCGAGCGAGGCGCCGCACGAGCCCGTTGCTGCGGACCAGCAAAAAAGCATCGCCATTTTAATTCTTCTCTGCGCTGTACTGGCTGCCATCGGGATCGCCGTCTTTTTTTTAATGCGTCCCCAGAAAGATACGGCAGCCCTGTCCCCTCAACAGGTCGTGCGGAGTTATCTGACCCTCGGTTTCCGGGGGAGCTGGACGGTTCAATATCCCCTGCTGGGCGGCGAACGCTCCGAGCGGTACATTACGGTCGGCAATTATGCGCAGCAGATAGCCCGCAACTGGCTCGACCTCCCCGCGCAAACAGCCGTTTCAAGTGCGGAAGGAGCGGTAAAGCCGGAAGTTCCCCATATTGAAATCACCCCCCTGAAAAGCTATGGATCCCATGCTGAAGTCGGGGCCAACGTCCTCGTTAGTAATGACAAAAGACGGTTTGTATTTCAGCTCCATTTCGACGGAGCGGAGTGGAGGATTCATTATATCCGTGACCTGGGGAAAACAGAGTCGCATGTCCGATTCTTGGCGTTGAATCCGCAAGGTCCCCGGCGCGACGCTGTTCTTAATGAAATGCAGCTGGATTTTGGTCTTACAGCTGAAGAAATCGGTGATCTCGTAAAACTTTATCATTTGAAAAATGTCGAAAGTGAATTACAGGCTTCGATCGAGACGAATAAGGAAGATGACGAAGTTCCCGCACCACGCGAAGAAGGAGTGAGATATGCGGAGCCTTTTGTCGAGAAGGAAAAAGCGGAAGTGACAGTCGAAAGTCAGGAAGTGGAGACACACCTGTCGTCGCTGATGAATATGGTGGAGTCCATGGAGAAAGAGTCCAAAGAGCGTCTGTAAGCCGCAGTCATTCAAGGCATTTGATAATGCCGCAACAAGCCTCTGCCCCGCACGCTCTTACGAAGATTTTCCCGTCCCAGATAAGTATGAGCATAGGTCGATTCGACCTGTCGGTCGCAATCATGAACAAATACGTCGCCGCCAGGGGCGGCCAGACTCGAAGCCGTATAAATACTCTGCATGCGGCCGGGGGGGTGCACCCCGTATTTCTGATGATTCTTCGGATCTCCTTTGGGTCCGTCGACAAGAATCACATGCCAGGATGTCTTCGTGATTTTATCGGGGAGATCGATTTCCAGACGTTCCTGATGCTCAAGGACATCCCGCCATTCGGGCAGTGTCGTTGTATACTTAACCAGATAACCTTCCATCTCGGGGCACTCGGATGTAATCTTCTTGTACCACTCGTCATGATCCTCGAGAAAAACAGTCCTGCCGCCTTCGTTCAACTGCATCCACAAAACGCTGTCATGCCCCATGCCAAATACAAGAAAGTTACAAGGTCCCCTGCGATGCAGACAATCCGCCACAAGTTTAACTTCCGTAAACATCAGCTCCATCTGAGGATATTTCCTCTTCAGAGTGAAAAGATCAGTGCAGCGCTTAATCACATCTAAAATCATGCCGCCTCCGGCAATATCCGTTATTTTTTTGTTACGATAATGTAAACGGCATGAATGATCCCCGGGATATAACCAAGAAGGGTCAGGAGAATATTCAGCCAGAAATGCATTCCTAGCCCGACTTGTAAAAAAACTCCCAGAGGAGGTAGGATTACGGCAAAAATTATTCTAATTAGGTCCATGATATTTCCTTTCGCTAGTTGCCCCAATGTACTTACTCTCATCAGGAATGCCTATCAGGGTTAAGAGTTTTCTCTTTATAAGGAATCCCTGATTTAAAAAGGGGCCGGCAGGGTCAAGAGCGGGAACTTTTCTGTCGATAATTTGCCATTAACATGATTGCCACTCATTTCAGGACATTTAAACACGCCCCCGCCTTCTTCTTCCTCTTGTTTCTCTTTGCCGGAAATTACCTCTTCCTTTTAAACGCCTCGTTCATCGGTTTCCATAACCACGATTGGGGCGGCTTTATGGACGCCAGCTACAGGATGTACAGGGGACAGCTGCCTTATGTGGATTTCTATTACCACAGCGGTCCGCTGCATCCTTACATGAACGTATTCTTCTTCAAAATCTTCGGGTTTGGAAAGGATGCGATTCTTGCTCATCTCGTTACGGTCAATTCCCTGGTTTGTCTTGCCACCTTCTTTATCACTTACCGGCGCATTCCCTTTCTGCTTACATGTTTCAGCACGCTTCTGACCCTCGCTTTTTACTATTGGATTTATCCGCATCCGTACTATGATTACTCGGCCCATTTCTGGGGTATTCTCGGAATCACGGCTCTTTCCCGCGAACTGCCTTCCACCTCTGCGGCCAGGGCCTGTCTAACCGCGGCCGCCTGCGGAGCTGCGGTAACGTTTGCCTCAATGTGCAAAATCAATGTAGGGGCCGCCTATTTCGCGGTTTTTGGGGCAGTGTTCTTATTCTCTCCTTTCAGGTTATACACCTTTCCCGCTTATGCCTCGGGTCTCCTGGTCGGTCTGGCCGCTGTTTTGCTGCTCGTCCCGGACATCGGCGCGCTTATTGAAAATATGTTTGTCTACGGTTTCTCCCAAACAAGCCGCTTCGCCTGGCTTTTGAATCTCAAAGCCTGGTTATGGAACGGTTATTCGGCTGCTTTCGCTGCAGCGGCACTTTACGTGCTGCTGAGCCGCCGCGTCGTGCTGCCGCTTTTCGTTCTTTTTGCCGGAACGGCTTTTGCCGGTCTGTTCACCCGGCTCACCAGTTCAAGCTTCAAAGAGTGGTGGATCTACAAACCCCTCTTGGGCGTTTTCTTGGCTCTTGCCTTTCTTCTTTTGTATCAAGCAAAGCCGGCGAAAGAGAACAAACGCCTTAAATATGTTTTTTATGCGGTCCTGACGGCGCTGGTCGTTTCAGGCGGGGTCCAAATGCAGCGGAGTTTCTTCGACTGCTATTTAAAAGTCCGTTACAAAATCGGGTTTCTCAAGGAATTCATCATCGCCGACGTTCCTCCCGGCCGCCGCTACTACATGAAGTCGGGGCCGTTCAAAGGCTGGCTGCACGTCGACGTAGTCGGCCGTCCGCTCGAGGAGATGGCTGACTACATCAAGCAGAATGTTCCCGAAAATGAAGAGCTTTTGGTCATGTCGCGCCTCCAGTCCATCTACTGGCTTACGGGCAGACAAAGCTATAAAGGCGTCCCTTTTCATTGGGATATCGACACTTCCCCGGCGCCGGGCCAACGATGGAATCAGGTACGGGATTATCTGTTGAACGATCCGCCGGCGTGGCTCGTGCTGAGTTCTGAGGAGGGGTATCAGATTAACGCCATCTTCAAATATATGGAGTTGCCTATTTCCTATTTATCGCAGTATGAGCAGGTGGGAACCTGGTCTAACCAGGCGCTGCTGAGGCGCATTCGCGTGCTCAAACCTTCAGAATTGGAAAACACCGGGGCTTAGGCATTTCCGTACTGATTATTACGGATCATGCGGAACCCTTTGATGAGCTCCTCGATTCCGGCGTCGAGAGAGTGGGAGGGCTTGAAACCCGTCTTTTCAATTTTCTCGTTAGAAACAATGTAATCCCTCTTATCCGGATCTTCCCCCACCACCGCGTCCATGAAGACAAAATCAGGAAGTTGTTTTTTGATCTTTTCGCAGAGTTCTTTCTTTGATATGTTTGCGTCGGACAAACCCACGTTATAGGCCTGGCCCTTCATTTTCTCGAAGTTATCGATCCCATGTAAAAAGGCGCGCGCGACGTCCCTGACGTGAATGAAATTGCGCCGGAAGTGGCTCTCGAAAAGCACGATGAACCTGTCGTACACCGCCCGGTATGTAAAATCATTCACGAGCAGATCGATCCGCATTCTCGGGCTCATGCCGAAGACTGTGGCGAGACGTAACGTCATGGAATTCCCGTGGGACAAAACCGCCTGCTCCGCCGCTACTTTATCTTTTCCGTACAGCGAGAGCGGTTTGAGCGGACTTTCCTCGGTGCAGAAACTATCCTTTTCTCCGATGCCATAGCCGCTGTTAGTGACAGGCATGAGCACCCGCTGGTCTTTGCTGATATTTTTTAACATGTCTTCGATCGCCGTCCGGTTCGTCGTCGTGGCGGCCAGAGGATCGCGGTTGCAGGCCGGGACGCCCACGATAGCGGCAAGGGGAATAATCAGGTCTGCGCCGCGCACGAGTTTCTGCATTAGGGACCGATCGCGGACATCGCCCCAGACCACGTTGAAATCCGGGTTTGCGCAAACGTGGGCCAGACTGTTCTGGCGATAAAGAAAGTTGTCTACCACCGTCACTTTATAACCCGCTTCCAGAAGCTCCGGTACCAGGACCGAACCGAGATAACCGGCCCCGCCCGTGACTAAAATATGTTCTTCCATGTTCATCGCTTGTTCCTTTCTCGCTTATGCATCAGCGTTGTAGACGCCGAGAAGATGTTCTGCCCTGGAAAGGTCCTCAGGGGTACCGATATCGATAAAGGTTCCTTTTGAAACGCGGCCGTATACGGGTTCTCTCAAGTGGAGAAGCTCGGGAAGCATCGTATTTTCAAGAGAAAGCGCCAGCTCCGGTCGCACTTCCCACTTCTCGAAAATCCTGCGGTCCATCATGTAGACACCGCCGTTGGCATACCCTTTTAATCCGCTTCCGCGTTTTGACCAGCGTGAAATTTTCCCGTCCTCCTCCAAACCCACGCCCTCATACCTTGCCTGAGAGGAGGGTTCGAATAAGGACAGCGTCGCAGAAGCTTTTTTCCGCTTGTGAAATGCGGCCAACTCCTTCATTTCGACGGCAAAAAAAGTGTCTCCGTTCAGACAGAGAAAAGATCCGTCGCTTGCGAGAAGACGCTCGGCGTGAAGAAGTCCGCCGCCCGTGCCAAGCGGCTGTTCTTCGATGCTCATAACGATTTCAATTCCCTGCCAGTTCTTACCAAAGTGAGCCTGAATGCTTTCGTGCCTGTACCCCGCTGATACGATGAAACGCCTGATGCCCTGGCCCGCCCAGTAGTTAAGCAGATGCTCGAGAAAAGGTTTACCGAGGACGGGAAGCATGGGCTTCGGGAGATCGTCCGTAAGGCTCCCAAGCCGTGTTCCCCTTCCTCCCGCCAATATTACCGCTTCCATAGTTTCCTCAAAGTTTCTGTGACGTTGAATAATTCTGAGCGTACCAGGCGAGCGTTTTCCGGATACCTTCATTCAGATCCGTTTTCGGTGTCCACCCAAACACTTTACGCGCCCGGTCGATCGCAACCGAAAGTTTAAAACCGATAGTGGGCTGCGACATGTCGTATTGTACGGTAAGAGCGCGGCCCGAAGCTTTGATGATCTTCAAAACGAGCTCCTTAATCGAGACGGAGCGGCCGGAACCCACATTCACGAGTTCGTAGTCTGAAGTCTGCCGCTCGAGCGCCGTGCGCACGAAATCCGTCAGGTCGTCGACGTAAAGAAGATCCCGCTCGTCGGAACCATCTCCCCACACGGTGATATGCCCCGAAGCGTTCATGACCTTCGCGACTGTAGCGCCGAAAACATGCGATTTCTCGAGGTCAAATTTATCGTGCGGTCCGTATACGTTGGAATGGCGGATCACCGTGTACTTCGTGCCGCCGAGCCGTGAATAGAATTCGCACATTTTTTCGATATAGACTTTGGTCCAGCCGACACCGAAATATTTGTCGATGATGTTTCCGTCGAAATCCTCCTCGGCCGCCGGCTTCGGAGACGACTGGTACATGGTCGTACAGCTGAAGAAAACGACATGGCGGACTTTCGCCTCAAAACAGGCGCGCAGAATCAGCGAATTCATGACGGCGTTGTCGGTAACGTGATAGTAAGGACGTGTTACGATATCCTTCGCGCCGGAGGTCGTTGCCGCTGCCTGGACAACGATATCGTGTCCCTGAATGATCTCATTGACGCCTGCTGAGGAGGTCAGATCGACCCGCTCAAACCGCACTCCGGGAACTTCCCAGGGCTCTCTTTTGAAACAAACCGCCGTGATATCGTATTTTCCTTCCCTGGCGAAGGCTTCAAGCAGGTTCCTGCCGATAAATCCCGTCGCGCCGCAGAGAAGCAGTTTCGGCCTGTTCATTTTGTTTTAGCGCCAAATTTTTCGGACCACATCAGCCGGAGGATATCCATACCGTTTTTGAGAGGATCCATTTTGCGCTTTCCGCCGATGCGCTTCGGCTCGTCGCCCGGAATCTCGGACACCCGCCGTTTGTCTTTGGCGCAGCGAATAGAAAGGAGCGGTTCGAAACCGGCCCTGGGAACATGGATCATCAGGCTTCCGACAATATCTTTTTTCCAGCCCCTGAACATCACGAGCGAATCGGTGTAATGCCCTCCGAAAAGGACATTGATCATTGTCGTGAACAACCAGTTGCCGAACGCCGTTACCATATCGTCGTCTTCGCTCTTGGCTCCGCCGAGATAACGCGAAACGATCACCATGTCGTAGCCCTCTTTCATTTTGGTGACAAGCGCGGGAATGAGTTCGGGAACGGAGTTACCGTCAGGACTGAACGAGATCACGACATCGCCGCGCAGAAGTGGCAGAGCTTCCTGATAGGCGCCGGTAATGCCTTTCGTTTTCGTCTGGTGCTCGACCCTGTAACCCATTTGCCGCGCATACTCGATCGTCCCGTCGGTGGAACCGCCGTCAATGACGACAATTTCATCGACCCATTCGGGTTTCACCCGGGGCATAACAGCTTTCATGCCCTCGATTTCATTCAATGTGGGAAGCAGCAATGTAGTTTTCAACGGAGCTCCTGTCTGGTTCTTTCCCGCCATTCGTCGAGAAGGTCTTTGACGCTTTGTTCAAAATCAATTTTTGGTGCCCAGCCCGTAGCCTTTTTGAATTTAGACGTGTCTGGTATCTGCAGCGTGACGTCGGACGGGCGAAGCAGGGCCGGGTCCAGCCGCGACGGTATTTCAGCGCGGCTGTGTTTCTTTAAAATAGAGAGGAAATCTCCGACGGCAAGCGTCTTCGTCCCGCCGATATTGTAAACTTCGCCCGGAACGCAGTGGAGCACGGCGAGCCAGTAAGCTTCCATCGCGTCTCTCACGTCGATCATCGTCCTCACCGAATCCAGATTACCGTGCAGAAGTTCCTTCTCGAGGCCGGCTTCGATCCTTGCCACCTGCCGAGCGAACGAAGTCGCAAAAAGGTCCGTTCGCCTCGGGTTAATGTAGGCGAACATCCGCGTACGGATGATTTTCATTTGGTAACTTCGGAAGTAGGTTAACCCCAGAAAATCTTGCGCCGCCTTGGAGACCGCGTAGGGGCTCGAAGGCTGAATTGGGCAATCCTCCGTGATCGGAACATTTTTCGGATCGACCTGGCCGTAGACTTCAGACGTGGAACAAAGCTGGATTACGGGATCGGCTCCGCTCAGGCGGACCGCTTCGAAAAGGTTGCATGTGCCGAGGATATTATTCGAAAGCACCGCCTGCGGGTAAATGAAAGACGCGCGGACGTTCGCGTGCGCGGCCAGATGAAAAATCACATCCGGCTTTACTTCTCTCATAACCGTTATAACCGAGGAAAGGTCCGTCAGGTCGCATTCGTGAAGCCGGATGGAACCTGCGATTTTACGGAGATTCTGAGGCGCCGAAGTGCTGTGCCATCGGGCTATCCCGTGAAGCTCGACGTGCGGTTGAGAAGCCGCGATATATTCCGCCAGATAACTGCCGCCCGAGCCCGAGGCCCCCGTGATCAGAACCTTTTTAATTTGATTTGGCTGAAGCTCAGGCATGGGCGGGAAGCCTCATCTTGTATTGTTCCAGAGCATAGGCGCGGACGGTTTCAAGGGAAGTTTTTCGGAACCCTTCGCAGACAGCCGCTATTTTCTGATTGGAAATCTGCCCTGAATCATAGCGGTATGAACCGAAGATCACCTTTTTTCCCGCTTCCTCGGCGGCTTCTCCGAGAGTCATGGTTTCGCGTGCCGCCGCGTTAAAGGTTCCTGTCATTTCATTTTCCAGAGCGTAGCGTATGAATGCGGCGATGTCCGAGTGGAGAACATAATTAAAAACGGAATCAGGTGAAAGTTCTACCTTCGGTTTTTCATCTTCAAGGATCTTGATGAGTGAAGAGCGCCTGGCGGACGCGCCGAGCATGGCCGAACATCTCAGAATCAGAGCACCGGCCGCGGTGCCGGTCACGATGCTTTCCGCCATGAGTTTGAAAAGCACGTAGAGATCATTCGCTGTCTCCGGCCGGATGAGTTCGTCTTCGGCGTGCCGGCCGCCATTCTTGGGATACACGTCGATGGAGGAGATGTAGACGAATTGTTTATGAGGCAGCCGCGCGAGGCGTTCCGTGAGAAGCAGATTATCCGTGACGGCACCATAGAGCGATTCGGAATCGCTATCCCGCCTTGGATTAAAAGCCGCGTGCAGGATCGCGTCGTAAGAGTCTCGTGAAGCCAGAATTTCCTCGGCGTTCCCGCGGTTCAGGCCGGTTCCTCCGAATACGGCGTGGAGAGTCTTCCCCAGCCCCCGGTCGATCCCTGTAACCAGCACTTTCATAACCCGCGCCTCATACCGGTTTTTCTTCCGTAAAAACGTTGTAGCGTTTCTCCGCGACTTTTTTATTCCCTCGGTACCAATTGATCGTTTCGCGGACGCCTTCTTCGATCGACACGCGGGGCTCGAACCCGAGTGCGCGGGCTCTCTCCATGTCCATGATCCGTTTCCTGTCTCCGGCAGGCTTCGTCCGGTCCCACATTAATTCGGGTTTCGGGTCCGTGAATTTCAGAATGATCTCGACGAGATCGGCGACACTTATACCGGTGCCGCTGCCGAGATTGACCGGAATCTGCGGATTTTTTTCCATGACGAGCAGCATGCCCCGTGCGACGTCCGCGGCAAAGATAAAATCGCGCACGGGTGTTCCGTCACCCCAGACGACCATGGGGTTTTCGCCTTCCACCGCCCTGCGGATGAGAGACGGGATCACCATGGCGTTCGCCGGATCAAAATTGTCGTAGGGACCGTAAACGTTCGCCGGGCGGACGATATTGATCCCTTCCCAGCCGTATTCGATGCGGTAAGCCTCCGCCTGAAGTTCCCCCATGCGTTTCGCCCAGCCCGCAAAGCGGTCGTGCTGCGATGGGAAAGTCTTCCACACGTCTTCCTCATGAAACACTTCGGCCGGAGCGTAAACGCCGATCGTGCTCGTGTACAGAAATCTCTGCACGCGGCACTGGCGGGCCGCTTCCATCATATTGGTATTGAAAGAAATCGTCGGCACAAAAAAACTGGCCGGCTTCGCCGCTGTCATGGCGGGCGAACCCTTAATGCCCGCCAGATGAAAAACGTAATCCATATCGCGGCATGTTTCCATGCAGTTTTCAAAATGAATGAGATTCACCCGCCGGAATTCTGCTTTCGGATGGGCGCGTGAAGGGTCGTCGAGCGAGGCGATGCGAAGATTGGCGCCTGCCTCGACAAGCATTTCAACCAGAGGCCGGCCGATCAGCCCCGTCCCTCCCGTTACCAGGACATTTTTTCCTTTGAACATCAGAAGGGGCCTTTGAATTTTCTTTCCCAGGAATAAAACTCTTCGCCCGAGAGGTCGGTCTCATCGAGGCCGAGCATTTTTTCCGCAGTCCGGATGATCGTCACGGCCGTCGGATAAAAGAGATTCTCAAGCGGGCGTGTCGTCGGGCAAGGCGTGTGGGCGAACCCGATCCTTTCGACGGGACGGCGGAGACTGCCGAAACATTCGTAAGATACGGAGGCGGCTATTTCGGACGCGAAACCGCAAGGCAGCCAGTCGTAGTCGGCCGCGATGCACAGACCTGTTTTCTTCACGGAAGCGGCAATCGTCTCCATATCCGCCGGAGCGATCGTCCTCACGTCGATAATCTCGAGCGATACGCCCCGTTTCAGAAGAATTTCCCTCGCTTTCAACGCCTCGACCGTCATCCAGGACGTCGACACGACGGTGAGGTCTGTCCCCTCACGCTGGACTCTCGATTTACCGATCGGCACCTTAAAATCCTTGTCGACTTCGCTCGGAGCGTCATACAGCCAGCGGTGCTCGAGAAACACGACCGGAGAATCGTCCTGTATCGACGCGCGCAGAAGGCTATAAGCGTCCTGGGGATTCGCGGGCATAACCACTTTCAGGCCGGGAATGTGCGCAAAAAAACTGTGCAGGGTCTTGCTGTGCTGGGCGCCCTGTCCCCAGCCCCGCCCGATTACGGAACGAATGACGAGCGGTACTTTCAGCCTATCGCCGCTCATATACCGGGCGCAGGAAACCATATTGGCCAGCTGGTTCATGGCCAGAAGCAGGAAGTCGACGCGGATGTGAACATGAACGGGTCTGAGACCGCTCAAGGCCGCGCCGAGCGCGACTCCCGTCATGGCGTCTTCCGAAAGCGGCGTTCCGAAACAGCGGCGGCTCCCGAATTTTTCGACAAGTCCGGCAGTGCTGCCAAAGATCCTTTTATGGTCGGGTACATCCAGGCCGAAAACGAACACACTTTCATCCGCCGCCATCTCGTCGTGGAGCGCTTCGTTTAGGGCCTGGCGGTAAGTCATGGTCTGCTTCATTTCATCACTCGATCGCGTTAAGGAGGGCGCAGAGCTTCTCGATTTTCTCAGAAGCAAGTCCGGGGAAATTCCCGATGTAAAATCCGTAAAAGTGAATATGTTCGACTTCCGGATACTCGCGGTATTTATCTTTGTATATCCGTTTCAGGTAAGGCTGACGGAGCTGGTTCCCGCCGCCCGAGCAGCCGCGCCGGAATTCGACTTTCTGTTCCGCAAGCAGGCTTGTGACTTTTTCCACGCGGTCTTTGAACCCTTCCTGCAGAACGAGAGTCAGGGCGTAATTGCTGCAGCCCTCGAGATTAAATCCCGTCCTGTATTTCTCCGGGCGCAGAAGCGAAAGAAAAAGTTTGAGATTGCGATTACGCTTCTCGATGTCGGAATCCAGCCGCCGCAGCTGATTGCGCCCGAGAACGGCGTTGATCTCGGTACTTCGGACATTGTAAGCGGGAAACGCGAAGATAAACTCGGGATTCAGGTCCGGATAAGCCTCATGAAATTTACGGCGGTAATCCGCGTCCTTTGATTCCCGCACGAGTCCGTGAGAGCGAAACATGCGCAGCATCTGGTAAAGCTCCTCGTTGTCGGTCGAGACCATGCCCCCTTCGACGGTGGACATGTGATGAGCGTAGTAAAAAGAAAAATTCGACATGAGGCCGTAGGTACCGAGCTTCCGGCCTTCGAACGACGCGCCGTGTGATTCACAGACATCTTCGATCAACGCGATCGCGTTGTCCTCGAGAAAATCGAGAAGGCCTCTTGTCAAACCGTTGTAGCCAAGAACATGCGTCACAAAAACCGCCCTCGTCCGGGACGTCACCGCGTGCATGATGCCTTTTTCTTTCATGGCGAGGGACCGAGCATCGATGTCCACGAAAACAGGCTCGAAGCCGCAGTGCAGCACGGATGCGATATCGGAGCTCCAGGTGAGGACGGGAACGATAATCTCGCCCGGCCCGTATTTCTCGCGCAGGGCCGCGAGCGTTATCAGATTCGCCGACGAACCCGAATTGACGAACACGCTCCTCTTGACGCCAAGCCATTCTGACCATTCTTTTTCAAAAGCTTCGACCTGCCCGGCCTGAGTCAGACGCGTCTCTTTCCTGAGAAAATCAATGAGAACTTCCTTGTCCTCATCGAGAATGTTATTTTCCATGAGAGGCCAGTCGAGGATCTGATTTTTTGAGGTTTCCATATTAATGACCTGGTGAGGCTTGACGCCTCTCTCCGGATCTCCTAGGAGCTGTAAAGTGCGTCCGCGCCGGGAAAGGGCGCTTTCTTTGCGTACTCTATCGCCGCGTTGATTTCATTATCGACTTTTTCAGACAGAGCCCTGATTTCCTTTTCACTGACGCCGGCCCCGAGAGCGTTTTCTTCGGCTTTCTTAAGCGGGTCCATCATAGCGAACTTGTCAGCTTCCGGCCGCTCTCTGTAACCGGCAGCGAAGTCCTCACAGATTCCCACATGTTCGAGATACCTGAAATAGCCCGCATGAAGAAAGGCGGGCGCAGGGTCTTCGTCCATTTTTTTCAGCAGATCCATTACGGTTTTATAGACCACCGCGGGATCATAGCCTTCGATGCTCGTGGAGTGGCAGCGGAAACCTTTTACGGATTCTCCGATCGATTTAAAACCCTGCCTGTCCCTGGCGCCGGTATTGATGGCGAGTTCGTTATCTTCACAGACGAAGAGAACTCTCAATTTTTTCAACGAAGCAAAGTTCAGACTTTCCCAGAACGCGCCTTCTTCGACGGCGCCGTCTCCAAAAAAAACGGCCGAGAGGCCGGAGGTCCCGCGGTATTGATCAGCAAGGGCGGAGCCGACTGCCACCGGGATCGTAGTCGCGACGACGGCGGAGGTGAGAATGAGTCCCTTGTCCGGCGCGGAAAGATGCATCGAGCCCGCCCTTCCTTGAGCGCATCCCGAGCCTTTTCCGTAGAGTTCCGCGAAAAAACCGTTGAGATCGCGGGTCAGGCCGAGATAAAGCCCGTGATTTCGATAGGTGCCGAAATAGCGCGTCTCCCGGGGAAAAGCCGCGAGGCAGGCCGCTTCGATGCCTTCGGCCCCGACGCAGAGATGGACCGGCGTCTTCATTTCGTCAGAAGGATATTCCTTACAGATACGTTCTTCACATCTGCGTATCAACAGAATGTTATGAAAAATATCGAGGGCCGTTTGCCTCTTCATCCCGCCGCCTGAGGTCATTCGAAATTATTGGGTTCGTAGACAACGACTTTACTGCCCGTGAAATCGAGCCTGAAATTGACATGAATAAGGCTCGACAGCTTCTCACGGACTTTCTGCTGGTGTTCAGGTTTCACGATAAAAAGCATGAAGCCTCCGCCGCCGGCTCCGAGCAGTTTGCCGCCGATAGCGCCCGCTTCCCTTCCTGCTTCGTAAATTTTGTCGAGTTCCGGATTGGAAATAGCGGCGGAGAGATTTTTCTTGAAGAACCAGTACTCGTTCAGCAGTTCCCCGAAGCGGGTAAAGGGCTCATCCTCGCTCTGAAGCAAGGAGATCGCCTGCTGGGTAAGCTCATTCATCTTCAACATCTGGGCTTTGCGCTCTTCCATTTGCTCGACCTGTTTCTTCGCGATATCCGATGCGATACGCGTAAAACCGGTAAAGAAAAGCATCATACTTTTCTGGAAATCGATCAGCCTATCCTTTGTCATAATGACGGGCGTGACACTGAACGTATCGTCAGGATGAAATTCGATGGTATTGAATCCCCCGTAAGCGGCGAGAATCTGGTCCTGCGAGCCGACGCATTCCTTGAGCACGTTCTGCTCTATATGGACGGCCGCTTCGGCGAGCTGCCGTTTGGAAATAAACTTTCCTTCGAGCGCTTTAAGAGCATGAATGAGTCCCACCGTGAATGCCGAACTGGAACCAAGTCCCGATCTTGCGGGCAAATCGCCGTCATGATGGATTTCGAGGCCCTTTGTTACATTCAGGGTTTTGAGAACCCCTTTTACGGCCGGGTGGCGGATCTCTTCGAGAGAGTCAGCCGTTTCGATCTGCGAATAAACGATCCTGTGCTTGTAATTAAAAAAAGGCGGGAGATAACGGCAGCTGATGTAACAATATTTATCGATCGTAGCTCCTACTGCGAGGCCGCCATATTTGCGGTACCACGCCGGATAGTCTGAGCCGCCGCCGAAAAAAGAAATACGAAAAGGTGTGCGCGTTATGATCATGTCAGCCGGGTAGTGAATTCCTCCGCAGCTCCAGATTGGAGAGGCGAAAAGTTAGGGACCTTCAAATTGAGAAAATGGTTCGGGTGCATCACGATGGCCGGTCAGGACGGATAAAAACCGCGACCGTCGGCGGCCAGTTTCCGCAGAAAGCCGCACGGTTCGAAACGGCCGCCGCCAGGCAGGCTTTTAGCCAGCTCTTCCAGTTTACTGACAATTCTCGCGATGCCCTCGCTGTCGGCGTAACGAAGAAGACCGGCGCGGAACGGCGGAAAACCCGTTCCCGTAATCATGCCTATGTCAGCCGTCGCAGCGCTGTCGACGACCTTTTCGTCCAGACATCTCGCGGCCTCGTTCACCATAATATAAATGAGCCGATGGATAATCATTTCGTTATCCGCATCCTTGACAGTCGAAGAAAGGAGTTCGGTATTGACCGTCTTTTCTTCTTTATCATATAGGTAAAAACCTTTTCCTGACTTTTTTCCGAGCAAACCTTTTGACTTCGCCGTTTCGAGCACCGAGGCGACTTTCATTCTGTCTCCGAAGGCGTGGTGCAGAATGTGGGCAACCTTGTAGCCGACGTCGATTCCAACCTGGTCGACGAGCTCGACCGGCCCCATCGGCATTCCAAAATTTCTGGCCGCCCTGTCAATTTTCTCCGGATTGATCCCTTCTTCGATCATAAAGGCCGCTTCGTTCATATAGGGGAGCAGGAGCCGGTTGACGAGAAACCCGGGCGAATCTTTGACGACAATAACCGTCTTGCCCAGCCGGCGCGCGAACTGCACTGTTCTCTCTATCGTTTCTTCCGAACTCTGTTCCGCCCGGATGACTTCCACGAGAGGCATGCGGTTGACGGGGTTGAAAAAATGCAATCCGATCACTCTCTCCGGATACCGGCACGCTGCCGCCATCTTCGTAACAGGAAGAGATGAAGTGTTAGAAGCAAGAATCGTTTTCTTTTCTGTTTTTTCGCCCCAGTATTTAAAAACTTTTTCCTTGACCGCAAGGTCTTCCACGACGGCTTCAATGATAATGTCGGAGGAGGCGACTTCTTCATCTGGCGCTTTGATGGAAATGAGCGCCATCTTTGCTTCTTTGTCGGCCTCAGAAAGCTTGCCCTTTTTCACAGCGCCTTCATAGATGCGGCGGGCCTCCTGGATCGCTCCTTCGAGGGCCTTTTCGTTGATGTCTTTAACTTTTACTGGAATCTCTTTATGGCTGACGAGCTGGGCGATGCCGCCGCCCATGATGCCGGCGCCGATCACGCCGCACTGGCGCACCCCGTCCTCGATTCCTTTTAGAGAGGTCCAAGCGGTCTTTTTATATTTTTCGTTCAGGAAAAATAACTCGATGAGGTTTTTCGAGACATGCGTCACGGCAAGATCCGCGAACATCTCGCTTTCTTTTTTATAAGCCTGCGGGGAGTTGTCTCCGTAGGTTTTCTGAACCAGTTCGAGCGCTTTCAGCGGGGCGGGATAATGACCTTTTGTTCTGCGCAGGATATCTTTACGGGCGGTGGGATAGATAACCAAGGGACCGAGGATACTTTTTTCGAGAAAAACTAAAAAGGCATTTCTTTTTTTCCTCTCGGTTCCGGAAACAATCAACTCTTTAGCGAACTCAATACTTTTATCGAGCAATTTGTCTTCCGCGACCAGCCTGTCAACCATCCCGAATTTGACGGCTTTCTTGGCTGACACGATGAGCCCGCCCAAGATGAGCGGCAGAGAAGCCGCAGGGCCAAGCAGACGGGGAAGCCGGATCGAACCGCCGAAACCGGGCAGAATACCGAGATTGACTTCCGGCAGTCCTATTTTCACTTTATCGGACGACGCCGCCATCCGCCAGTCGCAGGCAAGAGCAAGTTCGTAGCCGCCCCCGAGACAGGCTCCATTGATGACACAAATGGTCGGGACGTCCAGGTTTTCGATGAGGTCGAAGATTTCCTTGCCGTTATCGGCCTTATTTATGGCGTCTTCGCGCGTTCGGATCCCCCGGATCTCTTTAATGTCCGCTCCGGCGATAAAAATGCGGTTCTTGCCGCTCGTGAAAAGGACCGCCTTGACGCTGGCCGTCTTGGAAACGGTCGTGAGAATGTCTTTAAGCTCCTGCATAGCGGAAGTGTCGAGGACGTTGACTTCGGTCCCGGGGGTATCGATTTCAATCCGGGCGATTCCGTCTTTCTCGATGAGGTGCCAGGCTTTTGCCATAATCTTCGTCCCTTTCTTGAGGGTTTGCGGTGTCTAAACGCGGGAACGGCTTGCTGCATCATGTATTAATAAAGAAAGTACCGGCTATATTAACGGCACACGGGCGGGTGTTTTTGAGGCCGGGATGAGGAAAAAGCTGGCTTGGGACTGATTGGGCTCCGGGAAACGTCAGCCCACGGGGCGCTGCTGGGCGTTCTGAAGCCGTTCGCCCCGTCCATTCAGGAGATCGGGCACGTTGTTCTGTACGACCCTTTCTATGACCCGAAGACCCTCGGGCTGTTCGCTGCAAAGGCTGCTTACGGCGTCCTTCCAGGTCTGCTGGTCGGGCCAGAAAGTCTCGGTGACCCATGTCCCGTCACAGTTCCTCTGCAGGCGGTAAGGCACTTTGCCGTAATGATTTTCGAGGGCTCTGAGCATCATGCGCCAGCCTTCGCAGAAACGGATCGCTCCGCCTTTTTTAACTTTCCATGATTGAACCGCGCTATACATTGACGCCTCCTTAATTTCTTCCAATATTTCCGCTATCATAATCTGACGCGAAAAGAGAGCAATCAGAAGGCCCCGCGAATTCGGCTAAGGTCTAATCTTAACAAATCTAGATCAAATTCTTCGCGACATAGCTGAGGATATCGGTACGCGTTACGATTCCCACCATGAGGCCGGCGGCGTCGGTGATCGGAATGCACCCGTATTTTCGGAACGCCATGGCCTCGAGAGCGTCTTTGACGGTGTTCTCCGGATGGAGACTGAAAGGGTTCGCTGTCATCACAAACTTCAGAATGAACTCATCCAGCTGGGACCGGTCGTAAAGATACCCCTCTTCCGTCTTGTGGGGCGCCACGGTTCGGTAGAGATCGCGCTCTGATATAATTCCGACAAGCTTGTTGTTTTTATCGACCACGGGAAGATGTCTTATATGACGGAGCTTGAAAGTCTGCTCGACCTTGCTGAAGGGGGCGTCTTCGTGCACCGAGGCGACTTCTCTGGTCATAATCTGTTTGAGAGGTATATTCTTGACCACGGCGGTTCCCTGTCAGGATCTGGCTTTACCTAAACGTTCCACTTCGTTGATCTTACTCAGATTAATCGACAACTTACCGTCTTTCCTTCGCGAAATCATATCGGCGAATTTCACGCCCTGGACGAAATCGTCGGAGGAATAGGAGTTACGGGCGTGGAGAGGCTGAGAGAAAGCATAATCGATTCCAGTGAGGGTCACAAGAATTTCCGCTTCGATCTCGACAAGATCTTCGGGGGCGAGTCCCTTCAGCGGGCTTTCGGAGTCGATAACATGGACGACCGTCCAGGTGAGCGCGAAGATCGGCGAATAGTTCCGCAAAAGTTTCAGATCGTAAAGACGCCTGTAGTCTTCCCCTTCCTCACTGGTTTCGTTTCGTATAAAAACCACGCTCAGTTTTGCTTCGCTGACATCGTTCAGCCTTTCATTCGCAACCCGAAAAATAATCGCCGGCTTCCCGCCTTCGGTCCCGAGGATAATCACATTGCTGAAGAGTATCCGCGCAATGGGTCTCGAAAATCTCGCGTAAAGCATACTGGTCATAACGGCGAGGATGAGCAGGCCCGCGAACGCTTCCACCCCCGCGATTACGCTCGAAATGACCGCCCGCGGATTAATAGTAGCCGAACTTACCGTGGAAAGAGTCTGAACGCTGAAGAAAAAACACTGCTGAAAATATCCCCAGCCCGTAACGCCCTGAGTTCCCCGGAACGAATCAGGGCCGCAGGAGAAGTAGCCGAGAGAGAAGACGAGATTAGCTAAGAGGAAGATAAGGCCGACGCTTAAAAAAAATCCTGGCCAGGTAGCGGAAACGAGGAAATGATAAATGTCCGTGAGAACTTTCCTTTTTACACTTCGCCGCACGACATTGATGGAACCGTCGTGATTGAGGAATCTCCAGCCGGCTTTGGAAGATTTATGTTTTTTCTTCATGCAGCGAACTCAGGCCTCGGCAGAACAGTTTTGACGCGCAACTCTAGCTTTTCCACGCCGAAAAGACAAGGGCTTCCTGCCTTAGCGCCCGTCGAAAATGGGCTTATAAGGCTCTCCTCATACGTGATTGCGAAGCATAAGCTCTTTGGGGTGCGGATTCAGATAGACCTGGTTGAGCAAATATTCGATACGGAATTTTTTCACAAAGTGGCTGACGAGCGTGAGCGGGACAATAAGAGGCACGAGTTCCTTGTGATAATCTTCAATAGCTTCGAGCATGTTTTTCTTTTCCTCCGCGTCCAATTGTTTTTTCAGATAACCCATCATATGCTGGAGAACGTTGACATTTTTCCTGGCCGACGCCTCATTGGCAAGAGCTTCCATAAACCCTTCGCTGTAACGTTCCTTGAGTTCGGCGGGGCTGTACATGTTTGATTTCGCGACAAGCCGTCCGAGCCCGGTGTAATGCTTCACGCTGTGCGCCATGAGCAGGTATTTGTGGGCCGTATGAAACGAGACGAGCGCGCCCCGTGAAAAAACCGCGAAGAGCTGGCGAAGACGGTAAAACGAAAAGACTCTCACGATAAAATTTTCCCGGATTTTGTCGTCGTTGAGACGCCCTTCTTCCTCGACCGGAACGAGCGGAAACTTATCCATGAAAGCGGCGGCGAAAAGACCGCGAGTCGAGGTTCCTGCCGGCATGCCTGCAGGATTGTACAAAGCCACGCGTTCCATACCGCAGCTCGGAGAACCTTTTTTAAAAATGAACCCGCAAAGGGCCTCCGGCGCGAGCTCCGCCGTTTTCTGCCGGGCAAACTTCCTCATCGGGACGGTCCAGTCTTTACGGCTCTTCGTCCCGAGCATAAGCGTCTCGGCTCCGTCCTTGACAAGTCGCACGGTCTCGCGCGGCACACCCATGCCCGTTTCGAACTCAGGGCAAACGGGCACCCATTCAAAAAAGCGGCCCAGAATATCGGTAATATAGCGGTCCTGCTTGTGGTCCCCGTTCCAGCGGACCTTCACCCCGAGCAGGCAGCTCGAGACGCCCACTTTGATCTTCACCGTCTCGCTCACACAATGCCTCCCGCTTCGCGGGTCGGAAGAAGCTCGAGAAAAATCCTGTCAGCGACCGAGCGTCCTTTCTGCGTAAAGCTGACGCGTTCATCCGAAAGGAATAGAAAGCCTTCGCCCGCGAGCTTTTCCGCGCCTGCCCGGAACCGGTCTCCGGTAAGGGGAAACCGGGACAAGTCCACGCCTTCACGCAGCCTCAACCCCGTAATGAACGTTTCGATTTCTATTTCTTCAGGCGACAGGAAATCTTCCGAATCCCGCGTCCAGTCTCCGGCTTCGCACTTGCTCAGGTAGCCTTCAACGTCGAGAGCGTATTGGTAGCGCACGCCGTCCATGTATGAAAACGCACCGGGCCCAAGCCCCAGATATTCTTCATTTTTCCAATAGATCAGATTGTGCTGTGCCGCGTAACCCGGTTTCGCGTAACTCGAGAGTTCGTACGGAATGTATCCCGCGCGTGAAAGGATATTGTCTGCCGCCTTCCACATGCTCCATTGCCCCTCTTCGTCGGCGGAGGTAAGCATGCCCCGGCGCCGCCAGCTGCCGAACAGAGTTTTCTCGTGGACGTCAAGATCGTAGAGTACGGCCTGGCCTGCGCCAAGAGCGACCGCCCGATTCATGGAATCCGAGACGTCTTCAAGCGTTTGGCCGGGAAGATTAAGAATGAAATCAAGGCTGAGGTTATCGAAACCGGCTTCACGGAGAAGGCGCACGGTTTGAATGGTATCGCCGGCCGAATGCAGACGGCCTGAACCTTTGAGCAGAGCGTTGTTAAAAGTCTGGGCGCCGACGCTGATGCGGTTGGCACCGAGCAGCCGGTAACGTTTGATTTTCGAGGCGTCCGCGTCGCCCGGATTGACTTCGATCGTAAATTCAAAACCTTCATTGAAACGGAATTCACGGAAGAGGCGTTGCGCGATCCTGCTGATTTCCTCTTCGGAAAGGAGAGACGGCGTACCTCCTCCGAAATAAAGCGTGTCGAAAGAAAGAGGGCCGTAAATGCGGGAAGCCTGTTCTATTTCCCGGCTCAACGATGCGAAAAAGCGCTCCCGCATTTCCGGGGATTTTTTTACCGTGATCACAAAATCGCAGTAATGGCATTTGCGCGCGCAGAAAGGAATGTGAAGATAAAGCCCGCGTCGGGGACGGGCGGCTGTTTGGGGCATGCTCACGGACCTGTTATTATTCGGACTTGGCGGGTTGATGTTCGTCTCCCCAGACGCTCGAAAGAAATTTATCTCTTCCGGAAAGAAAGTTGTAGAGGTTGTAGCGTACCGCGTTCTTCTCGTGATAATCCTGGTGGTAATCTTCGGCCGCGAAAAAATCTGCCGCTGCACTGATTTCGGTCACAATCGGCTTATCGAACTTATTCGAGTCTTCGAGTTCCTTTTTTGCTTCGAGCGCGAGGCGCATCTGTTCTTCGTTATGGTAGAAGACCGCGGTCCTGTACTGCGTACCCGTATCGTTGAACTGACGGTCCTGCGCAGTGGGGTCGATGTTGCGGAAAAAACGATCGAGCAGCTGCGCGTAGGAAACTTTTGCCGGGTCGAAAAGCACTTCGAGCGCTTCCGCGTGCCCCGTCGTACCGGAACTGACTTCTTCGTAAGTAGGATTTTTGACCCCTCCGCCCGTATATCCTGAGGTCGTGGAGAGAACGCCCGGGAACTTGTCGAAGAGGGATTCCGTGCACCAGAAGCATCCTCCGGCGAACGTCGCTTTTTCAACAGCCGGAGCGGCCGGAAGATTCCTTTCCTCGGCAGCTTTCGCACTGGAAGATAAAGAAAAGGCAGCGATGAGAGAAAAAACGGCGGTAAAAATAATTTTTTTTATAAGCCCTGGCATAAATCTCCTTTAACGCATCAGATTTACACTGGTTTGGATGCGGAAGGAAGGGAAAAGTTCCGGGAATCGAGAAGTGCGGCGCGGTTGGCTAGGCAGCCCGGATCAGGCCGGAAATTTCTTCTACCAGCTTATCCGGGTCAAAAGGTTTTCCGATCAGTGCGTAACGCCTTCCCTGCTGGGGAGCGACGTCAGGCCGGTCGGACGCGAGGGCCGAGAGAAAAATGATGGGAATATCGGGGTTGAAACCCTGGGCCAGGAGTTTGTCATAGATTTCGGGGCCATTATCCTCGCCGAGCATGATATCGAGGATGATCAGGTCGGGAGTAAGTAACCACGCTTTCTGCCGAAACTCTTCGGCATTTCGAGCCAGGGCCGCTTCATAGCCTGAAGAAGTTAACGTAAGTGCAAGAAGTTCAAGGATTTCCGGGTCATCGTCGACCACTAACACTTTATTTCCCATGGCACTCACCTTTATAGGAAAAGTAGCACACGGAAGTTAAGCTTACAAATCTATCGGGCCGCATCGGCTGCCGATCTAGCGCCGGGCAGGAAAACACTGAAACAAGAACCCTGCCCTTCACGGCTTTCGAGAGTAATATTGCCGCCGTGAGCCGCGACGATACTTTTAACGAGCGCCAGCCCGAGTCCGGTGCTTACCTCTCCTTCCAGACCTGCTTTCCGCAAATGCTGAAACGGTTCGAAGAGAAGCTTCTGGTCATCATTCCGTATTCCGATACCGTTGTCTCGAATGGAAATACCGACTCCCCCGGTAACCGATTTGACCTCGACCACGACATTGCCGCCGCGCGGCGTATATTTGACAGCGTTTGAAACAAGGTTTTCAACGACCTCCTTGATCTTGTCCCGGTCGCAGAAAATGGGCGGAAGATTTGCTTCGATGTTTTTTACGAGTGCGTGTTCTTTTTGTTTCAAGCTTGTCTCCATCACGAGAAGCTCTTCTTCCACGAGTTCGCCCGGATCCGTCAAGGCCATATTCATCTTCAACTGGCCGAGCTCGATCTTGGACATGTCGAGCAGATCGGCGACGAGACGGCAGAGACGGTCTGTCGATTTTTTCATCGCGCTCAAGCTTCGCTTCTGCGGGTCCGTCAGGGCCCCCGTTTTTTCCGCCAGAAGAAGCGAGAGGAAGCCGTGGATCGAAGTGAGCGGCGTCCGGAGTTCGTGCGAGGCGAGCGCGAGAAACTTCGTTTTCTGCTCGTCCATCTTGAGAAGGCGTTCGTTTGCATTTTCGAGTTCTTCAGTTCTTTGCCTCACCCGGATTTCGAGTTCGTTATTGGCCTGCTCAAGCAGGCGCTGGGCGAGACGTTCTTCCGTGACATCGCGCACCATAAAGACGATGGCTTCGGGCGCGTCCGTCGCGTCCCTGACCGCGGACGTCGTCACGTTGAGAAATATTTCTTTACCAGTGCCTTCGTTTAACACGATCTCATACCCCTGCGCGGCCCGGCCTTCCAGAATCGCGTGAAACTTTTTCTCTGTTACGATTCCGTCGGAAATATTCCAAACGGGAAATCCTGAGATTTTCTTGGCAGTTCTGCCCAGCATCCGGCACGCGGAAGAATTGACGATCCGAACGGTGCCTTCCCGGTCGGCTACAAGGAGCCCTTCTCTCATGGTGTAGATAATTTCTTTTGCCGCCGTCGCGGGCGTTATTTCGCTCAGGGCGTATTCCCACATGAGCTTTACGATGACGAGCACAAACAAGATCACAAAGATAAATCCGAAAGGATAGAATTGAACGCCGAAAGCCGGAAGAAAATCGATGCTTCCGAGAAGTGCCAGAATGCAGGCTTCCGTGAGCAGACGGTATTTTCCCTTCCGGGCGTGAGACCTCGAGCGCCGGTACTCTTCCCAGAAAAGACGAACGACCCTCACGCCGAAAACGAGGAAAAATCCGATAAACGCAAAAGCGCCGGGGCCGTAACGCCCGTAATAGCCCCAGGGGTACTCATAAAGCCCTTTCAGGGTCCAGCTTCCAAAGAGAACGTCGCCCAGAAAAAAATAAGAAATCATCAGACTTACGAAGGCCGAAATACGGTACGTGCGCAGTTTCTGCGTCACGGAAAGAGTGAAAAGGTAAAGGGCGGAAGGAATGAAGACAATACCCGCGTTTTCTATTTTGATCCACAGAAGGGCCGTTTCTTCGTCCCTTGAAGCATAAGCCCCGGCCTGGGATATCAGCCAGATCATGTTGCTGAGAATGAGAAGCGTAAACATCAGGCTCGCCTGGGATAACTTTTCGCGGACCACGAGCGTGAGGCAAAGAATGCTGAGCAGGCAAGCCGTCAGGAAAGGCGGAAGCGAAGCGGCGCTGAAAAGATAATTTTCCGGGTTAAGCAGGGTCATATTTAAAAACTCTCATTGAAGACAAAAGTAACTTCTTTTAGGAAAGTGTACCCGGGTTTAGCGGCTTCAGATAGGCACCGGAGGGCAAAAAAAGGGGGCGATGAGAATCTCTCACAGCCCCTCCCCTTATCTTCGATAAAATTTCGCTTGGAAATTGACGCGCTACAGCAATTTTTAAGCGACCACCACAGCCTCCCTTGACCGTGTGATACCGGTTACTTCGTCATAGAAATTTTCGGCCGGCCCCGCTGATTCATTGAGCGAAATCTTGTTGCTTTCGCTGCTCGATCGAAACCTGCACATAAAGACGCGCTGCGGCCAGGATCCTTTTCAAGGGCAGGCCAGGATACGAAAGTCCTTTTTTGTCTGCGTATTCAGAATGGAGGGGAATGTGGAGAAATCCAAACGTTACACCGCTCTTTGACCTTCGGGCGTACAGGCCCGTAAGGTAAAAGGCGTAATTACAGAGGTAATCGCCCGCATTTCTTGAAAGAACCGCAGGAAAACGTTTTGCGTTTAAAATCCGGACGATTTCGTTCGTACCGGGAGAGGAGCGGACAAAAGAAGGTCCGCGCCGGGAAATGACGCCTGCTTTCTTTTTACCGTCGGCGTCAGCAAGAACCGAAGACGCCTGGTTGCTGGCCCTGGTCTCGATCCGGAATTCTTCGCTTCCGGCGCAAACGCCTAAACCGATCACGAGATCAAACCTGCCTTTTTCGAGAAGAGGCGCAAGCCGATTCTTCACAGCCTCGTAAGAAACACGGAACACGGCGGTCTGGATACGTGCATGACCTCTAAAACTTTTCCGCAGAGACCGGACGGCGAGCGCGGACGGATTCTGGCGGACGGCGCCAAAAGATGAAAATCCGTAGAGTAAAAGACGGGGCTGGGCGCGCGTTCTATCCGGGCGGGCCATTCTGCTCCCCCAGCGCCGATATAACTTTCACACGCGCTTCCTCCATTTGTTCCTCCGATACGCGTTGTCTGGGCCAGAAAAATCCCTTCAGTCCGTCCTTGAATTTTCTCGGCACGATATGGACGTGGAGGTGGGGCACGCTCTGGCTTACGTGATTGTTCATTGCGAGGAAACTGCCTTGGGCAGCGAGTCCCCGCTCAACCGCCGAAGCCAGACGCCGGACATTGCCGAAAAAAGCGCCTGCCAAATCATCGGGAAGATCGAGCAATGTCGCGTAATGTTTTTTGGGAACCAAAAGAGTGTGGCCGGCGAAAAGGGGGCGGTGGTCGAGAAAGGCGAGACTGATTTTATCTTCAAAAACAACCCGCGCCTCGACGGATTTTGAGACGATGTCGCAGAAAAGACAGGGTTTTTTAATTTTGTTTCCAGCAGGCATGTTTCCTGTTTATCACGAAAGCGCGCGCCGGGCAAGGTGCGCGGTTTCCGGGCCGCTTTTGCTGTCACAGGTAAAGGCAGGCCGCCTTTTTTCTGGCCTCAGACCTGTTTCAAATCAAAAAATAAAAACGAGGCGTCTTTTTCCGCTTCAATCTGAATTCCCGGCGAGTTCACGGCACCGCCGTCTCCGGCCTCAAGCCTCACGCCTTCCGCCTTTACGCTGCCGCCCATGATCTGGAGCCAGCCCATCCGGCCGGAATGCAGGTCAATCCCGATTTTCCTGTCTTTCGTAAGGAGACAATCAAACAGGAGTGCATCCTGATGCATTGTGACCGAGCCGCTGCGCCCGTCCGGGGATACGATGAGGCGCAGTCCGTTTCTTTTCCCCTCATCGTCGAAAGCCTTCTGTTCGTACTCAGGGGCGATATTGTGAGCGTCCGGGAGAATCCAGATTTGCAAAAGATGCACGGGCTCTTTATCGGAAGGGTTAAATTCGCTGTGCTTTACGCCGAGGCCCGCGCTCATCCTCTGAACGTCTCCTTTGCGGATCACGGACGTATTCCCCATGCTGTCTTTATGCTCGAGGGCGCCCTGAAGGATGAAGGTCACGATTTCCATATTGCGGTGCGAGTGGGTACCGAATCCCATACCGGGCTGGACGAAATCCTCGTTGATCACGCGAAGATGACCGTAGTGCTCGAATCGGGGATCGTAATAATCCGCAAATGAAAAGGTATGATACGTGTTCAGCCACCCGTGATCAAAATGCCCGCGTTCTTCACTTTTTCTCAGCGTCAACATGCTTCTCCCTCAAGTAAGTGGGAATAAGGATAATAAACATTCTGCTGATGTTGAGACGGTTCTGGCAGAAAAAAGATACGCTTTTCGAGAACCTATCAGGCTACGAGTACATTACGCCGCGGGAGAAGTCCAGAACGAGGGTCACAGCCCGGCGTTAAGGCGCTTATAAACTCACATTCAATATAATCACTGACTGGCTTCGAATAGTCTAGGCCGCAGCATCATAAATCCGGTTAACGGGCTGGCGCACCGATTTACCGACCTGCTTCATATTTTCAAAGTCTCCACGGATGGCTTTTAGAGCGTAACGTTCCCGGTCGATTTCTCTTTCAGTACGGAATCCCAGAGACCTCAGGAGAGGGACGGGAGGACACCAGCCTTCAAGCGCGTGCATGAGGAGTAATACAGATACGGCGGCTGAAAGAGCAATCCAGCGTTTGTCCTGAAGACCGAGAACCGTTCCCATGAGAATAAGAGTCGCTGCATTGATTTCGATAACCCGTTCGATGTCCCATTCGGCATCCAGCTCTTCAAGCCTGTGCTCAATGGCTTCCGGCCCCAGCGCGGCATAGTGGCCAATGCTGAATTCGGTTTCTCTTCTAATTTCGAGATTCTTGTCGTCGGAAGTATGGATACTTACGCGTTCAGCTGATTTCGCGAGCATATTAGTCCCCTTTTTATAAAGTGATTGTAGAGCCTGAATGGGCGGGGTGATACCGGGTGAAATCCTATGTTTGCATGAAATATTCCATGAGAGGGTATTACTGTGCGGGAACTCTCGCTGCAGATTCACGACGCGCATAAGACTCCCCAAGACGGTTCTGCATTTGATTCGGGTTCGTGCGGGGAACCATAATGTCGGCGATCTTCCCCGTTGTGGCACGGATACCTCCGAAAAGGGCGCTGGCAGTGCCTTTCGCAGTTTCTTCAAATGTCCAGGCGGCATTGTTCACATAACGTTCCATACCGTCTGCCGGAGGAGGCATTTTTTTCTGTGTTGCAAGAGCCGTATCCAGCCTGGCGATGGCGGGGTCAGCCAGAATCTCGCTCACGATGTGATGAAACGCCTTACGTAGACCCGCAACGTTCCGGTACGATGCATCGATTGTAACCGGCAGCGTAGCCACCATGGGTTCCTCGCCCGAACTGTAATCCACAAAGACAATCTCGCGGAGGGTGAGGCGAAGGCTTTCGATGAAGCGACTGTCGTCCCGCACAGGAAGGACCATGATATTCAGCACCTTGAACTGATTCCTGACAACCGTGACGGTTTTGATTTCGATATTCATCCGGCTGGCGCCTCTCTTGGCGGTCATAAATGTACGGGGCGAAAATTCGAGGTACAGCCGAGGAATACGTGCCATTTCCAGCCCGGGAAAGCCTTTTGGATTGTAGAGGACAAGATCGGAGATTTCGACCGAACCATCTGAATAATGGATTTCGACTGAGCGGGCATTGGCTTTAACACCCAGAGCGTTTTCAACTGTACGAAGCGCAAAAGAGCGCCAAAATAAATCAACCGCGCCAAAATGAAAAAAAGCAGCCGCTCCAATAACCAGGAAGCTGAATAAACCAAAGGAAAGTACGACGCTTTTGACCGGCCTTTTCCCAACCTGCATAGGCTTTTCCTTCCAGTACCAGAATACATCAGGATAAAAAGGAAAGCATGAGGAAAGTTGGATATTTCATATTCGATTTCTCTATCCTTGCGTCCGCCTTAGTATTTAGCACTTAAGACTTTCCTAAAGTAGTTAGTATATTCCCCGAGGTCAATAAGTAAGCTTGCATGATAAGCGAAAACCATTTCCTCTGATACGCATCCTGCCCCCGGACGGGCATACTCCTTGTACAAGGAAGGAGAAACTATGGTACCTGGCAAGGACGATTCGGTTGGCCTGAACCCGAACATGACACAGCTCGAACTGAGTGGTATCAGCCTCAAAGACGCCGAGATCGCGGACACGATCGCACATTTTTTCGACTGCGCCGTGCGAAATGTGGTTTCTCATAAATCCTTTATGGCCGGAGAACTGCCGGCGCGCCTTGATAAAGTCATAGAGGACACGTTTCAAATTGCGGTGGAACAGGGTGGGCGCATGAATTACGTCGCCAAAGGGATCTCTCTCGGAATCATCCGCTCCCGTAAACTGCCTGAGCGGGAAATCAGATCAGTGCTCGAATCTACAGCGCGCATTGTGGTCGAGAAGGTTATTAAAGCCGGCGGGAACGTGGAGAGTGCCGTCCAGGGATATGTGGAAGGTGTCCTAAGCGGTGCGGACGAATGCGGTCTTGACGGACATTCCTGCGCGGCCTGTGCGGCGAGAGGCGCCGTGATGTCGGGCTATCAAAGCGGTGGGGAGACAGGCGACATTATTCTGGACCTCGTTTTAAAATGGATGACCGATACGGGACTGATCGACTGCCGGCTTAAAGCAGCCTAAGTCATTTACCTTTTCTTTTATAGAGTATTCCCGCCCAGCCTTTTTTCTTGATTACCTTAAGACAGCGGAAATCCGGATGTGCCAGCTCGCGTCTTACTTCGCCCAGATTCTGCAGATGAATTCCCGACACGATGAGATAACCGCTTTTCCCGACCCATCTTAATATTTTTTTCTTTGCGTTGATGAGCACAGCCGAAATGACGTTCACGCCCACCGTCTCGAATTTGCGTGAACACTTCATCGTCATGATGTCCCCCGTTTTCAGGTAGTCGACCTTGACGCGATTAGTTTTAAGATTAAACCGGGCGGCGCGGACCGATCCGGGATCTTTGTCCACGGCATAGATCGTTTCAGCTCCGAGCTTGCGCGCTGCGACGGAAAGAATACCCGTTCCTGTGCCTAGATCGAGAAAGGAACTGAATCTGCCCTCGAGCGGTTCCATGAGCTTGATCATAAGCTGGGTTGTCGGATGCGTCCCCGAACCAAACGCGCCTTTCGGATCGAGATAAATCGGCTCTTTACCTTTCCGGAATTTTTCTTTCTGCCAGAGCGGGACAAGCGTGAACCGACGGCCGAGCGGCATGATATGGTACTCGAGCTGCCATTTTTCGAGCCAGTCTTCGCGTGCAAGCACCTTCGATTTCAGCCGGAAACCTTTAGGCCGCAGCCTTTTCATTGCAGACTCGACTTTCTTCAGGATGCCGAAGGAACGCGTGTAAGCGGCGATCCTGAGAGAATCCCTGAACTCGAAAAATGCCAGGGCCGAGGAGGAAATACCTGACGCTTCGAGCATATCGCAGAGAACGGAGCGCAGCTGAAAACTCTCCGGCGAACGCGTTTCGACCGAAATTTCAATGTAGCTGTAAGGTTTAAGACGCATGTTTCTTCTCCGATGCCGGATGATATCGGCGTTCTGCGGCGAAAGCAAGAGACGTAAAAATTACGCGCATTTTACATTATGCGGCGTCCGTATTGCCGATAGGATGAAACTAATCATGCATCGCGCAATTTTTAAATAAGGAACGGTTATGAGTCTTGACCCGCTCGAACGGTATCTTGCACGCCAGCTTGAGGATCAGCTGACCGCTGACAGCCTGAGAGTCGAAAAGAAATACAGAATCGCCGATCCCGCGGCCATGCGCCAGAAACTTTCCCGGCTCGGCGCTCGGAAAACGAGAAGCGGCTACGAACACAATGAGCTGTTTGATGTAAACGGGACTCTAAAAAAAAAAACGACACATGCTCAGGCTCCGGCGGCACGGCGACGCCAACACCTGGCTGACGCTTAAAGGTCCTCGAATCACGGGAGCTCATAAGTCACGGGTGGAAATAGAAACGCCGTTGATTACAGCAAAACCAAACTCATTCTTGAACTTCTGGATTACCGAGTTTTCGAAACTTATGGAAAAGAACGCGGGGAATACAAACTGAAAGCGTGCATCGTATGCCTGGACCCTATACCGGAAGGCGGCTGGTTTCTGGAAATCGAAGGATCTCCTCAGGAAATTGCCCCGCTCGCTTCTCTCCTCGGCTTAAAAAACAAACAACGCGAAGAAAAGTCCTATCGAAAACTCATCAGGAAAAGTTTTATCCGGCTTACGCCAGGAGATTTTAATGCCGAAGCTCTTGATCGTCGACGATGAAGACGAAATCTGCGGATTACTCGAAGAATACCTGGTATGCAGGATGGAAATTAAAGTCTTCACGGCGACATCCTCGAAAAAAGCCCTGAAAACTCTTGAAACGGAGCAGCCGGACGGGCATGCTGCTCGATAACCGCCTCAAAGAAAAGACGACGGCCTGGTTATTCTGGAAGCGGTCAATCGCTCAGTCCCCAGACCCGGACGATCATGGTCACCGCGGTCTATGATCTGAAGATGATTCAGCGCGCCCGGGAACTCGGAGCGCTTGACTACATCACCAAACCCTTTTCGCTCGAGTATCTGGAGAACACGATAGAATCAAAAAATTCTGCGGATTCTTTCCCTTTCCTGCCGCAGTTAAGGCGCCGCATTTGAAGCGGCTTTTTCCCTGGTTGTGGTTCCTTCCTGCCATTCCGCATCATCTCCACTGTGAATATATTTTTGGAGAGCTTCGTCATCACTCATAATCGTCAGGTGGTGTTCCTTTAGAAATCGTATCTTCTGTTCCACGCCTGTCCACTGAAGGGCTTTATCAACATTCTCATACCGCCCTTCCAGCATTCCCCTGGTCGTCATCTTGACTTTTCGGCTCAACTGTTTCATACGGCCTAACGAACCGACTGATGCGGCCAGCGCTGAAATAAAGATAATGACACATACGACGGCTAGCGCATTCTTCATGTTTTTTTGCCGGGGGAAACGGGTAATATCGATAGCCGAAAAAGTCAGCAGGCCAACGAGCATGAGGGATAGCCAAAAAAGATAGGATGTGGTCGCAAGCTGGTCATTGAGCGCCCAGCCCGGGCCGGAAGCTCCTCTGCCCGAGGCCGTCAGCACAGCATTAAGGATGACGTAGACGCCCGGCCCTGCGAAAGCGCTCAAGGCGGGTCTAGAGGCAGGGCAATAGATAAAATTTAAAAAAATGAGCGTAGTGAAAAGCGACAATCCGGCAATCCCGCAACCGAACGCAAGGGTGATTTGAAAAGGCATTTCCGGTCCTACAATGACAGCCCCCAGATACACGGGTATGAACGAGAGAAACCGGCCCGGATCTGCGGCGATGTGTACTTCAGGCGGCGGAAACCATGGCTGCGGAGTATAACCTTCTACAAACACGCGTAGGACGGCAAATGAAACAAGGAACCACGACGAGAGCGTTAAAAAACGCCCGGCGGCGCTTTCATACTTCTTGAAAAGCAGCATGAAAAATGCCGCGGGCCAGAATGCCGTCCCTGATGAAAAGGAATAAGTCGCAACAATCCCCGCGAATGCCGCGGAAAGAAACCGCCCCGGGCCAACCCGCTCCGAAGAAAGCATGAAGAAACCGAAAACAGCTCCTAAGGTTGACATGAAACCGACGATTTTTTCTCCCCACAGCCAATTCACCGAAGGCCGGCCCGAAAAGACAAATAGAACGCAGGCGGTGAGAGCAATTTGGAACGCCGCGCTTCCGAAGCAGGTGCGGCTCGCACACACCCAGCGCAAGAACAGGAAACAGGCCAGGCCCGAGAGAAACACGTTGAACCAGACATGGTAAAGAAGGTTCCAGCCGAACTGGAGAGCCATTGAGGTCTCCACCAGCCGGGGGAAAAAACTACGATGGCTCCCGTACCAATGAAAAAAATGCCGCCAGGCAAGGTCGTCTTCGAGCCAGGAGCTCATCCGATTGACGACGTCCCAGCTGTCGAGGTAGGGAACCTGAAATGCGTACTTCAGGATATGAAAAAACAGCAGGGCGAGATTCATCACTGCGCAGAACCAGGCCAGCGTAACCAATAGCCGGGTGAAAAAAAAACGGTTCCTGCTTCTTAGGTCGAGAGGCGTGATCGAATTTTTTTTCGTCAAGGATGGGACCTGATAGATCTATTTAATGACGTTGACGTACTAAGTGCTAATCGGCCAGGCCGGATGCTCCCTTGAGATTAAGCTCTCGAATCGCACGCAGCATTAACGAGGTGGCCTGACGGCGCGAATGCATGCGGCCTTCTATTGCTTCAATCGGAAGATCAAACAGGATCCATGAATTCCCGGAACGTATTTTCATCGCGGAAAACGGACCATTTCTGATCCTGCATGATCCTGGTGCGCGAATCGATGGGTACCCAGAAAAGCCGGCCAGACTGTACGTCATTTTTTCCCGCCAGGATTTCCGAAAAAGCAAAGCGGGCTTTGTTGTGAAAGTCAACCGCCGTAGAGGACATGAAACTCATTGATAGGAAGGAAGCTGTAAACAAGAAAACAAAAAGCAAAGTTATCAGCGCCGCGGCCCATCGCTTGAACAGCCGTGCCCCTTCCCCTTCCGAATGAATAAGGACGAGCGCAGTTCCTATCAGCGAAAACCAGAAAAAATAGGACAGTGTCATGTGATAAGGCTCGAGCGCGTAAATCAAACCCTTGGAATGTGCGCGTGCTACGGCGGTGAGACAAGCGCACCCCAAAGCGTATATTCCAAGCGCGGTGGCAAAGCTGGCGCGGGCCCGAAGCTCCCGGCGCTCCTGGTACAGGTAAAGGGTCATCCCTGTAAAAGCCTGGAGGCCGAGAAAACCGCACCACCACGCCGCGGTAACACCGTAACTGTCAAGATTCGGCGATAAGTACCCTCCGAGATAGATCAGGACAAAGGAAATGTCCTGTGCCCAACCTGAAGCGTGGAGTCCGCTCTCAACAGGGAATAAGCCGGGTGGCTGCATAGAGACGGGGAGATAGATAAAGGAGTAAAGAACAGCGCAGGCCAGGAGCAGCCAGCCCGCCAAGAAAAAAAATTGAAACCGTCGGCACTTATATTCTTTGAAGGCCAGCATAAAGAATCCCGCCGGCCAGAAAAGAAGCCCCGAGGAAAAAGAGTAAAGTGAAATGAAACCTAATATGGCCGCAGCAGCAAAACGGGCTGCCGAAATGCGCAGCCCGGTCAAAAGAAAAAGCCCCGCCAGAGACGACGCGATACTCGTAAAGTTAACGACCCTCTCCACCCACATCCAGCCAATATACGGTTTGGCAGAAAAGACGAGCAAAAGAGCTGCGCTGGTGAGGAAAAAAGCGCCCTTCCCCCCAAAAAGATTTTTCTCACGGATAATCCAGGCTAGAAGGATCGCGAAGGCCAAAATCGCAAGCGAGTAATTAAACCAGACCTGAAGCATGAGATCCCAGCCGCTCCAGGAAGCCAGATAAAGTTCGATAAACCGCGGAAACGGACTGCGGTGGTGGCCGACCCATTGAGAAAAGAAAGCCCAGCTTTTTTCGCCATTTTCGAAATTCGTGAGACGGTCTACCGTCAGCCATGCATCCTGAAAAGGAACGCGAAAGGCGTATCTCTGTATTTGAAACGTCAGGTACGCGATGTTTACGACCGCGGCTGTAAACGCGGCAAGGAGACCGAGGCGTGTAAAAAATGCTTCCGGAAATGTCGGAATTGCTTTATTGCGGCGAGTCGACCCGGCCGGTTCTTCAGTCATTCGGGTCCGCTCCATTTTCAAGGCTCTCCGCGACTCGATCAAGAATCATTTGGATTCCTCTTTCGTTCGGTTCCAGCCCGTCCTCCCACAAATCATCCGGAATGCCTGCGAATAATGCCGTTAAATCAAGCCTCCGGATCGCGCGGCGCCGAAAGTCCATGGCTGCCCATTCCCGGGCATACACCTGACTGCTTTTTTCAAGAATTTTAAACCTGGAAAGGTTTTCCTTTTCCAGCGGAGACAATTTTTTTGACTCCGGGAGCATCGGGTCAGGCACTGCGACGATCAAAGCCGGAATATCCGCCGCCAGCGAAACCGCCTGAATAAGGCGCAGAGCCGCCGTCTGCCTCAAAATATACCAACGGAGAGAATCGGCATCAATGGGAGGAAGCGACAGGGGCCGGACAAGTCCGTTTTCCAGGAAGTTTGAGAATAACGTCCAGACGAGGTGAACTGTCATGCTGTTTTTAATAAGCGGGTTGACAGAAAAAACCGTGATGAAAATAAAAAGCTGTTTGCGTGCGGTTTTATTCTCGAGAGCCGCTCCTGCCGGATACCGGGCGGCGCCGACACCGCTATGAAAAAACAGGGCGCTGTCCAAAATTTGTCTGTAATAGAAAAAGAGGGCTGCCTGCGTGAAAGGATCCGTCGCAGCACCTCCGAAATTCATAACGACCACTTCTTTTTTCAGGTTCGCTTCCAGTTTCTTTTCCAGATAAGCATACTCTGAACCAATGGCCCGGGCCGTAGAATCACCAAAGATGCCCACGACATATTTATTTTTCTCTTCGGGAAGGACGCAGGGCGTGCCGCTGCAGTTTCCGATGGAATACGGAGACTTAAAACCCTGAAATTCTCCCGTAAAAAAGTTCCGGATAAAAGGAATCGGCCGCTGTTCCCCTTCTTCCGGCAGAAGCGGTAACCGGCCTGTCAGGACGTGAAGAACTGCGAGGCGCCTTCCCGCAAGCACCTCGCCGCCTGCAATACGATAAGAATCAGGAGCGGCAAACGTGGCGGCCGATTCTACTCCAAATGCGGCGAGCGATAGAGCAAACAGGAAAGCCGTACAATAGCAGAGCCGTTTATGCATGGAGGATGGTTATCCCGTTAGACCTTGGAGACATAATGCCGGAGGATGCGTTTCGGCACGGGCTTTTACTGGCTGGCGAGAGCGCTGGCCGCGGCCATATCGTCAGCGGCAGCTAGATTTTGCCCGAGTAGGGTGTGGACTTCCGCGCGGACCTGATAATAGAGGGGATCTTTAGGATTGAGTGTGATGGCTTTGTTGTAGTCTGTCAGCGCCTGCTCGTAATTCCCGGAATCGTAATGCCAGTAACCGCGGTTGAGATAGGCTTTATCGAGCGAGGGATCTTTCTGAATGGCGAGATTGTAATGGTTCAGGGACTCGTCGCGGCGGCCCATCGACTCCAGCAAGATGCCGCTGTTATTGTGAGAGCACGCTTCGGCTGAATTCAGCTTGATCGCACTCGAATAATCGGCAAGAGCTTTTTCATAGGATCCGGCTTCCTCAAAAAGCACAGCACGCCGGTAATAAGCCATGCCTTCTTCGGGTTTCAGTTCGATCCCTTTCGTGTAGTCAGCTTCGGCGCTGGCTGAATCACCGATATCTTCATGGACCTGGGCGCGGCCGAAATAAGCCTGCGCAAAACCGGCATCGGCTTCGACCGCGAGGTTGTAAACCGCCAGAGCGTCTTCAATACGGCCCTGATCATGAAGGGCGAGCGCCTGATTGACAAGCACGGGCGCATCGTTTTTATCGTGTTCAGTTCGATCCGAGAATGAATCGACGATCTGGCTCAGCGTGTCTTCCTGCATTGCCTCGTCTCTTCCCGCGCAGTCATAAAAGAGAGGCACGGATAATGCCGGAACGGCGGATACCTGGGCATGGGAAAAAGGGACGGCTTGAAACAGAAACACAGCGAGAGTCACTACTGCGTGGAACTTAAAAGCGCGGGAATAATCTTTCATGCCAGAAATTATAACACATGGTAATTTTCAGCCTACGGGATTCTTTCTGCTTTTATGTTCCCCCGAGATCCGAAGAGATCTATATAATGCCGGATCATGAACGAAATTGTGATCCTCATAGAAAAAATCGCTTACGGCGGCGAAGGGCTTGGAAAACACGAGGGCAGGGTCTGCTTTGTAGATGGCGCGCTGGCCGGTGAAAAAGTCAGGGCCGTTGTCATTCAGGAAAAAAAAGCTTTTCTCCGCGCCCGTTTGGCAGAAGTGCTCGAGCCCTCCCCTCACCGCGTGCAGGCTCCCTGCCCTTATTATGGAACGTGCGGCGGCTGCCAGTATCAGCATCTTTCTTACGCCGAAGAACTGCGCTGGAAAGAAATTCAGGTGAGAGAATACCTGGAAAGGTCCCTGCGTATCGATCCGCTGCTCGTGCGGCCCATCACGGGTTCCCCCCGCGATTACGCTTACCGCAATTCCGTCACGGCGCATCCCGTACAGCAGCAGCTGCCTTCACCCGCGGGTTTTTTCTCATCCGACAACCGGACTGTCATTCCCGTCAAGGAATGCCTTCTTTTGGAAGCCCCTCTGAACCAGGTTTTCAAGATCCCCGTTAAATCCAAAGACGGCAGCGTGCTGCGCCTCGCGGGAGACGGCAGAACGATAGGGGGAAGCGACAATGTGTTTTATGAGGTCAACGTGGGCGGCGAGAACGTTGTGACGCATTCGGCAAGTTTTTTTCAGGCAAACACAGACACGGCCGCTGCGATCGGCAGAAATCTCCGCGAACGCCTTCCCTCACCCATGGACACCTGGATCGATCTGTATTCAGGCGTAGGGACTTTTACGTGGCTCGCGGCCCCCGCGGTCCCCACTCTCGTTTTCTCCGAAGAAAACCCCTTCGGTCTCCAGGGTCTCAAAAAAAATCTTGGTCTGCGTAAAAAACTTGCTGTCATCCTCGAAGGACAGGTGGAAAAAGTTTTCCCCCGCTGGCATAAAAAAAATCCCGTCAAGAACGCGGCCGTTTTTCTGGATCCGCCGAGAAAGGGAATCGAGGACAGTCTGTCGTCGTATCTCGGCGAAGCGTCATTTCAAAAAATCATTTATCTCTCCTGCCATCTGGGAACTCTCGCAAGAGACCTGAAAATCATTCTCTCCAAGGGCCGTTATAAGGTCGCTGAAGTCTTTCCCTTCGACATGTTTCCCCAGACAAAACATATCGAAGTCCTCGTCTATCTCGAACCCCTCCGCGAGACGGAAAATCAAGGCCGCCCGTCCTGAAGCGTTCCTTAATCCTCAAAATCTCCTGCGCCATCGTCTTTCTTTTCGCGTGGAACGCGGTCGACGTCCCGTTTTACCTCCTGCGCGCAAAAGCAGGATTGTCATCGAATCCGAAAACCTGCTGCGGCAGGGCCGTATGCCAGTGCCGCCACGCAAAAAATGTCCAGTGCCCCATCCGTTTTGCAAAAAAAAACGCCGCCCCTGTTGTTTCCAAAAAAAGATGTCATCTCGAACCTCCTGCGGCGGCAGGAACTGAGAAACCCAAGGATTTCAAAGAAGCAAAAAGGAACGGGCCTCTCTTGAAGAAAGCTCCTTGTCATTCGGAAAAAGCCCTGCTCACACTCCCTTCCTATGCAAAAGATTTTTTTCCTGATTCTTTCCGGATTGCTTTTAACGGACCGGTATCTTATCCCTATGATTTTCCGGAGCAGGCTTCCGGCCTGCTCTCGTTTTCTTCCGGCATCGACCGTCCGCCGCGCGTCTTTTAATCCCTACGTTTATTTCTACATCCTCTATATGAAATCAATCGCTAAAGGATATAACCATGCGGAAAATTTTATTCTTCCTTCTTTTATGCTTGCTGCGGCCGCCCATCGTTATTGCGGCGGATTCAGCGACCGCGGCAAGTATCGAGACCCTGCCTGTGGTCGAAGTGAGATCCCGCTAGAAAAAAAAATCGCTTGTTTCACCCGGAATTGAAAGTGCCCGCGAGTCACTGAGAAATGTGCCGGGGGGAACGGATGTCGTTGATGCCGGCGACTATAAAAAGGGCCGTTCCTCGACTCTGAAAGACGCGCTGGAGTACTCCCCAGGCGTCTATATTCAGCCGCGGTTCGGAACCGAGGAATCGCGTATTTCAATAAGAGGTTCAGGAATCCAGAGAACCTTTCATCTGCGCGGCATCAAATTGCTGCAGGACGGCATTCCGGTCAGCCAGACGGACGGCGGCGGGGATTTTCAGAATATCGACCCCCTCGCTTATAAATATATCGAGGTCTACAGAGGAGCCAACGCTCTTCAATACGGCGCGACGACTCTGGGCGGCGCGATTAATTTCATGACGCCTACCGGTCATGACGCGGCCCTGGCTCAGGGACGCTTCGAAATCGGAAGCTTTAATTACCTGAAAGGACAGGTAAGTTCCGGGGCGGCTGCAGGACCTTTCGATTATTACATCTCCCTTTCCGAATACAGCCAGGACGGCTTTCGCAATCACTCGGAGCAGGAAACAAAGCGGCTTTTCTCGAACTATGGATTTCGTCTCGGAGACCAGGTGGAAACCCGTTTCTACATCACGCTCGTCGACTCGAAGTCGCAGCTTCCCGGCGCTCTGACGAAAACTCAAATGAACCGGAATCCGAAACAGGCAAATCCCGCCAATATTTCAGGAAACCAAAAACGGGATTACGACCTCGTGCAGATCGCAAACAAAACGGCCTTCCATTGGGACGAACAGGTTTTAGAGCTGGGGCTTTTCTGGTTCCGGAAAGACCTTTTCCATCCGATCTTCCAGGTTCTGGACGTGGTCTCGAATGACGCGGGCGGAAGCATCCGGTATCAGAATTTCAACGAACTGTTCGGCCGTAAGAATATTTTTACGGCCGGTTTCGTTCCCGTCGCTGGCGTCGCATACGATACCCGTACGGTCAACTCCGGAGGCAGCCGCGGAGCGAGGACGGCCTACACCAAACAGAACGCATTCAACCTCGATGCGTTCGGGGAAAATCACTGGTACTTTTTTCCTCAAACAGCCGTGGTCACGGGCCTTCAGTGGTCTTATGCAAGCCGTGAGGTGAGCGACCGGTTTCTCTCGGACGGAAATAACAGCGGTGATCCGAGCTACCAGGCTTTCAATCCCAAGGCGGGCCTCCTTTATGAAATCACCGAAGACGATCAGGTCTTCGCCAATTTCAGCCGGAGTTTCGAACCGCCCTCGTTCGGAGAACTTGTCCGGGTTGCGGGCGGCGGCATCACCGACCTTCGCGCGCAAAGGGCGAGCACCGTCGAAGCCGGAACCCGGGGCCGGGAAAACCGGCTTACCTGGGACGCCGCCTGGTATTACTCTTGGGTGGACGACGAACTCCTCTCGCTCAATGATCCTCTCGGTATTCCCCTCGGTACGGTGAATGCCGATGATACGACGCATCAGGGAATCGAGCTCGGCGCGGAGATCGAGATCCTTAAAGGCCTTCTGCCTTCACGGGGAGAAGAAAACGAGGAAGACCGTGTCACTCTGAGAACTGTTTACAACTGGAGCCGCTTCCGCTTCGACGATCATTCTGTCTTCAGCGATAACCAGCTTCCCGGAATCCCCGAACATTCTCTACGCGCGTATACAATCTACGAACATCCCTCGGGCTTATATTTCGGGCCCAATATTGAATGGCTCTTTAAAAACTACCCTGTCGACATGGCAAACATTCTCTACGCGCGCCAGTTCGCGCTCTACGGCGTGAAAGGCGGGTGGAAAATGAAAAACGGGATTTCCTTTTTCATCGAGGGACGCAATCTCACAAACGAGGTGTACGCGGCGGCAACCGGAGTCATCGCCAACGCAAACGCACTTGATTCGCCCCAGTTCTTCCCGGGGGACGGCCGCGCGGTCTACAGCGGTTTCGAGATCCAATGGGGTTAACAAAAAGCGTCAAGCTCAGCGGGCCGGGTTTCTCCTGCCCTGCAGGGACACCGCGCCAAACCAGTATTTTATTAAATCGGCCATAAACACCTCCAATTCGCTGAAGCTCGATGGTTTGCAGATATAACTGCTGACTTCCCGCTTGGTTCTAGGGGTAATCCTTCGGAATTTCGGTAATGGGGACGACAATACGGGCTTTTTGACATATTCCCTAGGGTTGAAGCAGATAAAGCTTGCTGTCTTCTACCCGGTAAATAAAGGGCACCACAATAATTTTGGGATAGCGGAGATTGAGCCTGTTCGCTTCGGCCAGAATGAAGTCCTCGACCTCGCCGATTTCAAACAGTGAAGAAAAATGCGCGAAATGCTCGGACGCCTGTTCGGGTAGCCAGCCGGCGCGTTCGACCATACCCTTGATAAAAATTTCGCGGCGGTCGTCGAGATGAGACATGCCGCACTGGGTATGTCCAATGACGGCGATGTATTTCACGCCGCCGACGCCGACAGCGTAGGAGATGATAAATTCGCTGTACTTCAGGTTGGCTCCTCCAGCCCGGATAATGTAAGCGAAGTTATCAGGAACCCGGAGCATCTTGCGGTAATCCATGCACATGCCGATGAAAAGTTCGGTAGCGGTATAATTTTCGAATTCCCGCCCGAAATTATGATACTCAATGAGGCGGGCTATGGACGTGTCGCGGTATTCCTGCGGTATATCAGTAATCGATTCGAGAGGCTTCAGGTGAGTCATTTCGCGGTATTATATGGAAATTGACGGAGTCCGCCACAAAAAATCTCACCCGTCAAAACATGAAAACCAGAATGAGAAGCTGCGCCGAAAGGACACGCAGGATCATGACGAGCGGATAGACTGCAGCATAAGAGACCATGGGCGCGTTCGAGGATGCGATCTGGCCCGCATAAGCAAGGGCGGGCGGATCAGTCATACTTCCCGCCAGAAGGCCGCACAAAGTCAGATAATTCATACGAAAGAAAACCCGCGCGACCACGGCTGCCGCCAGGAGCGGAAGAGCTGTAATAAGCGCTCCGCAGGCCATCCACTGCAGCCCGTCCCCGTAAATAAGCGTTTCCGCGAATTTATCCCCGGACCGAAGCCCGATGCAGGCAAGAAAAAGCGAGATTCCCACTTCGCGTAGCATGAAGTTGGCGCTGTCGGGCATATACCAGATCAACTTTCCTATGCGGCCGATCCGGCTCAGCACAATCGCGGCGAGCAGCGGCCCGCCCGCGAGACCGAGTTTCACCGGAACCGGAAAACCCGGAAGTGAAATGGGCCAGCTGCCGATTAGGATACCGAGCGCGATGCCGACGAACACGGGAATGACCTGCGGGTGATCGAGTTCTTTCGGCGTATCGCCCATCTCGACCGCTAAACGTCCGACCGCATTCTCTTCTCCTACGACGATGAGGGTATCGGCGAGATTCAGCACGAGATTGGCGGAAGGAATAAACTCCACTTCAGACCTCGTAATTCGCGTGACCGTCACGCCGAACCGTTTGCGGACGTCGAGTTCTGCGAGAGTCCTGCCCGCTGACTCTCTTTTTGTGACGATCAGCCGGCGGACGGTAAAGGGGCTTTTGACGCTGTCGAGATCGACCGCACTTTCCCGGCCGACCGTCAGCCTGAATTCCTCGAGACTCGCGCGCGATCCGACGATCCGCAGAATATCGCCCGTGTGAATGATACTGCCCGGCTGCGCGATACTGATGGCCCCCTCGTGCAGAATGCGAGAGACGACAACGGAAGACCTTGCGAGACCCGGCACTTTTTTCAGCGCGATCCCGTGCAGGTTAGGGTTCTGGACCTCCAGGTCCATGAATTCCAGTTTGGGATGCTCGGCGAGACTGAGTTTTTCATACTCCGCCGCTTCCTCAGCAGGATTGATCTTGAAGACCTTGCGCAGGGCGATCATACCCAGAATGACGCCGACGATTCCGAAAGGATACGACACGGCGTAGCCGAGGGCGGGAAGCTTCAGCATTTCGGCAGTCACTCCCGGAGCCTCCCGAAAAGCCTGCTGGGCCGCGGCGAGACTGGGCGTATTCGTCGTCGCTCCGGAAAAAATCCCGAAAGCCGCAGCGGCCGGAATCCACTCCGACAGAATAAGAAGCGCCGTAACCAGAACTCCACCCGCCACGATTGAGGCGGCAAAGAGATTGAGACCGAGTCCGCTTTTGCGCAATGTCGCGAAGAAGCCGGGCCCCACCTGCATTCCGATGGAGTAGACGAAAAGAATCAGCCCGAACTCCCGTGAAAACTCCAGAATCTCGGGATGGATCCGCACGCCGAGATGACCGAAAAGGATACCTGCGAACAACACTCCTGCGACACCGAGCTTCACGCCTCTCAGTTTGATACTGCCGAAAGCGAGACCGAGCGCGATAACGAGGCCATAAATAAAAACGGCCTGCGCGATCGAACTTTCCGTGAAAAGCTTGAAGATAAAGTTTTCGTTCATAAGTAAACGCCGGGAGAATTTACGGCTTAGGTCAGGCCGGAAGCGCCTTCTCGACAGCGTCGGTCATTTCTTTGGATAGAGGTTCGACGGAAGACGGAAAACGGGCCGCGACATTCCCTGATGGATCGACGAGAAACTTATTGAAGTTCCATTCAATTTCTCCCGGGAAAGGCGAGGCTTCGGTAAGGTAACGGTAGAGGGGGTGCGTTTTTTCTCCTTTGACGTCTACCTTAGAGAACAGGGGAAATTTTACCTTGAACTTAAGGTCGCAGAATTTTTTTATGTCCTCGTTGCTGCCCGGTTCCTGGAGCCCGAAGTTATTCGCAGGAAATGCCAGAACCTCAAATCCCCTGCCGTTGTATTTTTCGTAGAGTTTTTGAAGCGAAGCGTATTGTTTAGTAAAACCGCAGAGCGACGCCGTGTTGACGATGAGCAGGGTCTTGCCGGAATAAGAAGAAAGAGAAACTTCGTTTCCGCCGATGTCCTGCGCGGAAAAAGAATGAACGTTTTCAGCCGCGGGCAAATCAGCTCTCATGGAAAAAAGCAGCAGGGTGAGCAGGGCGGTTATTTTCACAGGGAGTCCTCTCGAATAATCCGTTATAAATCATGCGGGATTATAGAGCGGATGCGCCGCTTTCTCAAGCTGATGTGTACTTTACCGGCGCCGCAGCGTAACAACAGGCTCTTTCACCGGAACGCCGTCGCTCCAGAATCCCATGTGACGCTGGGCCTCCGTATCGCCCAAGGCGAACTCGCCGTTCTTCTGATGGAAAGCCAGGTCGGTCAAACCGTCAAACCATTTCCAGACGCCATACCAATCAAGCGCATCGAGCCCGCCCCTCTCATTACCGATCGCAAGCTGGTGTCCGGCCGTCAGCGCCGGAACTCCGCGAGCATCGGATTTAATAAGGATATGATTGACGTCAGCCGCGCTCGAGGCTTTCTCCATCAGATCGCGTGAGAGATTTATATTGGCCGCTTCGTCGTCTTCAGAGCCGGCGATAAGAAGAAGCGTTCCGGAAGGAATCTGTGAATAATCCCCCATCATGTCGTCATAACCGCCCGCGGCAGGCTGAAGACAAAAAACCGCGCGTATGGGAGGAAGTCCGTAATCAGCGTAGCCTGCCGCAAGATTCATGGCGATGAGCCCGCCCATGGAATGCCCCGCCGCCGCAATATTCTGCATGGCTGGTAGCGGATAAGGGCCTCCGGCCTGATTCAAACGTGAGAAAGCGTCTCTCAGTGCTGAAGCGGCATTCGGAGTGAACCTGCCGGGCGGAGTGCGGAGATCTTCCTGATAGCGGAGCCAGATTACGATATGACCTCTGAGGACAAGATGCCGAAGCCAGCCTCCATAATAAGATGGGTCGACGGCGCTCCATCCGTGCAGAAAAATGACGACCGAAGCTTTTTCCGCCTTCGGGAGTGCCGGATATAGAATCCGGTATTCGATGCCCGTTCCCGGCGAAAAAACATTTTCCCGCATGTCTTTGTGAAAATAAGCTGTACCACCAGGCCCGGAAACCGGCTGCCCCGGAGGCTGCGGAAACTCGCCCTTTAGACTGCGAGTTATGCCGCTTTGAGTTTCCTTGCCGAAAGCAATTCCTGAAGCAGGGCTCAGCAGCGCCGCTGATAAAATAAAAAAAAGCAGGCGTGAGAAAGTCATAGCTTTTTGCGCCTCCGTTCTGTGACGATGGGCCTATTCTACCAAACTCAGCATCCACGTAAGGAAATCTCCGATGCCTCCTCAGGAAACCCGCAGTTGCAGATGAGGTTTTATGATGTGTTAAATCGAGAATGCCCCGATTCCCGAGGTTTTTTCATGTTTTATTCTATTTCGAATACAACGGGGTGTTCCGTGGAGGAGAGCCAATGATCAAAAATTACGGTTTTTTCCTAATGCTCATATGGCTTACCGCTACCGGATCTCCGGCACTGGCAGCGAAAGAAGCCGCTGAAGGCGGGCCGGATGTGCAGGCGCAGGAAAAAGCCAGAAAACATATTCGGGATGTAATTATTTCTACCGCTGATCTTGAGAGACGCTGGAAAGAGGCCAAGGAAAAATTCAAGGCCGAAATGGGCGAACAGGTAAATGTTCTGGAGGCGGCTCTTGATGAAAGACAAATGGCGCTGGACTACGGTGATAAGAAGACACGCGATGAAATCACGGAGAATATCGAAGACCTCAGCCGCGCGAAAGCGGATCTCGAAGGAGAGCTCACCGAGTTAACGGCTGCGTCGAGTCTCGACCTGAGTCAGGTAAAAGGCAATATTGAGAACAAGATAAATGACTGGAAAGATTAAATTATTCATAGTCTTTTCAATGGTCTGTTAAAAGCGGGGAGAAAATGAACGCGACGAAGGCATTTACCGGAGGCCTTGCTGGCGGACTTGTTATGACGCTTGCCCTTATGGGCGCCCGCAAATTTGGTCTGACTGATTTGAGCCTGGCCTTACTTCTGGGAAGTATGGTAACAGCCTCAGGCGGTATCGCGGTCTGGTGGCTCGGGTTTTTTATCCATCTTATGCTGTCAGGGATCGTCGGCTGGCTTTACGGCGCGGCTTTTGAGAAAATCACTCACCGGGCCGGCGTACGTATGGGCGCTCTTTTGAGCATCTTCCATGTTACGGCTGCCGGAATTCTTCTCGGAATTCTGCCCGTAATGCATCCGCTTCTGGCTTCGCCTCCACAGCCGATCTCGAAGGATTTCCTGCTCGCCCCGGGATTTTTCGCACTGAACTATGGACTCACTACGGCGATCGTCTTTTTCATTCTGCATCTCGTGTACGGTATGATCGTCGGAGCCGTCTATAAACCCGCCGCGCGTCACCGCTGGATGTACCGGCGCCAGCCCAGCGTAGAACATGCACGAAAGAGAAAAGCTGCCTAGTCTCCCGCCAGATCTGGTTCTTTTTTCTTCCGGGAAAGACTGATAAGAGCAACCGCCAGAATAATGAGACCTGCCGATAAAAGAATCCCTGAATCTATTTTTTCCCCTCCAAACACACTCCCGAGAAGAACGGCGATAAGCGGATTCACGTACGCGTAAGTTGCGGCGAGAGTAGGTGAGGTGTTTTTCAACATGTAGATATATGAAATAAATCCGAGGGCCCCGAAGAAAATCAGATAGAAAAATGCCGCCAGCGATTTCAGGGTAAAAGTCTCGGGCTTCGCCTGTACCCACTCCCCTGCAAGAGTTCCCGCGAGCAGCAGACAGATCCCGCCGGCGATCATTTGCATGGCAGTCGCAGTGACGAGGTTCTCCGGCATCGGCGCACGCCTCGAATAAATGGACCCGATAGCCCAGGAAAGTGCGCCGCAGAGGAGCAGGCCGATCCCGCCCGCGGGGACATGTACTGAATCCGTCTCCGGGCGCACGAGAGCACAGAGTCCCGCGAAGCCTGAAATTAAACCCGCTACCGAAAACATACCGGGCCGGGGGCCTTTCAGCCACAGCCATTCGAGCAGCATCATCCATAAAGCGACTGTCGCAATGACCAGAGCCGCGATCCCTGAAGGCACGCTTTTCTCTGCATAGACGACGGCCCCGTTTCCGCCGAAAAGAAGGAGCGCTCCAACGATGGCCGCGTTTTTCCAATGTGCCCGAGGGATTTTTTTTCTGTCACGGACGGGCACGAAACAGAAAAAAAGCGCGCCCGCGCAGAGAAACCGTATTCCCGCCATCAGAAAGGGCGGAAGCGTTTCAATCGCGAACCTGATGGCGAGATAAGTCGAACCCCAGATGATGTAGACGGATAGAAAGGCAAGGACGAGCAGAATCTTCCGGTTTTTTTCCTCATTCATATCGGCACTTCAAGCCCTTGCTTCCAGACAGCTGTGGGATTTCGGAGGTTATGCAGACCACTCGATGGCATAGGACGCCATGAGCTGGTTCCAGACCGACGCGGCGAAATCGGGAGAAACTTTCCAGCGTCCGTTAGGGCCGCGCACCGCATAGATATCGCTGACCCGGCCAAGGAGTGCCGCTTCCATAAAAGACTCGGCAAGATCCACGAAAGCGCCGAGTTCTCCCGGCCGCGTATACTCCAGCGGAAAAATTTCCGCCTCGATGCGGTACTTCGTTTTCAGTTCCCTCAGTATCTGCTCGGTCTTTTCGCTTCCGTCCCCGTTTTCAAAAAGGAACGCCTGGATGAGGATCTGTTTCTTGCTGAGATGGGCCCTGTCGTGGAGTCCGATGTGGACCCGTGCGGAGTTTTCGGAAAGAAGTTTCTGAAATTTTTTATTGCGGATGCTCGCCAAGGGATAACGGTCTGTTCCGTCAAGATAGAGATCGAAAGCATGATGTCTCAAAAGAAACGCGAGCAATTCATCAAGCTGACCATCCCTATCGTCTTCACCCAGCCGGGCGAGCTCTCCCGCGTCAAGAAAGACGCCGACCGGAGCCGCGAGGGCTTCGATAGCGGTCCCTTGCCTGCGATCATCAAGACGAATCTCGGAACGGAATTCACCCATTGTGCGTACAACGAGAGGCGCCTCCTGTTTCGCGGACGGCATAGCGAGGACGAGAACGGAACCCTTGGCCGGTATCCAGCTCTCCTCCCACCGGGAATGATAAGTCCGGACATAAGCGATGCCTCCGCCCGAGGCGAGAAATTCGGGGACCCTGTAAACCGCTTCTCCAAGCGGAGTGTCCTGGTCATCGAGCATAGGAACGCCTTCGTCCAGACCTTTCAGCACGACTTCGAGGCCTTTTTCAAATCTTTTCACCGTTACCGAAGCGGGTTGAGTCTGCATAGAAAGAACATCTATCAGAAGATCATAAACCGCGGCGAGAAAAGCCTCGGTACCCGACAGGTTCGGAGATCCCGCTGCTGGCGGATCTCCGAGCCCCGCCAGCCTGGCCTCGTTCTCGAGGATGTCTGCGAAGGTCTCGAAATTCTTACCCATGGAAACGCCGTAACTTTTCTCAGAAACCAGAAACCCGTAAATCGATGTGTCCGCTATGGAAACTTCCGAGTGGCTTTCCAGTCCGGCGGGAGCACTACCGATGACAAAACCGTCGTTATTAAGAGACAGGTCAACAGGTACGTCTGAAGCCAGGCTGTTCACATGTTCTTCTGCAAAGAATGATTCAAAATACCGGTCGAGATTTCCGTCGCGAAGGATGGCCCGGAGCCTCGCTTTGACGGGATCGGTCAAAAGTTTGATACGTACATCGGGAGAGAAACCTTCGCGCACGAGAAAGAGAGGAACGTACAAGCCGACGATGATGACGAGTTTTGACTTTTCCCGCTCCTCCGCGAGCTTCTCCCTGAACTCCGCGTATTTCATAAAGTCGTCGAAGCGGCCCTCCTCTACCATGCGATGGCCGGCTTCCGGATCTTCCTCATCGAAAAAGAGTACGCGCTTGCCGCTCTCGGGGTCTTCGAGATAAACGACGCCGTCTTCTTCGATCTGGCGGGGCAGGAAATCGTCGAGGTCAATAATGGAGATCTCTTCGGTCTTGAAGGGGCCCGTCCCGCTTTCCTGAATCAGCGAAGCGACAAAGTTTTTCCCCGAGCCTGCGCCGCCTTCGATCGTGAGAATCATGTTTTCCCTGGCCTTGCTTTCGACCGCCGCGGTGATTTTTTCATGTATCCCGGTCCTGAGTTCCGAACGCTGACTGCCGTCCACGCCGACCTGCGGTCTCGTGAGGCTAACCGCCGTCCCGACGCCTGCAGCTTTTTCCTGGCTATAAAACCATCCCGAGCGGGCAGCATCCAATTTGAATTCGCCGAGGCCCGTGAGCCGGCGCTCGGTTGCCTGACGGACAAGCCATGCGGGCGAGGGCGAAGAAACGGCCTCGTCAAGCACGTGGATCCGCGCTACCCCCCCGGCTTTCGTGAAATCAAGTTTCAAAAATATGGCTTTCGAAAAATCATAATGGTTCCCGTGAAACAGCGCGTTCTTCAACATCTCCTTGACCGGATAGCGGATACCTTCCATAAGAAATCCGTCGTCAGGATGGCCGAAACGTTCTCTGAGGATCATTCCTATCTCGTCGAAGAGACCCACGGAGCGGATATAGTGCTCCAGAAACATAATGTCCGCGTAGGTCTTGAACCGGATTTCCACGAGCTTGCCCTCTCTCAGCGCTGTAATGAGTTTTAGAGATCTTTCCTGTCCGATGACTTCGCTTGCGAGGGCGGCTTCATCTAATTCGAGAAGCTCGCGGCCGGTAGCTTTGGTTAGCTCGACCGCTTTTGCGGTCATCGTTTCCCCTGCACTTTGTCCCGGTTCCCCGGAAACGGGAAGGGACTGAACTCTCCACTTCAGAAACTCAAGAGGCGGCGCGGCTTCGGCGGGTACTCCCGCAATCCCCGTGAGATATTCCAAGACCTGGGCCATGCCTTGGAGATTCGTTTCTTTCGTAATCAAAACACTCTCGGGAAGGTCGGCAGCGTAGCCGTCATCCGTGCTCAGGAACACGCGAAGGACGGCCGCGTTCATTCCCTCCGGAATTTTCACGTCGTAGGTGGGAATGTCGTTCGAACTGTCTCCGATAACGACAAAGAGCGTCGGTTTGGCGGGATCGAGCGAAGGGAAAACATGCCGGCCAAGGATTTCGTTGACCCCTTCGACTTTCGCCGTTTTCGCGATGTCAACGGCGCCGACAACCGGCACGGTATAAAAGCCCGGTCTGTTAGGGCCAAATTTTTCCTGAATCCTCTTCCAGATCTCCCGGGTAAACTCGAGAGGAACAATTTTTTCTTTCCGCAGTATCGGCATGTCGAGCGTGACTTTCGGACCGACGTCGTAAATAAACACAGGGCCTGTTTTCCTTTCCACGTCAGGCGGCAAAAGATGAAATACGAACTTACCTTCTCCTTTGGGTATGATCCCCCAGCCGCCGTTCGCAGCCAGCCGGTCGATTTTCGCGAGATTTTCCTGTCTCCATTTCTCGATCGTTTCGTCCGGGACCCCCTCCATCATGGAAGCCATCCCTCCCTGCCTTTTCAGGAGCTGATCGTAAAAGTAATCTGCAAGGGTGCGCGCGTACTGGACGCGGTCGTTGACAGGCCACGCTTCCATCTCCAAACGATAAGCGTTCTCCCCGAAACCGGCTTTTTTCGCCGCACTGTCAGCAATGATATGAACGCGGGACAGAGCTTCTTCAGAAAGTGTTTCGAGAAGCGGCGGATAAGTTCTATCGAGAAGGTCTTTCAGCGGATCTCCGGAATTCACAACGAGGTAGGAACCGGGATTGACTAGAAGCTTTGTAAGGTTTTTGAGAATTTTTCCCGTCAGAGGATCTCCGAAATTATCGACAAGAGTGCCCGTGTTGTCCGATACGAAAACGATCTGTTCTACCGGTACTGACGCATTTTTAGGACCGAATTCTTCTTCCAACCGGAAGACAGCAGGTTCGAGCGTGCGCAGTTCTGAGCGGACCTTAGAAAACCGTCCCTTTCCCGTCTCTCGCATGCGGATTTCGGCCGCCCGGCCAAAAAGAACGGGGTCCTCGCTCGTGATTGTCCGAGCCACGTCCTGCATGACGGCGAGTTCGGTCACGGCAGCACGCGGGTCCCGGTCCCAGCGTTCGATTGCGGACAACGGACGCGAGGAGACGGCCACGAGCGCCGGCATTTCAAAGGGGTGATGGGCGCCCGACATCAATTCTCTGTAATACCCGCGGTGGCGGTCCTCAATTTGGGTAATCCGGGGCGAGATGATCTGATAGTCAAATCCCTTTTTTTTCAGGATGTCCCGAATCGCATCTTTATGAAAACCGCCGAAAACCAGAATCGCCTTCTTTTCGCTTCCTGCGGCGAAACTGCGCAGTTTTTCTTCGATCGCAAGATCCCGTTCGTGCGCTATTTCGTAAAAGCGCACGGCGCTGTGGATACGCGTTTCCCAGCGTTTAGAAAGAACTGTGGAGGTACCGGTTTGCGCAGCGATGAAGCGGGCCAGCTTAGTTGTCGCGGATCCGCGGAGAGAATCTTTCACCTCTTCGTATTCAGCCGCGCTGATTTCAGTTTCGTTGAGCCGGCGCAGGAGATCGAGATGTTCCAGATGATGAAAAAGCTCCCTGTCTTTTTCTTCAGAAAGCAGGGAATCCGCGTAGAACGTTTCCCGCTCTTGAATTTCCCGGAATAGTAACCTGGCGTCCAGCGAAGCCGTCTTTTCATCTGCTTCCTTCCCGGCGGCTGCAAGCAGTAGCGAAATCTGCGGATAAATGGGCCTGAGGCCCGAGCCTTCCGGAGAAGCCGCAATAAGCCGTTCCGTCCGTTTGAGATATTCCGTCAGATCGAGCTCGGAAGTTTTGAATCGGTCCCGGATCTTCATCCACTCCTGGAGAGGTGCGGGAAATTTTTTCTGCGCGAGCGTAACCAGGACGCTTTTCATCTCGCCAAGTTCCGTGCGCACCTCACTGCGTCCTTCCGAGCTTTCCAGATAAGCGTTTATGTTTTCGCGGTGGAGATGAAGGCTGTCCGCTCCCACAAGCAGGAAATCCACCGCGCGGTTGATGTGCGCGTATTCGGCGCCTCCTATACGGAGCTGGTCCATGAGAAACCCCGAGATCTTCCGGCGGACCTGAGGATCCTGAATGCCGCCAAAATATTTATCCGTGGGGACCTCGCCTTCGTAGCCTTCCTCAAAAACCGTGCGGACGCCTTCTTTCTCGACGAGATGATTGATGATGCGCGCGGTATTTTCCTGCGCCTGCAAGGAATCATGAGCGTCCTGCACGTAAATAATCATTTTCTCCGCGCCTGAGAAGGAACTTTCATCGAGAGATCCGAGTTCGGGGGGCAGGTAAAACGGACGCAAAACCGCAGTCTGATCTGCGGAATAGAAAACCTCATCCGCCCATAAAGTTTCGCCAAAGGCCATAGCGAGACAGAGCGTGACTGCTATCAGTTTTGAGAAGATGTTTTGGGAGCTGAACATATATTCTTAGAAGTTTTCTCTCCAGGAATGGAAGTCGAGACGTGGCAAAGTTTACCCGCCGCTTCTTTAGGTGGCAAATGCTTCGCTGGAATACTTTTAAAGAGGTCAAGCGCAGCTCTTTGAGGCTTTAGCATGTTAGGAATTGCTATATTTTTTCAAAACCGCCTTGAGGCCGGTAAAAGCAGGTTTTTAAAAAACAGGTTTCGAGTACAATAACGCCTTGCGCAGCTGGATTTGAAATTTACAAAAGGAGCCGAGAGATGGCTTGGTTGATGACGCCAGAAATCTGGATTGTTTTAATCACACTGACCGCCATGGAAATCGTCCTTGGCATCCGACAACGTCATTTTTATTTCGATCCTTACGGCAAAACTTCCGGCAGAACAGCAGAACCGGGGCAGAATCATCGGACTCTCGCTCGCCATGCTGACGCGCCTTTTACTTCTCCTTTGTATCTCGTGGGTGATGGGCCTCAACAAACCTCTCTTCGAAGTTTTCCATCACGGTTTTTCCGGGAGAGATCTCATCCTGCTCCTCGGCGGTCTTTTCCTTATATGGAAAGCAACTCATGAAATTCACGAGAAACTCGAAGGAGAGGAGCACGAGGCCTCAGGCGGAACCAAAAAGGCGACTTTCAGATCGGTCATTTTCCAGATTATTCTGCTCGATATCGTCTTCTCCCTGGATTCGGTGATTACGGCCGTGGGAATGGCGGACGAGATTGCGGTCATGTTTGCGGCCGTGATCATCGCCGTACTTTTCATGCTGGTATTCTCGGGCAAGGTCAGTGATTTCGTGCATCGCCATCCGACGGTGAAGATGCTCGCTCTCAGTTTTCTTCTTCTCATCGGGGTGATGCTCGTCGCCGACGGCGCGGGCCACCATATTCCAAAAGGCTACATTTACTTCGCGATGGCGTTTTCGGTCTTTGTGGAGATGCTGAATCTCAAAATCCACCGGCACAAAACATCTGCGGGGAAGATTATCAAGCCTGGAACGCGGGAAAAAAACCCTTAGGGTTTGACTGCGGGCAGGTAGACAGAAGAAGGAAATGGCGCGGGATCCGTAGAGGCTTCATTGACCACGGGGAAATCTTTGGTTTTAATCCGCTTATAAAGGTCGAGTGTCTGGCGGGCGACCGAAGACCAGCTGAAAATTTCTTCTGCTCTCTTGCGTCCCGCCCTGCCCATACGAAGGCGAAGCTCTTTGTCCTGCATCAGCAGATTAATTTTGGCCGCGATCTCCTGCTCGAACTTCTCCGGATCGACCGCCTCCAGGACATCGCTGCCGCTCGTCACGAACGGAACGAGGAAACCCGTCTCGTTGTGGACGACAACTTCCGTGATACCACCGACCGCACTCGCGACAATCGGCGTCTCGCAGGCCATGGCTTCCAGATTGATGATCCCGAAAGGTTCGTAAATCGAAGGGCAGCAGAATACGTCAGCGTGAGAATAAAGCGCCACTTTCGTCTCCACGTCCCGGATGCCTTCCAGCCAAACGACGCCTTCACGCTGCGCCTGAATTTCTGCGATCCGCCTTTTCATTTCGGCAGCGATCTCTGGCGTATCGGGGGCCATTGCGCACATGACGACCTGATACCCGCGGTCCATGTAACGAATCGCGTTCAGAAAATGCAGAATCCCCTTCTGCTTCGTGATCCTTCCGCAGAAAAAAACAAACGGTTTCGCAGGGTCAATGCCTAGCTCGCGGATCTTCGCCGCATTTTCCGTAACGCGGTATTCCGAGGGGTCGATACCGTTGTAAATCACGTGGACTTTGTCCGGGTTGACGCGAAAGAGGCGGATGATGTCTTTTTTTGTTTCGGTAGAAACCGCAATGACGGCATCTGCCATTTCGATCGCCGTGCGTTCCACCCAGCAGCTGAAATCATATCCGCCCGCAAGCTGCTCGCGTTTCCAGGGACGGAATGGCTCGAGGGAATGAACGGTGACTACCAGAGGAACGGAATAGCAGAGTTTACCGAGAATCCCGCCGAAGTGCGTGTACCACGTATGCACGTGGACGAGATCCGCATCGATATCCGTTCCGTTGAAATTAAGGCATCGCTGGAGCGCGTCGAATACGCGCTGCAGCTGTTTCGGGGAATTGTATTGATTGTCGTGGGCAGGAAACCCTTTTACTGAAAGCGTGTCGAGATGCTGCTGCTGATCACCGAAACAACGGACTTCCACGCTGCATAGTTTGGAAAGTTCCCGGCTGAGATACTCGACGTGAACGCCGGCGCCCCCGTAAGTGTAGGGAGGGTATTCATTGGTCAGAATCAGTGCTTTCATGGATACCTTGATTGTAAACTGGCTTACTAGAATAAGCTACCGAGCAGGAGTTTAAAAGTTTTTTTTGGCCTTTTCACAGTGTATTTCGAGTATCTGCCAGTGTTTCGGAAAGACCGGACCGAAACGATTATTTTTGGTGCGGGGCTGGCAAGCAGCTTGTCAGGGAACGGCGTATTCGCTACAATACGGCCCTTGCTCGCTGGAAAATAGAGGATAGGGTGATTATATGGGAACGTTTGCCGCCAGTGAAATGAAGAGAAAGATGAATATTCTTGTCGACGGCCTTCCTTTTCTGGTTCTCGAAGTCCAGTTCGCGTCCCCTTCGGCCCGGGGAGCCTCTACGCTTGTGAAAGTCCGGATTCGAAACCTTTTGAACGGCGCCGTCCAGGACAAAACATTCAAAACCAGTGAAAAGTTCGACGAGGCGGACGTTGAAAAAGTCCCTGCCGCCTTTCTGTACGCCACGGGCACAGACTATCATTTCATGGATAACGAAACTTATGACCAGTTCGTCATCAGCGCGGAAAAGCTCGGAGACCAGAAGTATTACCTGAAAGAGAACAGTCAACTCCAGGCGCTCAAGTACAACGGTTCCGTGGTCAATCTGGAACTGCCCGCAACCGTCGAACTCGCTATCCGTGAAACCGATCCCGCCATCAAGGGAGCATCCGCTTCCGGGCGTTCGGCTAAAAGAGCGATCCTCGAAACCGGCCTGGAAGTTCTGGTCCCGCTTTATATCGAACCTGGAACCATCGTCCGCGTCAATACAGAAACCGGCGAAGTGACCGGCCGGGCCGGCGGCTGATCACGCTTCTTCAATCGCAGGTGCGAACATGCCGGACGAATTTATCGCAATACCCGCCGACTTCGATTGGCTCACCTACGTAGCCATTAACCCCGATTTGGAAAAAGCCGGTATAAACTCCCGCAAAAAAGCCCTGGACCACTGGAACTCTACCGGCAGGGTTGAGGGCCGGATTTACAAACTGCCTGACCCCCGCACTTTTGACTGGAATTCCTATCTTTACCTCAATCCCGATCTGAAAGACGCGGGCGTTACTTCCGAAAGAGATGCCTGCCTTCACTGGGCGTTGTCGGGCGAAGCGGAAGGCAGGCCGCATCTTCCCTCCGACCCCTTCACTCTCGGCCGGTATCTCGAGCACAGGGCAGCCTCTTCCGAAAACTACCGCCTCTTCGGGATCCGGGCCTCCCGGTCCGCACCTCGCCGCATCAATGTGCTGCTTGATACGCCCTGTAATGAAATCGGCGGCAGCGATGCGCCTCTTGCGGCAGCGGACCGGCTTCGAGAAGCGGGCTATCCGGTCCGGATTCTGAGCTGCGCTCCCTACCGGAACCTCTCCAGGATTCAGAAATTGCTCGGGGAAAGTCCGGCCTGGAAGGGCCTTGCCGCATCCGCCGATTTTCAGGCGCTTCGGGAAGATCCCGAAGTCAAAAGCCATCCTGATGATATTTTTATTTCGGGCTCCTGCTGGACCGCCGCGGCAGTCAAAGAAGGGACCAGAGAACATCCTGGCATCCGGTCTTTGTTTATTTTGTCCGATTTCGAACCGCTCTTTTATCCGCACAGCTGGGAAAAAATACTTGCGTCCTACGCGGGCCACTTGAAGATATTTTCCAGCTCGTCCCTGCGCGATTATATGAAGGATCACTATGCCGGTCTTTTTGCGGTGCCTCTCGAAATGGATCCTATCCTGTTTGAAAGTCCCATCCCCCGCTATGGTATTAAAGAGAGGCCGCGTGGAAAGGGTGAGAAAAAAAAATTGCTTCTGACGGCGAAGCCGGCCGCAGGACGAAACAGTCTCCGCACCGCGATCAACGGACTCGGCGGCGCGGTTCAAACAGGCGTACTCGACCCTGCGGAATGGGACTTTGACCTGCTCGCGGACTGGCAGACGGAAGACCTCTTCATTCTTCCAAAAGGAGCACGGGTAAAAAGATTAAAACCGCGAAGCTTGCAGGAATTGCGCGCCCTGCTTCCTGATTATGCGGCGGGTCTCAGCGTGGTTCTTTCGCCGCAGCCTTGTCCTGTTTCGCTCGAGATGGCGGCCGCGGGACTTGTCACGGTCGTGAATACTTACCTGAACAGAGACGCCGCTTTTTTAAAAGCAATTTCCTCAAATTTCGTTTGCGTGGAAGCGCATCCTGAAAGAATTACCGCGGGCCTCGCCGAAGCGGCCGGAAAAGCCGGCGATTTTCAAGGCAAGCGGGCGGGCGCGGAAATCGCGTGGCCCCGGACCTGGCAGGATGCCTGGAAGCCAGGAGGCATTGAAAGACTTCTTTCCTGGCTGCGCGCCTGAAGGCCTGCCTCGGCGGGCTGGTTCTTGCCCTGCGTCACTCCACTCTCTTGCGCAAACGGACGTAAATGAGCTATAAATCCCGTACGGTTTTTAAAATCAGAAAGGGCGCGGTCGTGAATTCTTCTTCCAGACAAGTCATCATAAAAAACTATGGATTTTCACTGATTCTCCTGGTGTCCATTACCGCAGGCGCCATCGCGGGTCTTCTTCTCAAGGAGCGGGCAGTCATACTCAAACCGTTCGGGGACCTTTTTCTGAACCTGCTTTTCACAGCGGTCGTTCCGGTCGTTTTCTTTTCCATCTCTTCCTCCGTGGCCTCCATATCTGACCTGAAAAAACTCAGGCGCATCATGTTCTGGATGATCACAATTTTCGTGTCTACCGCGGCGCTGAGTGCATGCCTCACGATTCTGGGAGTCAAATTATTTCCACCCGCTATCGATGCCGCGGCTTTTCTAGGGCAGGGCGCGAGCGCTCTGGCAGCTCCAGCGGGCCAGGTGAATTTTGCCGAAGCTTTTACGGTGCCTGATTTTGCCCTGATTCTTTCCAAGAAATCGGTTCTTGCGCTGATCATCTTCGCATTCCTCGTCGGCCTTGCGGCCTCCGCTTCAGGTCCTAAAGGAAAAATGTTCGCGGATTTCCTCGTTTCGGGAAACGAAGTGATGATGAAACTCATCGGCTTTATCATCCTGTACGCGCCCGCGGGGCTGGGAGCTTATTTTGCTTATCTCACGGGCGTCTTCGGGCCGGAACTGTTCGGGACCTACATGAAAGTAGTCACGCTCTACAGCGTGCTCGCTTTTTTTTACTTCTTCGCGGGTTCGACTTTTTATGCCTGGCTTGCGGGAGGCCTGAAAACCGTACGGCTTTTCTGGTCGCATATTCTGACGCCTTCCCTCACCGCTCTCGCAACGGGAAGCAGCCTCGCCACGATTCCTTCCAATCTCCAGGCGGCGGACAATTCGGGCATTCCGAAAGAGGTGAGCCGGATCATCATTCCCATCGGCGCGTCCATTCACAGCGACGGAACCGCGATGTCGGCAATTATCAAAATTTCGCTGCTGTTCAGTGTTTTCAACATGGAGTTTTCGGGGATTGAAACTTACGCGACGGCTATAGGGGTCGCGATTCTGAGCAGCGTTGTGATGAGCGGTATTCCTGGAGGCGGCTTTTTGGGGGAACTGATGATCGTCACGTTATACGGTTTTCCGCCCGAAGCGCTGCCGATTATTACGATGGTAGGAACGCTCGTCGACGCGCCTGCGACGATGGTGAACGCCACGGGAGACAATGTCGTAAGCATGCTGGTTTCCCGCATCATTTATGGAAAGAACTGGGCGGAAAAGCCTGCTGTCTCTGTAAGGTAAATATTACTTCCAGAAATTAACTCTGGCCGGATACCTTATAAACCTCTGCTTTGACTTCCTGCTCTTTTACGAGGTTTAGTTCGGAGTCATACTTCTGAAGCTTCGTTCCGCTCAGAACAAAAACTTCGCCCGCACCTGAAACCCCGACAGGCCGGATCATCATCGCGTTCATCATTTTTCCGTGCATGGCCTGCATTTCCTGCATCTGTTCCGCACCCATGCCGGCGGGGCCTGCGTCCTGTTCCGTCCCGCCGCCCGGGCCGAACTGCGCATAACTGTAAGATGTCGCTGAAAAAAAACACACGGCAAGTGCCGCTATAACTCGAATCTGCATATTCTCTTCCTCCGGTTTGGTGATGAAAAGATAAGATAATTTATCGGCAGTGTAAAGCTAATCGGGTAAGAACTCAAAAATGCGTGCGGCATTACCGGAGGTTTAAAGAGCGGTGCTTTCTAGGACGGTAATTCCTTTCCGCTGCATTTCGGCAAACGCTTTTTTAACCTCGTCCCGTTCAAGGTTGACTCCCCGGCAGGCATCACGGATAACAGAAGTCGGAAACCCGAGACCGGCCGCATCGATTGCCGTGTATTTCACGCAATAATCTGTGGCAAGGCCGCACACGTATACGGAAGAGGCCTTTTTTTCTTTCAGATAGTCCCCGAGCCCCGTACTTTTTTTATGTCCGTTATCAAAGAACCCGCTGTAACTGTCAATGCGCCGGTCCGTCCCTTTCTGAACAATCCTGTCAAACCGGTCCCGTTCGAGGCCGGGAGCGAATTCGGCGCCCTTCGTCCCTTGCACGCAGTGATCAGGCCAAAGGACCTGGTCGATTCCGTCAAGATCAATTCTCTCGCCGGGAGTCCGGCGGTGGCTGCTTGCAAAACTGAGGTGGCCCCTCGGATGCCAGTCCTGGGTCGCTGCGACGAGGTCAAACTTTCGCTGGAGCCGATTAATAACAGGAATGATGAGATCCCCTTCCGGCACCGCGAGCGCCCCGCCTGGACAGAAGTCGTTTTGGACATCCACGACGATGAGAACTTTCAAACAGCTTCCCTCGCGGGCATCGTAACAGGCATGCCGTCCTGAAACAGAAGCAGCTCGCCTGCTTTCATCTGCGTCCACGGTTCGTTGTCTGTGAGCGGAACCGTCGCGATGAGAGCGACCCGGTCGCTGGGACTGGTGATTTCCTTGAAATCGACCGAAATATCTTCATCCACGAGATGGGCCGCGGCGAAAGGCGCCTGCCGCACGAGATAAAAAAGATTGGTCGAGCAATGAGCGAAGAAAGCTTCGCCGTCCGAGAGCAGATAATTGAAAGCTCCTCTGGCGGCGATAGTGCGCGTGATCTCCTGGACGGCGCCGTAAAGCTGCTGATTCGAAGGTCTCTTGATTGGAAACTTGCGGCGCAGCGCTTCCAATATGGCGCAGAACGCGGTCTCGCTGTCCGTCTGACCCACCGGTTTAAAAAAAGAATCTTTCTCGAGCTCGACTCCGGGAACATCCCCGTTATGTGCAAAAACCCAGTAACGGTTCCAGAGCTGGCGCGTAAAGGGATGGGAATTTTCGATCGAGATGCCGCCGACGGAAGCCTTGCGGATGTGGGCAATGACGTGAGTCGAGTGGATCGGAAAGTTTCGGACGAGTTCGGCAACGGGTGACGAGATGGACGGGTTGTGATCCATGAAAACCCGGCAGCCGGCGCCTTCAAAAAATGCAATGCCCCAGCCGTCCTGGTGGCAGTCGGTCTTCCCTCCACGGGCACAGAACCCCTGGAAAGAGAAAAGAATATCGGTCGGATTATTGCAGTTCATTCCGAGAAGCTGGCACATGAACGAATCGGTCTCCTCGCCCAACAGGTTACGAAGCAGCGGAGGGAAATGCTTCGGCTAAATGGTGTAATCCGGCATGTAGTTCTCGTCTTCCTTCGAACTCACGTGAACGGATTCGTCTTTCTTCACTTCGAGCTGGCGATAACGCTCCTGCGACATAACGACCGAGAAAGAATCTCCCCAGGCCGTCGTTAGCTCGATACGCACGATCGGCCCGGCCGTATTGACCGCCCTGACCGCCGCGGGAAAACTCTTGTCGGAGGGCTGCCTCTGGATCTCGAGCATGTGCGGCCGGATATAAATCCTGGCGTCGCCGGTTTTGACGCTCGCAGCGGAGCTTGCAACTTCAATCTCCGTATTGCCGAGCGTCACTTTCGTTCCGTCCGCGCGTCCGTGAAACAGGTTTACATCGCCCAGGAAATGATACACGAAATAATTTTTCGGGTGGTGATAAACTTCGTCCGGCGTGCCAATCTGTTCGATGTTCCCTTCATTCATGACGACGATCCGGTCCGCGAGCTCAAGCGCCTCTTCCTGATCGTGGGTCACAAAAACGCTCGTCATATGGAGCCGGTCATGGAGTTCCCTCAGCCATTGCCTGAGTTCCTTGCGCACCTGGGCGTCGAGCGCGCCAAAAGGTTCGTCGAGAAGCAGGACTTTCGGCTCGATGGCAAGGGCGCGGGCGAGAGCGACGCGCTGCCGCTGGCCGCCCGAGAGTTCGCTCGGGTAGCGATGGCCCAGGCCTTCGAGCCGCACGAGATGCAGAAGCCTGGCTACGGTCTTCACGATTTCTTTTTGAGACGGCCGGATCTTGCGCGGACGCACCCTCAAGCCGAAAGCGATATTTTCAAAAACGTTCATGTTGCGGAAAAGAGCGTAATGCTGGAAGACGAATCCAACCGCCCTTTCCTTGATTTTTCTCGAAGAAATATCCTCACCGTGAAAAAAAACTCTTCCTTCATCGGCGGTCTCGAGACCCGCAATGACGCGAAGAAGCGTCGTTTTGCCCGAGCCTGACGGCCCGAGGAGCGCGACGAGTTCCCCTGTCTTGACTTCGAGGCTGATCTCTTTCAACGCTTTGAACTGTCCGAAATTTTTGGTCACTTTCTCGACGTTGATACTCACTGAATAGGCTCCTTCCTGGCTTTTTAACGCGCGGTTCTTTGCGTCATATGTTCGACAACATGCTTCACGATGATGGTTACGAATGCCAGAAACATCAAAAGAGAAGCCACGGCAAAAGCGGCCGCGAAGTTGTATTCGTTATAAAGAATTTCGACATGCAAAGGTATGGTATTGGTCTGGCCGCGGATGTGTCCCGAAACGACCGAAACAGCGCCGAATTCACCCATCGCACGCGCATTGCAAAGAATGATGCCGTACAGCAATCCCCACTTGATATTGGGCAGCGTGACGCGCAGAAAAATCTGCCAGCCGCCGGCGCCGAGCGTCATGGCTGCGGTTTCTTCTTCCGAACCGAGGCTCTGCATGACGGGAATGAGTTCGCGCGCGACAAAGGGAAATGTCACGAAGGTGGTCGCGAGTACGATCCCCGTAACCGAAAAAAGGATCTTAATATCGTGCTCCTGAAGCCAGGGCCCTAAAAGCCCCTGGGCGCCGAAAAGCAGGACGAAAATCAGGCCCGAGATGACGGGTGAAACGGTGAAGGGCAGATCGATGAGAGTGATGAGAAAACGCTTCCCGAAAAAATCAAACTTTGCGATGGCCCACGAAGCGGCGATGCCGAAAACCGTATTGAGAGGCACGCTGATAAGGGCGGCGATCAGGGTGAGCTGGATGGCCGCGAAAGCGTCCGGCTCCGTAAGCGAAGCCAGGTAGACGGAAACGCCTTTACTGAATCCCGTGACAAAAACGATCAGGATGGGAAGTATCAGGAAGAAAAAAAGGAACAAATAAGCCACGCCGATGAGGATGCCGCGCACGAGCGGCGGCTCGGTAAGATGCTGCCTGCGAAGCGGGCGACTTTCCTGAAGAGTTTTGGTTTTGGCCATGATCTAGATCTTCTCGTATTTCCGGCTCCAGGACTGGAGCACGTTGATGGTGATCAGGAGAATAAAAGAAATAATCAGTGTTACCGAAGCGATCGCCGTGGCACCGGCGTAATCGTACTGTTCGAGTTTGGTCATAATGAGAAGCGGGATGATCTCGGTTTTAAGCGGCATATTTCCCGAGATGAAGACGACGGAACCGTATTCCCCGAGAGCGCGCGCAAATGCGAGCGTGGTGCCTGTGATCAGAGCGGGAAACACGTTCGGGAATAGAACTTTCACGAAAGTCTTCCATCGTCCCGCGCCGAGACTTGCCGCAGCCTCTTCCAGCTCCCTGTCGAGGTCTTTAAGGACGGGCTCGACCGTCCGGACCACGAAAGGAAACCCGATAAAAGTGAGCGCAAGCGTGATACCGAGCGGACTGAACACCGCCTTGATGCCCAGGGGTTTCAGATACTGCCCGATCCAGCCATTGTTCGCATAGAGCGTAGTCAGCGCGATGCCGGCCACCGCCGTGGGCAGCGCGAAAGGCAGGTCGACGAGAGCGTCTACGATCTTCTTCCCCGGAAAAGAATAACGCACGAGCACCCAAGCGACGAGAAAACCAAAAACGGCATTGATCATGGCGCTTACAAAGGAAGCGCCGAAACTGAGTTTGAAGGCCGCAATAGTCCGAGGGGACGACATCAGGTCCAGAAAGTGCGCGGGTGTCATGGAGGATGTCTTCACGAAAAGCATGGACAGAGGAATGATGACAAGCAGTGACAGGTAAAATACTGTAAATCCGAAGGTAAGTCCGAACCCCGGAAGAGATCCCCGCTTATTTAACCCGATCATATGATTGACACCTTAAGGCCGCCCTTCAGCGGCCGGCGTATCTCCTTGGATTTGCTGAACCTTTGTAAATATTTCGCGTCGGTTTGTAAAGTAATTTTCAGGATCATTCTCCGCGCGAGGCGGAAAACCCCGAGCCGAATAGCTGCCGCTTGGCGGCGGAGGTTTCGCTCCGCCGCCGCAAATTTAACTCTGATAGATCTGGTCGAAAATTCCCTGGTCGTCGAAATGCTTCGGCTGGACTTCTTTCCAGCCGCCGAGCAGTTCGTCGATAGTAAAAAGCTCGACCGCCGGGAACCTGTCGCGGTATTTCGCGGCGACCGATTCGAGGCGCGGGCGATAATAATTTTTCGCCGCTATTTCCTGGCCTTCTTCGGTGTAAAGATATTCGAGGTAAGCCTTCGACACTTCCTCCGTGCCGTGCTTCTTCGCATTTTTGTCGACGACAGTCACGGGCGGTTCGGCGAGGATACTCACAGAAGGAACGACGATCTCGAACCCGTCCTTACCGAGTTCGTTGACCGCGAGAAAAGCCTCGTTTTCCCACGCGATAAGAACGTCGCCAATTTCGCGCTCCACAAAAGTCGTCGTCGCACCGCGGGCGCCCGTATCCAGCACGGGGACGTTCTTGTATATGCCGGTGACGAGTTCCTTCGCTTTTTCTTCGTCGTTGTTCCATTTCTTCAGCGCGTAGCCCCAGGCCGCGAGATAGTTCCAGCGGGCTCCGCCCGAAGTCTTTGGATTGGGCGTGATGACCGAAACGCCGGGCTTCGCGAGATCTTCCCAGTCCTTGATGCCTTTAGGATTCCCTTTCCTCACGAGAAACACAATCGTGGAAGTATAGGGAGAACTGTTGTGCGGCAGCCGCTCCTGCCAATTCTTCGGGAAGAGGTTTGCCCTCTGCTCGATGGAATCAATGTCGTAAGCGAGAGCGAGCGTCACGATGTCCGCCTCGAGTCCGTCGATGACGGCGCGGGCCTGCTTACCCGAACCTCCGTGAGACTGGCTCACGTCGACGGCCTGCCCGGTTTTCTCTTTCCAGTGTTTGGCAAAAGCCGCGTTATATTCCTGATAAAACTCGCGGGTGGGATCATAAGAAACATTCAACAGCTTTACTTTTTCCTGTGCAAAGCCCGGCGAAACTTCCGTCAGACCGAGCGCCAGAACCAGAAACATACCTGTTAAAAACTTCGCTTTCATTGTAGTTCTCCTTCGATTTGAATAATTTTGCCGTCGTGAACAATGATTTCAACCGATCCGAATCGAATCTTATTTAAGGCCCCTCGGATTTTAGATAAAACGTATTGGTCGTTCATGTCCTATATATTCCATTGACTTAGTAGAGTATTGCTTTAAAAAAATTTAGATCGTGTAGGTGCTTTCTATCGGTTCATTTCTTTTATCCAGCATATGCCTGAGAGTCTGGTTTTCAAAAAACATGAGTTGAGCGTCATGCCACTCTTTCATAAGCCTGCGGATTGCGCAGGATTCCGATTCTTCACATTCATCACACTTGCGAAATCCCATTCGAAAACTCAGGCATGGGAGCGGAGCGAGCGGCCCTTCAAAAACTCTAAGTATCGTGCCCATCTTTATTTCGGATGGATCCTTACCTAGAAGATAACCTCCGCCTTTGCCTCGGCGGCTTTCCAGAATCCCTTTATTCTTCAAATCCAGGAGAATCTGTTCGAGAAACTTCTTCGGAACCTTCGCGCGCTCCGCCAGGCAGGAGATAAGAAGGGGTTCTTTCTTCTCATATTCCTGCCCCAAGACCATCAGAGCATTCAGGGCGTACTTGGTTTTCTTTGAGATCATAGTCTACTAGTTCGATAGAGTATATGGATTTATTATTTCCGTCAAGAGGCCAAGCCGATTTTTGTTAAATTTTTTTAAATCTCTGCGGGCAGGATCCGTGACATCATCCCACGTCTTTCAATTTTTGTTACTTGTTGTTACTTTCTGTTCTCATTAGCATCTGAATATTGAGATCAATCGAGACTCCCGCAAAGCCTGATGTCATCGCAATTATTATGAGTTTTCCAGTCGTAAATTCGACCTCTTTTACGCTGACTTATTCCCCAAATTTTTTGTACCATTTCAGAAAGACTCATGGTACTGTATCGCTCCTTATGATTCTTGTCACGGTAACGACTCCCCAGGGTTTTCGACACTGCAGGTAAGAGCGGCTACATTAAATAGTCCTCAAAAATCCGAAGAGAAAGAGAGAGCCTGTCCGATGAGATCCAAGAATGTAATGCGTCCACAAGGTCTGTATGATCCCCAATTTGAGCACGATGCCTGCGGCGTCGGTTTCGTTGTGGATATTAAAGGGCGCAAATCCCATGAGATCATTGAACAGGCGCTTACCATTCTCGTTAATCTCCGCCATCGCGGCGCCTGCGGCTGCGAGTCGAATACGGGCGACGGCGCCGGCATTCTCATGCAGGTTCCCCACGAATTCCTGAAAGAATCCTGCACCGGCATCGGCATTCATCTTCCAAGTCCCGGCGAATACGGCGTGGGTATGGTGTTCCTCTCCCCCAACCCGCGCGAGAGAAAAGCCGCCGAGCGCATGGTCGAAGAAATCGTCAAACAGGAAGGCCAGATCTTCCTCGGCTGGAGAAAAGTCCCCACCGATAACACGACTCTCGGAGAAGGCGCTAAGACGAGCGAACCCGTCGTCAAGCAGGTCATCATAGGCCGCAGCGAAAGCATCAAGGACGACCTCGCTTTCGAGCGAAAACTTTATGTCATACGCCGCCGCGCGGAAAACGCGATCCGCTACGGAAACGTGAAGGGCGGACAGTTCTTCTATATATCCAGTCTCTCTCACCGCACGATTGTCTATAAGGGGATGCTGAATCCCGAGCAGGTGGAAGACTTTTTTCCCGAGCTCAAAGACCCGGCCATGAAAAGCGCGCTCGCTCTCGTGCATTCGCGCTTCAGCACCAATACGTTCCCGAGCTGGGACCGCGCGCACCCTTACCGCTTTATCGCGCACAACGGCGAAATCAACACCCTGCGAGGTAACGTCAACTGGATGCGCGCCCGCCAGGCGCTTTGCGAATCGCCCCTTTTCGGCGACGACATCAAGAAGCTTCTCCCCGTGATTCCGGGAGACGGCAGCGACTCCGCCATGTTTGATAACGCTCTCGAACTTCTTGTCCTTTCGGGACGTTCGCTTCCTCACGCCATGATGATGATGATTCCCGAGCCCTGGTCCAACCATGAAAGTATGGACGATGAAAAAAAGGCTTTCTACGAATACCACAGCTGCCTTATGGAACCGTGGGACGGCCCCGCCTCGATCACTTTTACGGACGGCACCCAGGTCGGCGCCGTGCTCGACCGGAACGGTCTCCGCCCTTCGCGCTACTACGTAACGAAAGATGATCTCGTGATCATGGCGTCCGAAGTCGGCGTGCTCGATATCGCGCCGGAAAGAATCCTGAGCAAGGGACGCCTGCAGCCCGGCCGCATGTTTCTCGTCGATACCAAGGAAGGCCGGATCATCGCCGATGAAGAAATCAAGAAGCAGATCACGAACGAAAAGCCTTACCGCAATTGGCTGAAAGAAAATCTCGTCAAACTCGCTGATATCAAAGACGCTCCGCATCTTCAGGAACCCGATCACGCGACGGTTCTTGCGCGCCAGAAAGCGTTTGGCTACACCTTCGAGGACCAGAGGAAAATTCTTGGCCCCATGGCGAAAGACGGCGTGGAGCCCATAGGCTCGATGGGTAACGATACTCCCCTTGCCGTATTGTCAAACCAGCCCCAGCTTCTTTACAATTATTTCAAACAGCTTTTCGCGCAGGTTACGAATCCGCCGATCGACTGTATCCGCGAGGAGATCGTGACGTCCACAGAAACGACGCTCGGCTCCGAGGGCAACCTGCTCGATCCGAAGCCCGAAAGCGCGAAGCAGATCCAGCTCGTCAGCCCTATTCTCACGAACGAAGAATTTGAAAAGCTCAATCACATCGACGAACGCGGGTTTAAGTCCGTCACGATATCGATTCTCTATCCCGCGCAGGGGGGCGGGGAGGCGATCGAAGAAGTACTCGAGAATATCTTCACCGAAGCGACGAAGGCCATAAAAGACGGCACGAACCTGCTCATTCTTTCCGACCGCGGTATCTCGCGTGAAAAGGCAGCGATTCCCGCACTTCTGGCGGTATCGGGACTGCATCATCACCTGATCCGGGAAGGAACGCGGACGAAAGTCGGCCTCATCATCGAATCCGGCGAACCGCGCGAAGTGCATCATTTCGCTCTGCTTCTGGGTTTCGGAGCAGGCGCGGTAAATCCCTACCTCGCTTTTGAAAGCATGGACGACCTGATTCGTCAGGGCCTGCTCACGGGGACCGACCACAAGGGAGCCGTCAAGAATTATGCGAAGGCGATTTCAAAAGGCGTCGTGAAGACGATGTCAAAAATGGGCATCTCCACGATTCAGAGTTACCGCGGCGCGCAAATATTTGAAGCGCTCGGACTGGACCAGGCGCTCATCGACCGCTATTTCACCTGGACGCCTACCCGCATCGGCGGTATCGGCCTTAAAGAAATCGCGCAGGAAGTGAAAATGCGCCACGACCAGGCCTATCCCGCACGCCAGACAAACGGCGAAGTGCTGAGTCCTGGCGGCGTTTATCAATGGCGTCACGACGGCGAGCACCACCTTTTCAATCCCGACACGATTCACAGAGTCCAGAAGGCGTGCCGGACGAACGACTACAAAGTCTTCAAAGAATATTCGCATCTCGTGAATGAGCAATCCAAGAATCTCACGACGATCCGCAGTCTGTTCGAATTCAAATTTCCCGCAAAGCCGATCCCCATTGACGAAGTCGAGCCTGCGGAAAACATCATGCGCCGGTTCAAGACGGGCGCGATGTCCTATGGTTCGATCAGCCAAGAAGCGCACGAAGCGCTCGCGATTGCCATGAACCGGATCGGCGGCAAGAGCAATACCGGCGAAGGCGGCGAAGACCCTGTACGTTTCGTCCGTATGGCAAATGGCGATTCCAAGAAAAGCGCGATCAAGCAGGTGGCTTCGGGCCGTTTCGGCGTCACGAGCGAGTATCTCGTCAGCGCGGAAGAAATTCAGATCAAGATGGCGCAAGGCGCGAAACCGGGCGAAGGCGGACAGCTTCCCGGGCATAAGGTGTATCCGTGGATCGCGAAAACTCGTCACTCGACACCGGGCGTCGGTCTTATCTCACCGCCTCCTCATCACGATATTTATTCGATCGAGGACCTTGCCGAGCTCATTCATGATCTCAAGAACGCCAATACTCGCGCGCGTATCAACGTGAAGCTCGTCTCCGAAGTCGGGGTTGGCACGATCGCCGCGGGGGTCGCCAAAGCGCACGCCGACGTCGTTCTCATCAGCGGTTATGACGGCGGAACGGGCGCGTCGCCTATTTCAAGCATTCAGCACGCCGGCATACCCTGGGAACTCGGTCTCGCGGAAACCCATCAGACGCTGCTGCTCAATAATCTTCGCAGCCGCATCGTCGTCGAAACGGACGGGCAGTTAAAGACGGGCCGTGACGTGATCATCGCGTCGCTCCTCGGCGCGGAAGAGTTCGGTTTCGCGACGACTCCTCTTGTCGTTCTCGGCTGCATTATGATGCGCGTCTGCCATCTGAATACGTGTCCGGTCGGCGTTGCCACGCAGGACCCGGAACTCCGCAAGAAGTTCGGCGGCGATCCGCAGTACGTTGTGAATTTCATGCGCTTCATCGCCGAAGAGGTCCGTGAACTCATGGCCGAGCTCGGCTTCCGAACCATCAACGAAATGGTCGGACGCACCGACAAGCTTCAGATGAAAAAAGCCATCGATCACTGGAAGGCGCGTGGCCTCGATTATTCTAAGATCCTCTACCAGCCTAAAATAGGCCCTCATGTGGGGACCTACCACCAGGTCGCGCAGGATCACGGTCTCGATAACGCGATCGACAACCAGGTGCTCCTGGACCTCTGCGAGCCCGCTCTTGCACGCGGTGAGAAAGTAAACGCGAGCCTGCAGGTCAGGAATACGAACCGCGTGGTCGGGACGATTCTCGGCAGCGAAGTCACCCGCCGCTACGGGGCGAACGGACTGCCTGAGGGAACGATCCACCTGCATTTCTACGGTTCGGCAGGACAGAGTTTCGGGGCTTTCATGCCAAAGGGCATGACGTTTGAACTCGAAGGCGACGGCAACGATTATGTCGGCAAAGGCCTTTCCGGCGCCAAGATCATTGTCTATCCCGCGAAGAAAGCGACCTTTAAGGCCGAACAGAATGTCATCATCGGAAACGTGGCGCTTTACGGTGCAACTTCAGGCGAAGCTTATATCCGCGGCATCGCGGGAGAACGCTTCTGCGTCCGGAACAGCGGCGTCACTGCCGTCGTCGAAGGTGTGGGAGACCACGGCTGCGAATACATGACGGGCGGACGCGTCGTCGTCCTGGGCCCGGCTGGAAGAAATTTCGCGGCCGGCATGTCGGGCGGCATCGCTTATGTTCTCGATGCATACGGTGATTTCGCAAAGCGCTGCAACAAGCAGATGGTGGAACTCTCGCCGCTCACTGACGCAACAGAAGAAGAAGCGGAAGAACTCCGCACCCTGATCCGCCGCCATATCGAGTACACGGGCAGCAAGCACGCCGCGAGTATTCTCGAGAGCTGGGAATCCATGTCGGGGAAATTTGTTCGGGTCATCGCGAAAGACTATAAGCGAGTCCTCGCCGCCATTGAACGGGTTAAAAGCGCTGGCCTCAGCGGCGATGAAGCCGTTATGGCCGCTTTCGAAGAAAACGCGCGGGATCTTGCCCGGGTCGGCGGTAACTAAAAATGGGAAAACCCACGGGATTCAAAGAATTCGAACGGAAAGTTCCCGTTGATGACACTCCGGCTGAGAGAATCAGGCACTGGAATGAATTCCATCAGAACATGCCCGAAACAGAAGTCCAGACACAGGGCGCGCGCTGTATGGATTGCGGCGTTCCCTTTTGCCATACGGGAGATCTTCTTTCCGGTATGGCGCGAGGATGCCCTCTTCACAACCTGATCCCGGAGTGGAACGACCTCGTATACCGCGGCCTATGGAAGGAAGCTCTCCAGCGCCTTCACAAGACCAATAACTTTCCGGAATTCACCGGCCGCGTCTGCCCCGCTCCCTGTGAAGGCTCCTGCGTCCTCGGCATCAACGAACCGCCCGTCACGATCAAGACCATCGAAGCCGCCATCATCGACAAGGGTTTCGAGTCCGGCTGGGTCGAAGTCGACATTCCCGAAAAGCGCACCGAAAAGAAAGTCGCTGTCGTTGGCTCCGGGCCTTCCGGCCTGGCCTGCGCGGCACAGCTGAACAAAGCCGGCCACTGGGTCACCGTTTTCGAACGTTCGGACCGGATCGGCGGCCTGCTCATGTACGGTATTCCCAATATGAAACTCGACAAGAAGCTCGTCGAACGCCGCGTCACGCTCATGCGTGAAGCCGGCATCAACTTCATCACGAAGACCGAAGTCGGCAAGGACCTTCCGACTGATAAGCTTCTCGACGAATATGACGCCGTGGTCCTCTGCTGCGGTGCGACACAGGCCCGGGATCTCCCGATCGAAGGCCGCCAGCTTAAAGGCATTCACTTCGCAATGGAGTTTCTTCACGCCAATACAAAAAGTCTTCTCGACGGCAAGGAAGACAAACATTTTATTTCGGCCAAAGGAAAAAACGTCATCGTCATCGGCGGCGGAGACACCGGCACCGACTGCGTCGGCACGTCGATGCGGCACGGCTGTAAAAGTATTATTCAACTCGAGATCATGGCAGAGCCTCCACAGGACCGCGCAGCCTCCAATCCCTGGCCAGAATGGCCGAAGGTGCTTCGCGTCGATTACGGCCAGCAGGAAGCGGCCGCCGTTTTCGGAAAAGATCCCCGCCAGTATCTTATGACTGCTAAAAAGTTCGAGGGCGACTCCAAAGGAAATGTGAAAAACATTCACCTCGTTCGGGTCGAATGGAAAAAGAACGATAAAGGGCAGTTTTATCCTGCAGAAGTTGCGGGCACGGAGCAGGTCCTGCCCGCCGACCTCGTACTCCTTGCCATGGGTTTTCTCGGTCCCGAATATCCGATTATCAAGTCGCTCGGACTGGAGCAGGATGCCCGGTCGAACGTGAAAGCCGAATACGGAAAATACGCCACGAGCAAGGCCGGCGTTTTTTCGGCCGGCGACATGCGCAGAGGCCAGAGTCTGGTCGTCTGGGCGATCCAGGAAGGCCGTCAGGCCGCCCGAGCCATCGATCTTTTTCTCATGAGTGAATCAAGCCTGCCGGTTTAATCACCGGCAAATTCAGCATTAAAAGGAAAAATCATGATTACGTGCGACCTCGAAACGAATCCGTCTGTCCTCCTGTCCCAATGGAGAAATGAAATCAAAAGTTTTTGTGCTCAGGATTTTGCGGCTTCGCCGTCTGACGACTGGCAGTTTGCCTTCCAGGCGCTTCTTTCCCGCTTCCGGGCCTGGGATTTTCTCATGGTCCAGCAGACCTCAGGGCTGCGTGACCTGTTCGCCGAGGCGGACGCCCTCTGCTCCCACACCGCCGTTCCCGCTGAAATCAAAGACAAAATTTCAGAGTTCGTACTCTGGAAAATCATGGTGGTCACCGATCTTCCTGAAAACCGTGAGTTTGCCGAAGGATTCTTCGAAGTTCGGGATTCCCTGCCCACACAGAACCAGTTTCGCCATCTCTTCGTCACTCGTTTCATTGAACGGGAGGCCTATTCAAGTCTTCTCGCTCCGCTTTATGAGGTATCCTCCGACATCGCGCCTCCTGAGCAAAGCATCCCTTACATCTTTGAAGATGCTTTAAGCAGCCGCATAAAAGAACTGGCCGGTTTTTACCGCGAAATCGTTTCCTAGCACCTTTTACACTCTAGCTTTAGCAGCACTCCAAAATTCCTCCATCCTCCCAAAAAATTCTCCTAATATCAAAACATAGTATTTGTTATCTTTAATTGGACCTCTCTTCACATATTTGTTTTTACAAATATGTCGACTCTCTACAATCCTGCTGTTTGAACTAACTCTTCCACTCATTTAATGCTTTGTAAAAGCATTGATTCGGTGGCACGCCTTTTGCTCTACCTCTCGTAAGCAAGTCGACCCCCGCGACTGTTCTCAAGCGCAAAGGGGTCGATGGTCATGCCTTAAAGGGAGGTAGGTCATGAACTCATCAGGTTCTTATATCAAGAGAGCTCTCGCTCTTTTCATAGCCTTCACTTTGTCAGTTGAAGAAGCACCGCTCGTTCACGCGTCGATCGCTGCTCCGATTTACGATCAAGCGGCCTTGCCTGCACAGCAGCTTTCGGATATCGCTGGAAACGAAATCGAAAAAGACTTCGTTACATTTGCCCTTCCTTCTCACCTCGGTACGGTCGAAGCTTTGAAGGCGCAAGGGTCGGAGAACTACGTTTTTCATATACGCGATTTGCACATCAACGAAAACGCCCAGTTGCGCATCGCTGAAATCGTTGATCATCTTTCTGCGACCTTCGGAATCACTCTCATCGAAACAGAAGGAAGCGCGGGTCTTCTTACCCACAAGCCGCTTTCCCGGCATCCTTCCGACAAAGCCAGGGCGTTGTCCGCACGGGCTTTTTTACGAAGCGGCATGATGAATGGCGCAGAATATCTTGCGGTCACGAAGCGTCCCGATCTTCTTCTGTTTGGCGTCGAAGGACAGGGAGCTTTATGAAAGTAACTGGGCGGCTCTCCTGAAGGTCACGGCCGGCGGCGGGCAGTACCGAGAGAAACTGGCCGGTTTTAGAAAAATTCTGGGTTCCGCGTCTCAGGTTATTTTTTCAGAAGAAATGAAATCGTGGTTTGAAAAAAGAGCGCGCTTTCAAGGCGTCCGGAACTCCCTTACAGATTACCTGCTCGCGGTAGAGACTCTCTGCCGGGAAAACCTTGCGTCGGCGTGCGAATACCCTCAGATCCGGGCTTATCTGAAGATGGAGAAGTTGTCGCAAGGGCTCGATCCGGGACAAATTACGTTGGAAATGAATCAGGCCGCTCGCCGCCTGATAGAAAAAGGGGCTCTGAGCAGGCAGGCCGCGCCCGAGAACAAGGAGGTCTCGACTTATGCTGAAATAAACTCCGTCATGAAAGCGCTCACTGCCGCCGGACTTGATAAAGAATATGCCAACCTCTCCCTGTCTGTTCAAATCCGGAAGCTGGAACAGTCGATCGACAGCCGGATCTTCGAAGAATTAACGGCGGCTGAACACAGGATTGCCGCGCGTCTTGCGGTATCGCCCGACGCGAAACGCCTGTACCGGCTCTATCGAATTCTGGAAGTTTATGAAAAGACCTTCGCCCTGGAATTGACGCGCAAAGACGTCGAGTATCTCTACAACAACCGGCACGCTTTTAACTCCGCGCGCCTCGAAAAAGAAGTGGCGGACCTTCTTGCGGCTTACGGCTTTCAAAGCAATCTGCCTTCCGTTCCCTTCAGGGAACTCGAAGAAATGCTGAGTCTGCACGAGAATTATTACAATCTCGCGCTGCTCCGGGACAAGAAAATCGCAGATAACGCTCTCGGCGGAATGAAAGCATTTAACCAGAAAGCCGTCATCCTCATCACGGGCGGTTTTCATACGCCCGCAATCGAAAGGCGCCTCAGCAAAGAAGGAATCAGCTTTTGCACGATTACGCCCGCCATCGCGGGTGCGATCGACTCGGAAAATGACAGAAAAACGTATCTGGGCGCCATGAACCCGGGGAACTCTCCGCTCAAGAAACTTATCGAAAGATTTGACGGCGGTCCGAATTTACCCGATTCAACCTTTCAGCTGCAGGTCCCCAGCCGGCTTCCCACGGCCGCGCAGGTGGACAGTCTTCCGGCATACATCCTGCCGCTTTCGCGCGCTTCGAGTGACGCCGCTTCGGTCGACTTTCTCTCCTACATGATGACGGTGACGGGCCTCATTGCAGGCCTGCTCGGCGGACAGATTCAGGCGGGAGAAGCGCCCGCTGATTTGACGGAAGGTGAGAAAAAAATATGGAATGCCATTTACCCCGCGGTCAACAGCGGGGAAATCCGGCCGAAGCTTGAAAGCAGGGGACGTGTGGCGGTTCTTTTTCCCTACTCGGACGAAAATCAAATGGGGTTTGAAACCGAACTTCAGCTGGAAGGATTCCCGCGCATGAACGGGGCTGTGCGGTCCGGGGCCCAGATCGAAGTACCGGACCTCGGCACTCTGCGGCTTTCCGCGATTCGGGACAGGACGGCCTACGACCTGCGTCTCCGCAAGTATGAGAAGAACGCGGATCCCCGAGTCAGGATCGCTCCCGGCCCGACTGAAGCCCGGCCGGGTCGGAATGAACGCTCCGAACTCCGTGTTCCGGCCGCAGAGGAACCGGAAAAAATTCAAGCGCCCGCTCCTTCGCCCTCAGGCACGGCGCCCGCAGAAGAAACTTCTGTCCCCGGGCCCGGAGTCTCCTTTCCCGCACCTGTTTCCACGGCGGAAGACGAGGAAAAACCTGTTCCTTTTTCAGCTCGTCTGATCCCGTCGTCCCTGCTCATCGATTTTCCGGTCCTGCTGGCCGCCGTGCTTACGGGTTTGCCCGCGGCGTTGACGCCTTATGTTTTTCTTCTGCCTGTCGGCTTGCGGCTCGGTTACGCTCTTTCGCTTCTGTTTCATGAATGGTTTCACGTGACTGCGGCTCAGGCGGCCGGACAGAATCCGCTCAGCATCGAAAACATTCTTGGCGGCAATACGCTCACTGCGTGGTTCCGCAGCCTGTTTCCGCTTCAGCCGCTGGTAGCCGCGGCCCGCGTCAGAACAGCCGATGCGCCATTCGACGGCTTCGTAAGGCACGCAGGCTGGGCCGGGAGCGCCGGTTACGCCGCCATTCTGGTTGGGAGCCTTGCCCTGACCACGGGGGTTTTTCACTGGATCGTTCTTGCCATGCTTCCCGGGGCCGTCATCACGGCTGCAAGGGCCCTGGTTTCGGACCTGCTTTTTCCGCCGGATGAAGAAGGGCTCTATTGCTGCGGCAACCAGGGCGTGATCGCGCGCAAGAAACGCGGAGACCGGGGCCTGCTGCCCGCCCGCCTTGAGAAAATGCTCCTGAACATGGGTAAGGTGACCAAAGTACGCGGCGAGCAGGCTGCCGGCCGCGTACTCTTCGGGCAGCGGGGAATCCTTCGAAAAAGGGTCGTGAATCCCAAACGCAGAGACCTGAGCGAAGAGCTTCTCAAACATTCAAGGCGCGCCGTCTTTTTTCAGCGTCTCCTTGGTAACCGGCCGGCCTCAAACGTTTATCTTGCGATGGAACACTACCGCTACGGCACCTCGAGCGCGCCTGCGGTAAAGGAAACGCACCCTCATCAATGGATCCCGGAGAAAAAAGTGCCGACCTGGATCCTTGCCGGCGGCAAACCCGTACGCAAAAAAATCAGGTGGGCGCACGTCATCACGCACAACGGCGACTTCGACGATTTCTTTATTTTTGGACGTGACCAGTCGAATTTCCACATCGGCAAATGGCTAGAGCATGTGCTTCATACGCCTCACGCAGCCACCGGAGATTCGCCAAAAATCGCGGGCATGATCGACCTGTTGAAGACTCAGGGCTCCTGGTACGCTTCGGTGCGCCTGGCTTATCAGCTCGGGGTCGCAAACGTCCTCGAAGATGCTTTTGATGGAAAGCGTCCCGAGCCGCCGCAGCGGCACTCCGCTAAAAAACCGACGGTCTACAAAAACACGGCTCCGTCCGCGCGGGAGCTGACTCAGTGGGCGGACATCTTCGAGACGGTTTTTCGCCAGCAGTTCTCTTCTATTGAAGGACTTGGCCTCACGGATCTCAACCAGGTGCCTCAGGTTGTACGAACAACTATCGAAGTGAAAGTTTTCGAAGTCTTGAAGACTCGAGGTCCCTCGGGAGCCGGGGAAGAACATTTAAAAAAATTCTCCCGTGAAACCGTTAAAGCGTTCTTTGACAACAATCTCAACCAGACGACCAAGGTTTTCATGGCCGGAGCCAAAGGTTCCTTCGGCCTGGTGACCGCGGCCGCGAACGAGCCGGGCCACGTGGTCATCAGCGCGCGCGCTCAGCCGATGTCGATTGGTTTTCATCCCGGGCAGGAGATGGTCGCCTACGCTTCAGAATCGGCTGCCCTCAAGGTTCCGCTCGATGACGAAGGAACCGTCATCCCTTTCCGTTTCGATCTTGATCAGGTGGGCGGAGAAATCGCCGACCTGTCGCTCGACGGCTTCAAGATCTATTCCGAAAGCCTGAAGCGCGAGCTGACCAAAGACGAACTCGCCCATTCGGGCCGCATCATCGAGATGACGGACAACCCGCTCACCGAGCCTCTGGCGACGGCCGAACCGAGTCCGGGTTCTCTCGTTGATAAAGACATCCGCGAAATACCTGCGGTACTCAAAAAAATCCGGAAAGACTGGCAGAACTAAAAAGGCTTCAACCGGCAGACCGGAGAAGATCTCCTGAAAATGATCGCCGAGAAAACAAGCAACGGTGAAACGAGGGGCTCCCACACGGAGGCCGACATCCTGATTACGGGCATCGAAAACAGCCAGTGGATCAGTGAACAATTCGCAGTCGATCTGCGCCGTCTGTTTCCAAAACTTAAGATCCAGGCGGTGTCCACGAACGAACTTCTGACGGCGGCCCGGGACGGGATCATCCCTGAGGTCGGCAAGGAAACGATCGTCCTTTCCGTGAGCCAGTCGGGCCAAACTTTCCCTTCCCTCAATGCCACGATCGCGCTCCAGCATTTGATTCCGGGCCGCGTTTTCGCACTGACGGGTGAAATTGACACCTTGATGGGAGCAGCCGTGGGACAGATGTATTACAAGGGCGCCTCTTTCAACCGCCGTATCTTCACCAACGGAAGCGGCCGCAGACGGCAGAGCCCTCGACCGTGGCAAGTGCCGCCCTGCATCAGACCTTCACGGAAATCCTCCTGTACCTGGCGAAAGAAATGCCCGCGGCGGCAGGCGTTCCCGAACCTTTTGGAATGCCGTACACGCCCGAAGAGATCCGCAATTTTTCAAACATCAGCAAGGACATGATCGACAAAAATATTCCTTCGATCGTGGGCGCTACCACAAGAGGTGAAAAAATCGATTCGGCCGAACACCGTGAACTCGTACGGAACGGGCGGTATTGGGCGTTGCATGTTCTGGAACCCGCTTACGCGTGGGCCCTGTCGGCTGCCTATGTCGCGCTGACGGTTTCTTTTAAAGTCATGCCCTTCTCTTCGCTTCTCGCGGCGGCTGGAAGCCTGATGCCCGGAGCGCCGCAGGCCCTCGCTCAGCTGGCTCTCGGAGCTGACATCCTGCTCTACATCTTCATGCCGTTTATTTCCGCGCTTATTCTGCGTATTTTTCAGCACCGGACGTTCTTCGCGAGAACGGGCAAGAGGACGCTCGTGATCGGTGACATCACCTACGTCCACCAGCTGCTCGAAGCTTACGTGAGCAAACTTTTTTCGATGAGCTACGGGATCGCCTCGATCGATGTCCACGGGGCCAATCCCCAGGATCACATGCTTCACCGTTTCGGCCACCGTGTGACGCGAGGCACGCTGATGCTCATGGGCCGGCCTCACGGCCTTCTCTCCGAATTTGAAATGACCGCCAAGCAGGCCAAGGGCGTTCAGAATATGAGCACGGGCGCGGAAGTGATCGCCATCGGCCACACGCCTTCTAACAATCCGAACGCGAGCGACCGGTCCGTCACGCTGTATTCGCCTGACGAATTCAAGGACTCGTTGAACGCGCCCTTTTACGAATCCCGCTTCGCTTCGTTCGAACGGCTGATCGCCTCCTACGTGCTTTTTCACGCGATGGCGCAGCGCGTTTCGCGCCAGTATCCGATACGCTACGACATATCGCGGACGCAGAGCGGCACGCGCATCGCCACAACGGCGGCACCGGTTTCAGGCAGCGCGGTGTCCACGCTGATCCAGGCAGGCGTCAAACCCGGCCAGGCCCCGAAGAAAGTGCTCGATAAACCTCAGGCGCTTCCGTTCAGGATCAAGAACACCGCGGTGGCCGTTCCATCGGCAGCGCTCCCGGATGATGCGGGCCGCAAGATTCCGGTAAAACCCGTGCCGCCAGCAGCGGAAGCCTCAGAAAAACAGCATAAACCGCCGGCTGCGGGCAATTCAGGGTTCAGCGTTCCCAGTATCGATGACATGGACATGGAAGGAGGCAGCGCTCCCCAGAGATCGGAACTCAGGATCGCGTCCCCCGAACTTCTGGAAGCTCTGGAATCCAAGCAGAAAATGGCGGACGATATCCGGCTGGCGCAGGAGATTAATTTTACGCGTTAAGTCCGGGAAGCGAGGAAAAACGGCTTCAGCCCCGAGAAGTTCTTCGGCGGACTTCACGATATCATCCGCGCCCTCGGCATGGTTCGCGGGACGGCCCCGTCGGCCGAGCCTTTGAGTGAGGGCGAGATCATCCTGAACTTTAATTCATCCAATCACACGCCCGAACTTGGAAACGAACTACTGCATCTCATGCACAGCCGCCCGAAGATTCTGCGGCTTACGGTGCTGCGTGATGCCGCAACGCCGGAAGCAGAGTGGGCTATTTTCAAAGGCCGCCTGAACGCGGCGCAGGGATTTGAAACCTCTCGAATCGCTTTTGCCGACGAAGAAGGATACGGTTCGCTGAGAGAAGTCTTTGAATGGAGGCTGGCCGAGCGTCAGATCGAGCCGGACGACACGGTGCAGCTGGTCAGTCCATTGCGGACCCGGAAGCAGGACGCCCTTTACTATGAAGAGTCTCTTCTTGGCGCGGCGCCGCTCGGCCAGGAAACCATCGTCATTATGGGCTCGAGCGAGGCCCTGGCGAAAGCCCGTCATTTTGGTCTGGAAGAAGTACTCGAAGCAGCCCTTGTCAGCACGCGCCTCATCGATCGCTCGGCCTAAGCTTGGGCGAAATTATTTTCCGGGATGGGACGGGAAGTGCAGGCGGGGGAATTTTTTATCGTCTCTGATTTTCTTGAGCCAATCCGAGGCGTCGTCGGAAATGGCGTAGAGGCACGGAACGAGAAGCAAAGTAAGGACCGTCGCAAACATAAGACCCCAGGCGATGGCAAGCGCCATAGGCATGAGGAACGGGTCTCTGCCGCCGATGCCGTAAGCAAGAGGCAGAAGATCGACGCAGGTCGTGATGGTGGTCAGAATGACGGGCCGGATGCGGGTGTGGGCCGCCTCGATGATCGATTCGATGTTCCCTTTCCCTTCTCTGCGGAGATTGCCGATGAAATTCACCAGCACGATCGAATCGTTGACGACGATTCCGGTGAGTCCGATCGTCCCGAGCATGGCCATGAAGCTGAGCGGCTGGCCGTGAATGAAAAAAGCGACGACGACGCCTGCGATGCCGAACGGGATCGCGCTCATTACAATTACCGGACGGATCAGCGAATTAAAGTTGGCTGCGAGAATCGTGAAAATCATCAAAAGCGCGAAAATAATCGATTTTTGGAAATCTTTCATCGATTTTTCCGTCTCCTCCTGCTCTCCCCCAAAACTCATGCTGATCGAGGGATAATTCGGGAGCACTTCTTTTTCGGCGTAAGCAGTGATGATGTTTCGGACTTCGACCGGAGTGACTTTTTTCTCATCGAGGGTCGCTGAAATATGAATGGTTCGCTTGCGGTCGAAGTGCTTGATCGAATCGACGCCCGTCGTCTCTTCGAGTTTCGCGACTTTGGGAAGCGGGACGAGGTTGCCGAAGCGGTTCAGCACCTGGATCGACTCGAAAACGTCTTTGGATCCCGTATCTTCTTTCGTGTAGCGTACGATGACGTCGATCTGTTCGTCTGTTTTGCGGATCGTCGTCGCCTCTCCCCCGTCAAAAACGTACCTGACGGTGTTGGCGATGTCTTTTTGCGTGAGCCCCACCTGCGTCGCTTTCTCGTCGTCCACGACCACTTTGATCTGGGAGCGGCCTTCGCTGAAATCGGTCCGGGCATCTTCCAGCCCTTTAATCTGTTCGAGCCGCGTTTTTACTTTTCCCGCCGCTTCGGTCAGAGTCTTGAAATCATCGCCGCTCAGCCGGATCGAAACGGGATCTCCTACCGGAGGACCGGCCCTGACTTTATCGAAAGCGATATGGTTGAAATCGCTCTTGAAGGAAACGCTGTCTTTCCTGAGCTGTTCGATGATTTTGTCGACATCCCGACGCCCTCTTCTTCTTTCGGGCTGCAGAAACACGTGGATCTGTGCCCGGTGAGTCCCCCGCTCCGCGTAGGGGTCGTCGACACCGTCGCGGACTGCGCCCACGCGTGTAATAAAGTTATCCAGTTCCGATTTCGGCAGCTGGGCGAGAAGCTTTTCCATACTCTCGACCCGCCGTGAGGTATCGTGAAGCGACGTTCCCACCGGCGCTTCCATTTGAATCAAAAATTCCTCGATCAGCCCCTGAGGAAAGAGTACGAAACGCATTCCAAAAACATAGAGGATCACGACCAAGGCTATCGCGCCGGTGAAAATGCCGAGGGCCTTGTAGCGGTAACCCAGCACCCAGGTCAGCACTTTCAGGTATTTTTCGCGGAAGGAGGCGTACCATCGGTATTTATTAATTTTGTCGATTTCTCCCGACTTGCGGACGAAATCGGCAAGATGGCTCGGGAGGATCAAAAAGGATTCGATCAGCGAAGCGAACAGCGTGATCATCACGATAATCGGCATCGAGGCAATGAACTTCCCGACGACGCCTCCCATGAAAAAGAGAGGCGCGAATGCGACACACGTGGAGAGCATGACCGAGATGACGGGCTTTGCGACTTCGCTGACGCCGTCGATCGTGGCCTCGTGGGGAGTCTTCCCCATTTCCATATGCCGGTAGACGTTCTCACAGATGATGATCGCGTCGTCAACCGTCATACCAAGGATCATGATGAGCGCGAACATCGTCACGAGATTCAGCGTCATGCCGGTAAAATACATGAAAATGAAAGTGAGAAAGATGGCGGTCGGAATACCGAGCGCGGTCACGATCGCGACGGTGCGGGTCAGAGTAAGAAGCAGGGCGGTCACGAGAAAAATCATACCGATGATCCCGTTATTCTTTAAAACATTAAGGCGGCGGTTCACGTAAAACGAGAAATCGTCGAAGTAGGTGATGTTGAGAGTTTGGGGTGCCCCCTTCTCGAACTGCGCGACCTTCTGTTTGATCTCCCGGACCAGCCGGAGAATGTCTCCCTTTTCTTTTTTGTTTACGGTGAGCGTGATCGCCCGCTCTCCCGCCGTTTTTTCTATAAGCTCGTTATCCTCGAACGTGTCCTTAACTTTGGCCACGTCCTTAACCTTGATCCAGTTGCCAAGGTCGTTTGCGCGAACGATGACGTTTTCGACCTGTGCGGGCGTTTCAAATTCGCCGCGCGTCACGACCTGGTAATCCTTCTCCCCGGCCGTCATGGTGCCTCCCGGCACGTCCATATTCTTGTTTTTGAGCGCCAGGATTACGTCGTCCAGAGAGAGCCGGTATTCGAGGACTTTTTTAGGGTCTACTTCGACCCATATTTCGCGGTCGCGCCACCCCGTGCGGTCGACGCGGGCGACATCCGTAAGCGAGAGCATCTCGAGCTCGAGCTTTCTCGCCCAGTTCTGAAGTTCGTTTTCGCTGAGATCGCCTGAAAGAGAAATGTTGATAACGGGGAAATTCTTGGACTCAACTTCGTTGACGATGGGGTCTTCCGCTTCCTCGGGAAGCTCCACGCGATCGACGGCGCGCTGGATCTCGTTGACGATCTTGGATTTATTCTGCTCGTCGGGGTCGAGTTCGAGAATGATGACGGAGGTATTGTCGGCGGATACGGACGACATTTCGTCGATGCCGTTGATTTCCTTGAGTTCGTCTTCGAGGTCGATCGTGATCAGCTTTTCTATTTCGCTCGGGGAAGAGCCGAAATAACTCGTCTGGACGAGCACCATGTCGTAATTGACGTTGGGGAACGCCTCTCTCCGGAGAGAAAACATGCAGATGACGCCCGCGATCATGATGACGACGGAGATGAGATTGACGAACAGGGAATTATTGACCGAAAAACGGACGATCGACTTCACGCTTTCTCCTTCGATGCTTGAACCCGTTTGCAAGTCCGGCTTCTATATATCGGCAGACAAGGCAAAAAAAAGAGGGGCTCAATAGAAGCCCAAAGCCTCGGGCGCCGGCGTAGGGTCTGTAGAATAGGAGCCTCGCCTATTGCCTGCGAGACCCCGAGATCGCCGCCCCGCCCTGATTCTGTCCTGAAAGACCCCGCCCGTCCTGAGACAGCGTCAGGGTATCCGTAAAGCCGGTAGGCCAGTAAACAGTAAAAAGACGGCGGGCCGGATCCGCACATTTCCAGGTTCCCCGCATAGAGGGATCGAGATCGGCGGCATTCTGTTTCAGTTCCACCTGCCCGCCTGGGGAAAAATTCGCAAAACCCCAGGACCAGTTCCATTCGCCGAGGATCTGGCGGCAGACAGGATCGTTCGATGTATCCGATGCATTGACGGGCTGAACAAAAGAGGTCCGGTTTCCTTCAGGGCGGACTTTAGACATGACCCCGGCAACGATCACGATCGCGAAGATGAGAATCCCGGCCGCGGTCACGAAGCCGGGAAAGGTCATCCAGAAAGATCGGTGTCCGTTATAAGCCATGGCAAACGAATCATCATGTAAGGCCCGGAAGAAGCGGGCAGGGGTTAACCGGGCAAGCTTTGGAATTATAACGTTTTCTTCCGGGAATAAAATAGGATAATATTGTGCCGCTCAAAGCTCGCGTGCGGCGGCGGCGGACACTGCGTCGGGCAGAACTGTTGAATATCAAATAGCTTTTCAGGAGTCATACTTCCCCATCATGAGTCTCAGTTTTATCGCGGTCATCGTTATCGGCCTGCTCGCGGCGGCTTATTTTACCTACGGCCGGTTTCTGGCCCGGCATTTCGACCTGCACGAGGAGCGCGTGACTCCCGCCCATGACCTCGCAGACGGCATCGATTATGTCCCCACCCCGAAGGGCTTTCTTTTGGCGCAGCATTTTTCTGCGATCGCGGCAGCGGGCCCCATCGTCGGCCCTATCCTCGCCGGCCTCTGGTTCGGGTGGCTCCCCGTTCTCCTGTGGATCGTTATCGGCGGCGTTTTCTTTGGGGCGGTGCATGATTTTTCGAGCCTGGTCGGATCGATCCGCCACCGGGGTCATTCCATCGTCGAACTCGTCAACGAGTATTTCGGCCGGCGCGGTTATCTCATTTTCCTGGTTTTCGTGTGGCTTTCCCTGCTCTACGTCATCACGGCCTTTACCGACCTGACCAGTCATTCTTTCGTCGAACCCGATCTCGGAGGCGGTGTCGCGACGTCTTCTCTGCTTTACCTCGCACTCGGTGCCGCGATGGGTGTCTGCCTTTCCCGGTTCCGGATGCCGCTCGGCCGGGCCACCCTCCTTTTTATGCCGCTCGTCCTTTTCTCGATCTGGCTCGGCCAGAAGATACCGCTCGTAATGCCGTCCGCTTTCGGGATGAGTCCGCAGCAGATCTGGAATATCGTCCTCATTCTTTATTGTTTCGCGGCCTCCATCATTCCCGTTTGGGTGCTTCTGCAGCCGCGCGGTTATCTCGGAGGGATTTTTCTCTACGGCACACTCGCTGCTGGCGTGATCGGACTTTTCATGGGCGGCGAACAGATCCATTATCCCGCCTTCACCGGTTTTCACGCAGCGAACGGACTGCCTATGTTTCCCCTGCTTTTCGTGACTGTCGCGTGCGGCGCCTGCTCGGGCTTTCACGGGATCGTCTGCTCGGGGACGACCTCGAAGCAGGTCGACAAGGAAACGGACTCTAAGCTTCTCGGCTACGGAGGGATGCTTCTCGAAAGTCTTGTCGCCGTCATCGCCCTCTCAACCGTCATGATTCTCGCGAAAGGCGACGCGCTGACCGGCTCTTCTCCCGACCGGATTTACGCCGAGGGTCTCAGCCGCTTCGTTTCAAACCTCGGCGTCCCGAGGGATTTCGCGAGGGCCTTCGTACTGCTGGCTTTCACGACTTTTATTTACGACACGCTTGACGTGGCGACGCGCCTGACCCGTCATCTGCTGCAGGAACTGACGGGCTGGAAGGGGCGGGGGGGACGGATCGCGGCGACGCTTCTCAGCCTCGCGATTCCGCTTTTCTGCGTCAGCGTGACCATGACTGATCCGCAGGGCAATCTGATTCCCGCGTGGCGGGTCTTCTGGACCATTTTCGGGACCTCGAACCAGCTCCTGGCTGCGCTGACTCTGCTGATCCTGTCCACATGGCTCATGAAAAACGGGAAATCCGCATGGATCAGCATTGTTCCCATGATTTTCATGTTTGCGATGACCTTGTGGTCGCTCGGAATCGTCATTCGTTCGTCGGTCATGCTGTTTATCGCAAAGGGACGTTTCGACGCAGTGGGTCCGATCGCGGTCCTACTCTTCCTGCTTGCCGCGGCGCTGGCCGCCGAGGCATTTAAGGCATGGCGTAATGCCCGCAGCGCTTCAGCCGCGGCGCTGCGTTAAATCCGTATCACCGCTGACTCTTCTCCGTGCGCCAAATGCCATCGCAAGCGCCACAAACCATCCGATCACCGTCCAGCCGAGAAGCAGGTTCACAAAAAAAATCAGGCAGCCGCCTTTGACTTTTCTCATGCCTGCGATGCCGCAGGGAAGGAAATAAGCCGTAAAAAGAAAAAGAACCAGGAGAAGTTCGGCCGTTTCAAGAGGCCCTTTGAAATCGATCACCCGAAATGCTGGAAGATAAAAGAGGCTCAAGCTGTCTTCCGTTCGATGGAAAGCTTGCGGGCCGAACGGTCTTTCGAAGGTTTATTCTCGTACATTTTTTTGTCGGCCGCTTCGAAAAGTTCTTCAGGTGTACGATAATTTCCGCTGAAACCCGCGGCCCCGGAACTGACGGAGTAACGGATCGGTTCATGCCCTGTTCCAAAATTTACCGCTTCAGCGGCCACTTTTTCTTCCAGACGTTTCAACGACAAGTCCGCTTCTTCGATGCGCGTCTCCGGGAAGAGGACGACAAACTCGTCTCCGCCATAGCGCATGGGCAGATCGGATTTGCGGAAGATCTGCCGCATCAGGTTGGCAAGAGACTGAATGACGGCGTCCCCTGCCGCGTGCCCATGCGTATCGTTGATGGTCTTGAAATCGTTGATGTCGATGACGGCGACCGAAAACGGCCGGTTGTAGCGCGCCGCCGTTTCGAAGTGGAGCTGCATCTGGCGCTTGAAAAAAAGCAGATTGTTGAGGCCCGTAAGCGGGTCCGTGCTCGCGATGTGTTCGTAATGGCGGCGGCGGCGGACCGCTGTTTCGATTCTCGCGAATAATTCGCGGAATTCAAAAGGCTTGCACATGTAATCCGCTGCGTCCAGGCTCAAACCCTGGACTTTATCTTCGACGTCGTCCCGGGCGGTCAAAAAAATGACGGGGATCGTGGCCGTGGCCTCGAACTCGTTCAGCCTGCGTTTAACTTCAAAACCGTTCAGTTTGGGAAGCATAAGGTCAAGGAGAATGAGATCCGGAAGCAGGCTACGCGCTTTCACGACGGCATCTTCGCCGTTTCGCGCGATGTGGCATTCGTATTTTTTTACGTTCAAACGCTGGCTGAGAAGCTTGGCGATATCCGCGTCGTCTTCAACAATCAGTATCAGTCCTTTTTTATTTCCACCGGACTCCGTCTCTGCGGCCTGGCGAGCTGTCGTGGAAAGACTCATAGGTTCTCCGTCCCCTTAAAAGCTAAAAAAAAACTTTTTAGAGTATCGGAGGATTCTAGATGTTTCAGTATCGGGGAGACAGGGAGATAAGGCGCGACATTACGTAGGGTTTTACCTGAATTAAGTACCCTTGGAATTTATTATCCCAATAATGCGCCTAAGGTAGAGAGGTCCTGTAATCCGGAAGGTCGGCGATCAGGATTTTTTGGGCCGGGAGCGGAAGAGTTTCAACGTGACCGTTTCGCCGTCACTCCAGGGCCAAAGCATGGCGGCGCAGGCGATATTGTCTTGCGCGGTCAAATACATCGTTTGATTTTTCCAGATGCCGCCGTAGGATTCAGCGCTGTCCCGGATTTCGCGGGTGGGTTCTTTCCCTGCGGGCTTGACTGCGGCGCCGAAGAAATCGGTGAGGACCGGCTCGAGAGAACCGGCGTTCTGCACGGTCATGACCACCTCGACAAAGGTCTCGGTCTGGGTTCTCATTTCCTGCAGCGGCGCTGTGAGCACGCTTTGAATCAAATCTTCATATTTCATAAGTGCATTGTCCCCGGGTTAAGGCTTCCCGCTGATGTGGAAAGAGGTTAGCTGCCGAAACAACGGCCCATACAATAACATCTTCTTCGCGGTGCGTAAAGACCCATGGCGGCGGATCCTTTTAATTATTTACCGCACAAGCCGGAATCATCGTCTTCTGTTATCATAAGCCATGATTAAATATTTTCTGCAATATGCCCTGCTCGGACCCTTACTGGCGCTCATCCGTATATTGCCGGTCTCGTGGGCCCATTTTATGGCGCGCAGGCTGGCGGGCCTTACTTACTTTATATCTTCGAGCCGCCGCCATACTGGCATGGAGAACCTGGAACGCTCTTATGGCAGCCGTCTCACGCGCACAGAAAAAAAACGAATTCTCCGCCTTTCCTTCCGCCACATGGCAATGTCGATAGCCGACCTTTTTATCGTGAAAAAAATCAGGCCCCGCGCCAAGGAGCTTTTTCGGATACACGATCTCGAAAATTACGAAAAAGCTCTGGCGAAGAAAAAGGGCGTCGTCCTCGTGACCTCCCACGTCGGCTCGTGGGAATTCCTCGCCTTCCTTTTTTATCTCACAAACACCCGATGTACCGTCATCGTGAAAGATATCAGGAACCCCTTCTTCAACAGGCAGGTCGCCGAAGCCCGGCGGGAAACAGGCCTTAACCCCATTAGTAAAATCAATCCCTTGAAAACCGTTCTAAAGGAACTCAAGGCGAACAACACGGTCGCAATTCTGATCGACCAGTGGGCGGGGAACGAAGGAATATGGCAGGAATTTTTCGGCAAGGAGACATCCACGACGACGCTGCCGGCGCGTCTGGCGCGCAAAACCGGCTGTGTCCTCCTGCAGGCATTCTGCATTCGCACGCCCGAAGGAAGTTACGATATTCTGCTGAAACCGCCCGTCGATATCGACGAAATAGAGGATAAGTCCGAAGCCTCCATCACCCGCAAGCTGAATCAGGTTCTGGAAGAAACCATCCGCGCCTATCCGAGTCAGTGGTCATGGGCCCATCGAAGATGGAAAGCGAAACCGGAAGTTTTAAAGAAGAAAAATTGAAGCAAATCAATCCACTTCGTTTTTCATGGTCGCAAGCAGTTCTTTGTTGGTGGGAAACTTCTGCAGCAGTTCGACCAAGGTGCTGGTCGCCTCGACCGTCCCCTCATCTACCAGGATACGGCGCAGGCGTGAAGATCGTTCCAGTTCTTCTGGCTCCATCAGCAGCTCCACTTTCCGCGTATTGCTTTTCGGAATATCAATAGCAGGATAAATACGCCGGTTCGAAATCTCTCTCGAAAGTACGATCTCCATATTTCCGGTTCCCTTGAACTCCTCGAAGATGACCTGGTCCATGCGGCTGCCCGTGTCGACGAGGATAGTGGCGAGAATTGTAAGCGAGCCGCCGTTTTCGATCTTTCTCGCCGAGCCGAAAATACGGCGCGGCACTTCCAGAGCGCGCGCATCGACGCCGCCCGACATTGTCCTTCCGCCCGAGCGCATTTCTGCGTTGTGGACCCGGGAAAGACGTGTCAGTGAATCGATCACGACCATGACGTTGGCCCCGTTCCCGACTTCGCGGTAAACCTGGTGCATGAGTTCGTCTGCCGTACGAATGTGGTGTTCATAATCTTCGTCAGAGGAAGACCAGCGGACTTCAGCCTGTACACCGCGCCGGAAATCAGTGACTTCTTCAGGGCGCTCGTCGATGAGCAGGCAATAAAGTTTCACTTCAGGATAAGCCGCTGCAACGGAAGAGCATATATGTTTCAGAAAAGTAGTCTTCCCGGAGCCGGGAGGCGCAACAATGAGGCCGCGCTGCCCCATGCCGATCGGACACATGAGATCCATCGCCCGCATGGTGAGTTCCTTCGATCCGTTTTCGAGACGGATCCGTGGAGTCGGGTCCACGGCGACACCCTGGAGAAAACGGCGTTCGCCGTCGTCCTGAGGACGGTTTTGAGGCGGCCCCGAGCGCGCGGACTGATGACGGTTAGGGTGAGGCTGGTTATGCCTCTGCCCACGGTCGTGACGCGGATTATTGCCTGGATTCTGGTTGAATCTTCTCATAAATGGTTTGTGGCATCAGACGGCACGATATGAATTACCTGCCTCACTTACCCGGGCCGGCGGTTCCCTTTTATCTACCTTCGGCGAAGATTATCGATTCTCGGCCGCGGTTGAATATTCGCGCTCTGTCTTTACTTGCCTGGTGCTTACTTCATCAGTGGTGGTGTTCCCCGTGGGGTCCGCACCGCGCCTTTGCGCCGGCACGGCCGCGGCGAAGATCAATGAGTCTTCGTCCGCGGTTCGCATCTTCACGCTATTTTTATTATTACCGCTTCCAGCTTATTCATTAGTGGTGGTGTTCCCCGTGGGGTCCGTGGACGTGGCCATGCTGCTTTTCTTCTTCCGTAGCAGGACGGAGTTCGGCGATCTCCACATCAAACTCAAGGTCCTGGCCGGCGAGAGGATGATTGCCGTCCAGATGAACGTCGTCGCCTTCAATCTGCGTTACCATAAATACTGGATCCTGAGGCTGGGGCCCCGCCTTGAACTGGGTGCCTACTTCGAGTTCTCCTTCAGGGAGCTTATCACGCGTGACGGTCAGCTTCAGCTTATCATTGACGAGCCCGTAAGCCTCTGCCGCTTCGAGGCATATCGTTTTTGTGTCGCCAACGTTCATTTGGAAGAGCTGTTCTTCCAAGGCCGGAAGGATCTGCTTCATTCCTTCCAGCACAGGAAAGGGTTCCTGGTCTTCCGAGGAATCGAGAAGCTCTCCCTGACCGTTTTTTAATTTATAATGGAACGATAACACACGCATTCACAATCTCCTTTTAAAATCGTAAATAAACTTTGGGGGGAGGAAAACGGGCTTATTCTAGCGTTTCAAGACCGCCTTGGCCAGCAGGGATTTCTTATAAAAGCAATCAGGTTTTGCCTGCCTCACCAGTGAGAGCGGCTCTCATTTCGGATAACGTGCTGAAAGGGACGTCGACGGCAAGTCTGTTCACGATAAACGCAGGAATGTTACCGCCCGCCTCCCCATGCTGCTGATAAAATATTTCCGTTTTCCTCGCGCCCTTCGGCGTAAATCTCCAGAGGCCCTTAACTCTCGGCACGCGCACCTTGCCGCGCCGGGGCTTGGCATAACCGGGCGCTTCTTCAAGCCGGTATTCGACAACGCCTGTAGCCGGGTCGACGCTCTTTGTCCGCTTATACACGGAGTCCCGGTTCTTGACGGGCCACGGCATATCCATCGCGAAATAGTGAATGGATTCCGCAGCATTCAGTCTTTTGATTTCAGCCGACTCGACGCACTCATAATACCACTCCGGGACTTTCGATGCGTCTTCGTACAGCGCTAAGACTTTATCGATCGCGGCATCGACGGTCATCACCGACCTGAATTCCAGGAACAGTGAATCGGGCACTTTTCTCACCTCGACCTGAATGCCGTCCTGTTTTTTTCGAGACTGCCAGGGATATTCTATTTTTGCAAACGCAGCCGAAGGCATCACGAGTAACAGAAAAGCAGCGAGGACTTTTCTCCGTGCTCCGCTTCCCTTTTTCTTGTTCGCGGCCTTCTTGCGGGCGGGCTCTTTGCTTACGGCCTCACCGCTTATGAGAGCCAGCTTTTTGGGCCGGTTCAAGGCTTTGACCGCGCATTCGCGCACGAGTGCATCCGTTCTCGAGCGGCAGGATTCGCGGTAGACAATCTCCAGGGGAAGCCTCGTGCGTGTGTAACGGGCGCCTTTTCCAGAGGAGTGTTTCAGGAAGCGCTTGTCGATATCCTTCGCGGCCCCTGTGTAAAGCGATTCGTCGCCGCACCGCAGGATGTACACGGACCACTCTTCATTTTTTTTCGCGCGGCTTTTTTTCTGCTTTTTCTTCATGCCGTCAAGCATGCGCTTGTACACTTTGTGGACCATGTTTTCTTTCGGGAGACAATCAGTAGTTGAAGAGATCTTTAATGGCAAACGTCTGGTCAAACTGGCATTTGTTCAGCGCGCGTACGATCTTCATCCTGACATTCAGCGTGAGACGCCGCCCTTTTCTGCCCTTGGCCGCCATCTTGTGAGAAAGCTGTTCCCTGGAAGCTTTGACGAGGTCGCTGTTTTTCAGGCCCAGCTCCTCGAGGACGGCGTCAAGCGGCTGGAGTCCCATTTCCATGGGGCGTTCAACCCTGTCTGTTTTATTCTCAGCGTCGTTCTTCTCGGTCATGATTTGAGTTTGGCGTCCATGGTAATTTTTGTATTGAGGAGACGGGAAATGGGACAGTTTGCCTTGGCCGAAGCCGCGGCTTTGTCAAAGGCGGTCTTATCCGCGCCGGGAATACTTGCGTTCACCTCGAGGTGGATGCCCGTAACGGTCCAGCCGCTGTCGAGTTTATCAAGCGTGAGCGAAGCCGTAGTCTCGATACTTTCAGGCGTCATCGAAGCCTTGCCCAGTTCCACCGAGAACGCCATGGAAAAACAGCCTGCGTGCGCCGCGGCGATCAGTTCTTCCGGGTTAGTGCCTTTGCCGCTTTCGAAGCGGGTCATAAAAGAATACTGCGTCTGGGACAGCACTCCGCTTTCCGTGGAGAGGGTCCCCTTGCCGTCTTTGAGACCGCCCTTCCATACCGCCGAAGCTTTCCGAATCATGAAATACTCCTTTTTAAAACCCGCCTGAACCGGGCGTAATGGACTGTCATTTTTTTCTCGCCGGAAACTGCCCGGGCCCGATTGGCCCTGGCCGGGATGGGATGCCTTGTAGTATATAAGACAGGGCGCAGGAAAACCTATCGAAAAATCAGCTTCCTTTCGCTCCCCTCAGCTGACCGCTCAGGAGCTTTTATCGACCGGATATTGTTATTGGGGCGCCTGAAACGCTTCCGGTACAGTATTTTTATAGCAGGCGAAGAAGGGGGTGATGATCATGGTCCGGACAGAAATCAATGAAAGGGATCTCCGCGAAGTGTACAGGAAAAACGGGGGTGACGACCTGATGGAAAGGCTTTCCGAAGAATACGTCATTCTTCTCAGAAAATATTATCCGCTGCGTTTTTTGAGGATGGTCGCGCGGGCTGAACAAATTCGGCAGATGTAACTGCCGTTTTGCGGTGCTCCATTTTAACTATTCATCGGTAAAAACAACCGCCTGTTTCTTGCACCTTTGCAGAAAGCCGGCCAACCCCTTCTCTTCCCTGCAGGATTCCCTTACCCAAAATCGTGGGCTCTCTGGATAGCGTGGAACTTCTCGTTGTGGCAAACTGATTCAAGCAAGGAGGCATGCATGGGAGCGAAATCCGAACAAACCAAAGGCCGGCTGAAAAAGGCTGCGGGTGAGATCACGCACAACGATCGATTAAAACGCGAAGGTCAGCTGGATGAGACGGCGGGCAAAGCCAAGGAACTCTGTGAAAAAGCCCGGAAAGCGGAAGAAGAAATAACCAAAGAGGATGGGGAGGAAGAAGAGATATGAGTCAGACGGAAAAGAAAGAGCCGTCCCCCGTTCTCGACCAGGACCGCGATCTGCGTCCCGCAATCGACGCGAAGCGTTTCTTCGAGCTCAGCCCCTCCCTTTACCGGGGGGCCGTGCCCTCGGAGCAGGACCTGCGGGCGTTGAAAATGTGGGGCATCAAAAGTATCGTCGATTTCCAGATGACGCCTGACCCGAACGAAGAGAGGATCACGGCGGAACTCGGGATCAAATATTACGACATCCCCTGGACCGCGCACCTCAACAAGGCGATGAGCTTTCATTACATCCACGAGGTCACGCTCAAATTTCTCGGCCTTCTCGCCGACCGCGCCAATCTCCCCATTTACGTGCATTGCTTTCACGGCCGGGAACGCACGGGAACGATGATCGCCGTCTACCGGATGGCCATCGAGAACTGGAGCTACGAACGCGCCCGTGACGAGATGCTGAGTTTCGGCGTCAATAAATGGATTCATTTTAATCTCTTCGTTTATCTCAAGCGTTTCCGTAAATTTCTCGACAAAAATCCTACTTTCTCGGATCGCATTCACCTTCCGGGCAATTCTGAGTCTGGCCAAGGCACGGCGTAGCTGTAAAACCCTGGCACCTGCGCAGAAGAAACAATTTTTTTCGCATACCGAACGTACTTCATTGACATGAATTATTCATCCGGTATGATACGCAAACCCGCTCGGTACCGGTTCTCATCGACGTATCTGCGCAGTTCACATTCGTTGAAGAACTCATAAATTTGCTGGATAGTTAAACGCCGTATCTCAAGAAGAACGGTTCCGCATAAAAATCGCTGGAGGCCAGATGCTCAAGATTATCGAAAAGATCGCTCAAGAACTTTCCGTCGAACCGAAACAGGTTTACGCCACGGTGCAGCTCCTCGATGGAGGAGCCACCGTCCCCTTCGTCGCCCGCTACCGCAAGGAAGCGACGGGCGGCCTTTCGGACACTCAGCTCCGGCTGCTGAACGACCGGCTCTCCTATCTGCGGGAACTCGACGAGCGCAGAACGACCATCCTCGAGAGCATCGAATCGCAGGGCAAACTCACGCCCGAGATCAAGGAGAAAATCCTCGCCGAAGACTCGAAAACGAAACTCGAAGACATTTATCTGCCCTTCAAACCCAAACGCCGCACGCGCGCCCAGATCGCACGCGAGGCAGGTCTCGAACCGCTCGCGGACATGCTTCTCGCCGACTCATCTCTCGTGCCTCTCGAATGCGGCGCGAAATTTATCGACGAAGAAAAAGGCGTGAAGTCCGCGGAAGACGCCGTGCAGGGCGCCCGCGACATACTGACCGAAAAATTCTCCGAAGACGCGGAGCTCGTGAGCTTTCTGCGCGAGAACCTTCAGACTTCCGCCTCGATCGTATCGACTCTCGTCAAGGACAAGGAAAAAGAAGAAGGCGCCGTCAAATTCGAGACCTATTTCAATTACCGCGAACTTTGGAAAGTCATCCCGTCGCACCGCGCGCTCGCGATGTTCCGCGGCCGCAACGAAGGCGTCCTGCGCCTTGCTCTTGATTATGCGAAACCCGGAGAAGAGCCCGCGAGCGCCTCCGGACGTTTCACGTTCAGCGTCGCTTCTCATTTCAAGATCGAGAACAAGAGGCGCGCCGCGGACGCCTGGCTCCTTGAAACAGCGCGGCAGGCGTGGGAGCACAAGATCCTCATGCACATTGAGACCCAGCTTTTCGTAGACCTGCGCGAGAAGGCCGAAGAAGAAGCCATCCGCGTGTTTGCGACCAATTTGAAAAACCTTCTGCTCGCTTCACCCGCGGGACCGAGAACGACCCTCGGTGTGGATCCGGGTTTCCGCTCGGGCGTGAAACTCGCCGTCGTGGACAAGTCGGGAAAGGTGCTCCAGACGGTGGCGATCTATCCTCATCCGCCCCAGAACCGTTTTGAAGAAGCCGCCGAGGCCGTCGCGGCTATGATCAAGAAATACAATGTGGACCTCGTTTCCATCGGCAACGGCACCGCCTCGAGGGAAACGGAACGTCTCATTTCCCACGTCCAGAAGGAATGCCCCGAACTGAAATTTCAGAAAATCGTCGTCTCCGAAGCGGGCGCTTCTGTTTACTCCGCCTCCGAACTCGCTTCCAAGGAATTGCCCGAAATGGACGTCTCGATGAGAGGCGCGGTTTCGATCGCACGGCGTCTGCAGGACCCTCTTGCGGAACTCGTCAAAATCGACCCGAAAGCGATCGGCGTCGGCCAGTACCAGCACGACGTGAACCAGACCCGGCTCGGACAGATGCTTCAGGCCGTGGTCGAAGACTGCGTGAACGCGGTCGGAGTCGACATCAACACCGCGTCTCCCTCCCTGCTTTCCTACATCTCGGGTCTTACGACGCGCATGGCGCAGAGCATCATCGAATACCGCGCGGCAAAAGGCGGGTTTCGCACCCGCTCAGAAATCAAGGAAGTGCCGGGCATCGGCCCCAAGGCATTCGAGCAGGCGGCAGGCTTTCTGCGCATCATGAACGGCGATAACCCGCTCGATTCCTCTTCCGTCCATCCGGAATCCTACGCCCTTGTGGAAGCCATTCTGGAAAAGAGCAGGAAAGCTTTGAAGGAAATCATCGGCAACCGGGAATTTCTCGGCAAGCTCAGTCCCAAAGATTTCGCAAACGAAAAGTTCGGCCTTCCGACGGTCCAGGACATCCTCGTCGAACTCGAGAAACCGGGACGCGATCCGAGACCCGAGTTCAAATCAGCCTCTTTCAAGGAAGGCGTGGAATCGATAGCAGACCTGAAACCGGGCATGATCCTCGAAGGTGTCGTGACCAACGTTACGAATTTCGGGGCGTTCGTCGATATCGGAGTTCACCGCGACGGGCTCGTCCACATTTCCGCGCTGTCGAACTCTTATGTGAAAAACCCGAACGACGTCGTGAAAACCGGGCAGGTGGTGAAAGTGAAAGTCGTGGAAGCCGACCCGCAGAAAGGCCGCATAAATCTCACCATGAAAATGGAAGACAAGCCCGCACCGAAAGGCCCCCGGACGGGCGGCGGCAAGCCCCGTGAAAAAGCGGTGGTCGTGGATGTGAACAATCCCTTTGCCGTCCTGAAAAAGCTGAAACTCCGCTGACCAATTGTTGCATCATCCTCTGGTACTGGAATCTTAAATCTTGAAGAGCTGAATTTTCGCTACGTCGCGAAAATTGGTCCCGTGCATCAGGCGGCAAGACGAGAGTTTAATCTATTTAATGCCGACCACGATTGAGTCGGGCCCGGTGAGGTGATCGACGCGGGTTTCCCGGAATCCCGCTTCACTCATCGACTGCTGACAGTCGGCTCCCGTAAAATCGAAGCCTCCCGGCGTTTCGAGCAGCCTATTCAGGCTCATGAGAAGCCCGAATGACGACACGTATTCTTCAAATACCGGACGGACGGGAGCAATGTCAAAACCCGTGCCCGTCAGATGAGGGTGCTGCAATGCGATCTGTACGGGCAGGCCTCCCTGGGCGGCGCCGACATCGACGAAGGTCCTGTATTTTGCCCAGGGAAATTTCCTTCCCATTTCCACGTTCGCCGGCATACTGACTCCCGTCATCGCGCTCAGGAATTCTTTCAGCTTCGCGGGCGTGGAATAAAGTTTCTCGAAAAATTCGCTGCCGCCGCTCGTTTCACTCTGGTAAGAGCCCGCCTTCAGCGCGCCGGTAAGCGAGCCCCACAGGGTATAACTGCGGCGTTCCGCCATTTCGAGAATGCCGCCCATGTACGAGGGTTTCGCCTTATCAAGAAAGAAATTGGTTTCAGGCGCGTTCGAATACTTTCCGCCTTCCCGTTTCAAAAAACCGAGAGCAAAAAGAGCGTCAAAAAAATCGCGCGTTCCACGGGGATGGAGCCCGAGCCGTTCTTCAAGCTCTTTCAGGCCGAGCGGCTTTTTCGCAAGAAGTGTGAAAACGCCGAGCTCCACCGCGCTGAGAAGCGCCTTCGCTTCCCAGAAAGCGAGCCCGCACTGGAGGATTCTTCCCGCCTGAAGCGGGTCCTGCTGATTTTCCTGGGGTTTGAGACATAGGTAACCTTTCGTTTTTATTCTGTTAGAAATAATTCGGCATGTCTTACGAGCATTTGATGAGCCAGTCGTTCTCCGGGGTTTCAACGCAGGAGATATTCACATCGAGAAATTTCCGAACGACTTCGAGGTTCGTCACTGTATGCGCGGTGAGCGTACTCGTCCGGTAAGCGCCGCCGCCCGCGAGTGCGAGCGGAATCACGAGCTGGTCGGCGAGATGCGCACCTACGGGCGCATCGGACGAGAGATAAGCGATGGCTTCCCTGACCGCCTCTTCGGCGACCGCTTCGGCCGTTACCCCCTTGCGACCGAATGCCGTAAAGAGCTCGCCGATAAACCTGAACTCCGTTTCGATCATGAGAAAGTTGACAGGACCCAGATAAGAAGGCAACTCTTCGATCATCGTCTCGGTTTCCTTGAAACCCAACTGGGAGATCACGACTTCCAGTTCGCGCTCCGCGATGTGGCGCGGCAGCCCCGCAATCACGGCCGTCGCCATGCGCCTCACGGGTTTGCCACGTTCCAGAATCTCCACAGGTTTCAGAACGGCAGGCGTGATCAACGCTGTCAGCCTGCCTCCCCCTTTTGGATAGAAGCCGTGCTTTTCCAGACGGAGGTCCACCCTCGGTCCGAAGCGGTCGAGCACGGGCAGAAATGTACGCTCGAGAAAGTCGAACGGCGGCGCAAAAGTGTTGTGCGTCCCGCCTTTCAAGATGAGTGAAGAAGGGTGAGAAGCGAGCATGAGCGGCGGAAGAACCGCCTGAAGCAGGAGCGTGGTGCTGCCCGCGGTACCGATATCGAACTGATATTTCCCCGGAGCGGTCTTACCGGGAAAGAAAGTGAATTCGCGCGAGCCGACGTAGGCTCCTTCGGCGGAGCCTCCGCTGATGCGGGCCGCGGCTTCCACCGCGGCGAGATGCTGGGGCCTGAGACACGGCGGCTTGCGGTTCTTGCGTATATTTTCAATGCGGAAAGATTTCCCCGTAATCAAAGACAGGGCCAGCGCCGTCCTCACGATCTGCCCGCCGCCCTCCCCCATCGAACCGTCAAGAATGATCACCGCTTGCCAACCTGAATTTGCGTGATAACTGCTATGTTACGAACTTAAAGGTTCGGACGTACCGCCGGGGGAAATTCATACCGTGCAGGAATTTCCTTAATTCCTGACACGGCGGCAGCCGAACCAAAGGGTTCGGCGCCTGCGGGCCTCGCCAAAACTCACTACGCCGAAGGCTTGTCCTCTTTCACCGCTGTCGACCGGACGAGCAGCTTCACGCCCATTTGGTTCAGGAACTTCACGAGATCGTTGAGGTTTTTCTCCACGTGAAAAAGTTTCACCTTACCATCCGTGACAGGCGCGAGAATGACGGCCCGCGACAGGACCTGATTGTTGCCCAGGACTGCGGCTCCGCTCCGGATGCTCTTGCGGGTAAACTCTTCCAGTTTCTTGCTGCCGGAGGAGGTCAGAACGAATTCGACGCGGGGGTCGGCCGGCAGGTCAAGCTTACTTTCTTTTAAATAAATAATTTCGCGCGCTCCTTCCGGTCCTTCTTTCCAGGTTTCCGCCGGCAGCTGGTTCCACACTTCCGGTTTCATGGGGATCGTGGCGTATTCTACGTCCGACACTGTGAGAATCGCTTCCGGCGCGACCATCACATCTACTTTTACCGGGCCGCGGCTGTACGGAAAAGTTTCGGGCGGGGAAGTTTTGATTTCATCTTCGTTCAGAATACGGCGGACCTGAAATTGAATACCTTCCGCGCTCGCTGCGGGCACATGGGGAAGCAGCAGGAACGCGGACATTATGATCGTTGCGAACACGCGCATAGGTTTTCCTTTCTGTGAGAACCGGACCGCTATTTTACGAAAGGATACGCCCTGCGGATAGCTTTTTATTAGACGAGACGCGGAATGTTTCAAGAAGTGGTTTCATAAAAGGTGGTCAAGTCAAAGAAACGTCAGACGAGGTTTCAAAGAGTCTATCTTTGAAACGCTTTTTCGTCCTGCGCATGGGCGCTGGAAAGAGGATGGCAAGGCGTGCGAAGCAGGCGGCGAGGCGTTTCGACACAGCCCCTTATGAAACCGCTTCTAACCCTTTGAGAGTTCAGCCGCCGCGTAGGAGGGGGAATCGATAAGTTTAACCTCGGGATTTTTCGCCGTAAAGTGCTCGATCGACCAGGGGCTCGGAAACAGGAGCACAAGATTGTCATACTCGTCCCGGCCGGCCTGGGCGCCGTGAGGAAGCTGCTCGGAGAGATAGCTCGAGTTCCGGTCCGTGATGACCCACCGCAGCGCCTGCCAGGGTTTCATCTCGAGCTGGGATTCCGCGCCGTATTCGCTCTTCAACCGGTACTGGAGAACTTCAAACTGAAGAGGCCCGATCGCGCCGAGGACCGGGCTGACATCGAGCATCGGATTCAGAAGATGAAAAACCTGCACGATGTTTTCAGAAAGCAGCTGTTCGATCCCCTTCCGGAAAGCCTTGTACTTCCCCGGCGTGGGGTTGTGAAGGAACGCGAACGATTCCGGCGCAAAGCGCGGGATCTCGTGGTAAACGAAACTCGGATCTTGGCTGATCGTGTCGCCGAGCTGAAAATCGGCCTTTGCGACGAAACCAAGAACGTCCCCGGCGTAACCCTCGTTCACGATCTCCCGGTTCTGCCCAAAGAGCGTATGCGAGCCGGAAAGACGGACTTTTTTTCCCGTGCGCGAATGAAGCGCTTCCATGTCGCGTTCGAATTTGCCCGAGCAAATACGCATAAATGCGATGCGGTCGCGGTGCATCGGGTCCATGTTCGTCTGGATCTTGAAGATGAATCCCGAGAAGCTCTTGTCATTGACGGGAACAAGGCCCTGGGAAGATTTGCGCGCCGAGGGAGGCGGTGAATATTTGAGAAAGCCGTCGAGCAGGAGCTGGACGCCGAAGTTATTGGCGGCGCTCCCGAAAAAAACAGGCGTCGTCTCCCCGGCGAGAACTTCCTCCGCGTCGAATCCGGCGTGCACTTCGTTCAGGATTTCGAGGTCTTCTATCACCTGCTGATACGTCCTTTCATCGAGCTTCCCTGAAACAGCCGGGTCTGAAAGGCCGTGGACGGAAACGGGCGCCTTGTAAGCGCCGCCCGTCACGCGCTCAAAAAGATGGACTTTCTTATCGAGCCTGTCGTAAACGCCCCTGAAATCCTTGCCGTGGCCGAGCGGCCAGTTGACGGGAAAAGCGTGGATGCCGAGCACTTTCTCCACTTCGTCGATGAGCGCGAGCGGCTCCAGGGCGGGCCGGTCGAGCTTGTTCATGAACGTGAAAATCGGGATGCCCCGCTGGCGGCAGATTTCAAAGAGCTTGCGAGTCTGGGCTTCGATGCCTTTACCCGCGTCGATCACCATCACGACCGCGTCCACGGCCATGAGCACGCGGTAAGTGTCTTCCGAAAAATCCTTGTGGCCCGGAGTGTCGAGCAGGTTCATACGGAAACCGCTGTATTCGAACTGGAGAAGGGTCGAGCTGATGGAAATGCCGCGCTTCTTTTCAAGCTCCATCCAGTCGGAGGCCGTCTCGCGCTGGCGCTTGCGGGCCGTCACGGACCCGGCGAGCTGGACCGCCCCGCCGTAGAGCAGAAATTTCTCGGTCAGCGTCGTCTTACCGGCGTCAGGATGCGAAATGATGGCAAATGTCCGGCGCCGGGCAATTTCACGGTCAAGTATTTCAGTCATTTAATTAAGGTCTCCAGATAATATTAAGAAGCGACGGGGGAAAAGATCCTGGCGGCGGAGACAGCTAGCGGAAGCGGGTCGATGGGTGCGGCATGGCGGGGATTATAGCTTTCCCGGCCGGGATTGTAAACCCTAGATCGGGCGCGCGAAGTTCCACTTTTTCATGTGCCTCCGCACGGCGATTGCAGCTCTACGGCACGATCTCCACGCGGGAAGGGTCGCTCCGGTCGTAGCGAATGGCGATTCGGTCCTCTCTCTTCATCTTGTGATAAGTAACGGAGTCTTTGATCACGGCGTCAGAAGTATGCATTTTGCCCGCTTTATCGTGGAACTGGACTTTGGCGATCCTGCGAACGACAGGGCTCACGCCCGCAAAACGCGCCGCGCGTTCTTCCTTTTTCACGACCAGCGCCTGCGTAACGGTCATCTGTTTCGCAAGTTTCGCGTTCCGTCCCGAAGCATAGAGCCCGAAACTCAGGGAGAAGACGATGATCAGGACGACAAGCCCGGGGAGCGGATCGCTTTCTTTCATTCTGCCTCAATGCGTTTCATAAAGGGGCGGCGGCCGGATGCTGCGACTCGAGCCACTTCAGCAAGAGCGGCCGCTTGATTTTTCTTGTAGCTGTTTTCGGCAGTTCCTCCCTGTGAATGAAGAGTCTGGACGGTCTTTTGTAAGCAGCCAGCTGCTTCCCGAGCCGGTCCATTTCCTTCCCGGCCGCCTGCAGAACAGCGTCGTCCGGGCCCTCAGCCGCAAGGCGGTCCGAAGGGACGAGAACAGCCGTGACTTCTTCGGAACTTTCTCTCGGCCCCGATTTCACCCTGCAGCCGATCACGCAGACTTCCTTGAAGAGCGGGCTACGCGACAGCACCGCCTCCACTTCTTCCGGGTGGACCTTCTTGCCGCCGGGAAGAACGATGAGGTTCTTGATCCGGCCGGTGATGTAAAGGTAACCGTCTTTATCGATGCGGCCAAGATCGCCCGTGTGGTACCAGCGCTGTTCGTCAATCGCCTCTGCAGTCAGCCCGGGCTGCCTGAAATAACCTTTCATGACATGCGGCCCTTTCGTCCATATCTCGCCTGTCTCGCCGCTCTCATCGGTTTTCTGAATGCGAAGGTAAACGCCTTGAAGCGGCTTTCCGACCGAACCGACACGGTTGTTTCCCGGCCAGTTGACCGTGACAACCGGGCTCGTTTCGGTCAGTCCATATCCCTGATAAACGGGAATACCGATCGAATCGAAAAACTCGGCGACGCCCGCGTCGAGCGGGGCTCCTCCGGATACGAATCCTTTCAGCCGTCCTCCGAACCCGGCGTGAAGAGGGTAAAACAGCAGCTTCCGGAAAAAACGCGGCAGAAAAGGCGCGGCCCTGAAAGACAGCCGGAAAATTCTCTGTTGAGCAGAGGACGTCCTGCGGATCTCTTTTTCGATACTTCCCTGCAGGACTTTCAGGAACAGCGGGACCGTGATCATGAACGTGACGCGGCGTTCCTTCATGAGCGAGGCAATCTCCTGCGGACGGAGGCTGTGAGAATAACAGATCCTTCCGCCCGCGTGCAGTACTCCGAGAAAACCGCCTGTCAGTTCGAGAAGATGGTTGAGCGGCAGAATCGAAAGAAAAGTATCGGAGGGCCCGAGATTCATCAGACTCTCGAAACGCCGCACCTGAAATACGAGATTGCTGAAGGAGATCATCACGCCTTTCGGATTGCCTGTGGTGCCCGAGGTGTAAATAATCAGCGCCGTTTCTTCCGCGTCGCGGTCCCGGCCCATTTGCATGGCCCCGGCACGCAGCGTTTCATACGAAGCAAACTCCGCGGCCGGTTCTGCCGGCGCGAGGAGAATGACTTCCCGGATGGAGGGTATGAGCGCCGCAAGGGCTTTTGCGGTTCTCGCAAAATCCGGCGAAACCAGAAGGATCGAGGGTTCGCAGTCAGAAAGAATGCTGACCAGTTCCGGGGACGTCAGTTTGACGTCGACCGGCACGAGCACCACGCCCGCACGCAAGGCGGCGAAAAAAGCGACACCCCATTCCGGCCTCGACTCCGAGAGAATGGCGATACGTTCGCCGCGCTTTATTCCATTCTCGATTAAATAATCCGAGAAGTCCCGGGCCCGGCGGGAAAGTTCGATATAGCTGAGCTCGCTCCATCCTGTCTCCCCTTTCAGGGAGAGCGCCGTGCGGGGGCCGAACTGGTCCGACTTTTGAAGCGTGAGCGATAGAACGCTATCCAGATAGATCTGCTCTTTCCGCGCCCGCTCGCGCCGCTCGAGTGATTCCTTGATGAACTGCACGCGGCTTCTCAGCTCGATGAGAAATTCTTCCTCCGTCCCTTTGAAATCTTCGATGGGCTGGCCGAACTGGAGCGTCACTTTCCGCAGTTTAGGCAGGGCCTGTCCCGATCTCCACGCCTCGAACCCGCCGTGAATCGCGAACGGGACCACGGGTGATCCCGTTTCGAGATGCAGCCTCGCCACTCCGCGGTGGAACTTCCCGATCAGGCCGTCCTTCGAAAGCGCGCCTTCCGGAAAAATGGCGAGCGTCCCTCCCCGGCGAAGCGTCTCTGCCGCCGAGCCAAGGGCGAGTGCCCCCTTTCCTTTCGCGACAGGAATGACCCCGGAGCTTTTGACGATCCAGCCGATGACGGGCCACTGGAACACCGACTGGGAAACCATAAAACGAAGCGGCCTCCGGGAAGAAGCAATGAGGACGGGACTGTCGAGAAAGCCGGTGTGATTTCCCGCGAGAATCATTTTACTGCGGTAGCGGAAATGTTCCTCCCCTTCGATCCCGAAAGAAAAGAGCAGTTTGAGAACGCCGCGCGCAAGCATGCGAAGCACGTCATAAGCGAAGTGCCGCTCTAGCAGCAGGATGAGGACCGCGATCGCGAGGCTGACCAGAGCGAGAAGCTTGAACACCTGGAAAGGCGTCGTCAAATGCAGAAGACTGCTTACGGCGAGGAGAGACAGGAGAAAGACGCCGCTCGTAAGTACTGACCGGAACCCGAACACCTTTCCGCGGAACCGGTCGGGAGTGATTTTTTGTAAAAGGGTATCGACCGTGATCATGACCGCGGAATTCGCCGCACCGAGAAGCGTCAGCCAGATCCAGGCCATCGAATAATTGCGGACTAAACTAGCGGTGCCGGTCGTGAGAAAAATCACGAGGAACGCGCCGCTCATAAGATCCGCAGTCCTCAACTCTTTCCTGAGCCAAACAACGGCAAAGGCGCCTGCGATCATTCCGCCGCTATGCATCGTGAGGAGTTTTCCAATTCCTTCTGTGCCCAGTTTAAAGTAATCGACAGCGGTTACGGTGAGTCCGATGTAAAAAAAGGATGAGAGAAAGGAGAGAAATACAGACATGAGAATGAGGTTCCAGGCCCGCCTGTGAATCCTGAGATAAAGCAGGATATCGCGGAAATCTTCGGAAAGTTTCCTGCCCTTATCCGCAGCCGCGGCTCGAGACGGGAGGTCTTTCCTCTCTGTGATTGAAAGAAGGACGAGCGCGGAGAACAGGTACGCCGCGCCGTTGACGAAGAGGCTGCTGAAATTGCCTGATCTCTCGATGAGAATTCCGGCAATGAAAGTCCCGAAAAGAATCGCCGCCATGCCGGTAATCGTTAAAAGGGCGTTCGCGGCCTGGAGCTGCCCCGTCCGGACGAGAGTGGGAATGATCGCGAGTTTTGCGGAATAGAAGAAAGAAGTGCAGAGACCCGCGAGAAATGTCTGAAGGTAAAGAAAAGGGAGGGAAGCCTGCGGATTCAAAGTGAAGGCGAGCAAGAAGACAAGAGCGGCACGGATCACGTCCGCCGCAATCATGAGCTTCTTTCGCGACATCCGGTCTGCAGCCGCACCCGCGAGATGACCGAGAAGGAAGCCGGCCAGCATATTAAAAAAGGTGATCCGGGAGGTCTCATCCCCCGTATTGTGTCCGGACGCGATCAGCCAGCCGAGAAGCGCGATCTGGGTGATTCTGTCGCTTGCGTAAGAAAGGCTCTGCCCGATCCAGAGCTTCAGAAAATCCCGGTTCTTCAAAACACTCAGAAAACCGGTGCCGCCTTGGATTTTCATGCCTCATCCCCGTAAGACCGGCTTTTAGGAATCCATCACCGGCAGCAGGAAGCTTAGTTAATACCCGCTTCCATTACAACAAACTAATTGGACTTTTTCCGTATCGAAGTTACTCCGGCCTGGATCGTAAGAAGCTCTACGTCACCAACGCGATCAAGCATTTCCGTTTTGTGAATCAGGCACATTACCGCCTGCACCGCACGCCTTCTGCCGTCCATATCAACGCGTGCCGGCCATGGCTGGAAAAAGAACTGAATATAATTCAGCCGCGGGGAATCATAGCCCTGGGCAGAACGGCGGCGCAGTCGCTTCTTGGCCGCAGCATCGTTTTAGAAAAGGAGAGGGGGATGCTGATTAACTGCCGGTTTTCGGGGAAGCTTTTGATCACGGCGCATCCTGCGGCCATACTCAGAATGGGCTTAATACCCAAAAAGTGTTGCTATTTTCAGTGGTTTTTAAAGAAACAATACCACTTCAAATACGCTTGTTTG